>Ga0126342_10015184_pt1 | contig 13514 bp, 19 predicted proteins | sample Cyp1metagenome_FD_92528 | JGI IMG/M metagenome (GOLD analysis project Ga0126342, IMG submission 92528) | Coral microbial communities from Lord Howe Island, Old Settlement Bay, Australia - Cyphastrea 1 metagenome | ecosystem: Host-associated > Invertebrates > Cnidaria > Coral ...
CGACCCTCCGGAGCCTCAAATCATTGGAAAAACACCGTGTTTCGCGACTTTCCTACCTTTTCGCGCATCTGCATCTTCTTTCTTCTGACTCTTTCTCTTCTACTCTTCTCTCTTCTAATCTTTCTCTTCTTTCTGCCTCTGCCCTGCGCTGCTTTTCATCTGTCCATATTGTCGGAAGTTTGACTTCTGAGCTTCCTTTGATAAACGTTAAACTAGCTTACTTCCGCAAAAGTAAAAGCCTCACGCGCGAGAGCTGTGCGAAAGCTCCGCGAAAGCTTGAAATGATTGCCTATCACTATACGTAGTTGTAAATTATCCGCGAAAGCTGCGCGAAAGCAAACATGATGGACTCAGCGTCCGCGAAAGCTCAACGTGTGGTCGCGCAAGTACCGCGAAAGCTCCGCGAAAGCCACATGGGATCATAACAAATTTGCAAAAGGGTTTTCAACGGCTCTCATTTGGATCCGGTGAATGTACCGAATCTGGCTTCAGCTTGAGATGGAGGCCGTATCTGTGATTGGCGACTCGCAGAATCAGCTTCAAGCAGAAGCCTCGCAGGGTTGCAACTATTGCAACATATTGCAACCATTGCAACAGCATCGGTGCAGTTGATAAGTGATATTGAGTGACTGAGGTTTTAGCACTGCTGCTGGTTCCTCTGGCGGATTTGACCCGTGTTTAGAGGTTGACTGAGTTTCAGTTGGATTCAGGAGAGTCATTGGAAGACAAGTGGTTTCAGTTGTGTTGAGTTGAGTTTGTTTGTCCTTTGGAGATGATATGGGTTTGCAATTTTGAACGCACAAACACTCACACAGATACGTGTGATACGATATCTTAGTGATTCTACCCTATGTACCCTCTGGTTTTTTGACGTGGCTGTGGAACATATGGAATTGTTTGATGAGTAAATCATCATAAGTTATCCATAAGCGAAGCATTTTCCATAGCTATTTAATCACCAGAGGGTATTTTCATCATAGCATGTTTGGTGAAAACCGCTCGGCAGAAACAACAAATCATGCCGCAAGTTTTCAGCCCCAACGGCTGGTGGATCAGCATCCGCCAGCATGCGATGGTGCTGTGGCACCGCCAAGGCATTGTGGGGGATTTTGGGAGAAACTGAGAAACCAGAACAGTCAATCACTTTCTCCAAGAGACTTGAAATTGCAGGAATTTTAAGGGGAATGGATAAGGATTCATAAGCATTCATCATGATGTATGATGTTTATTCGGCATTATTCGGCATAATTTTGGATGTTTGCTGCCACACTGGCAGTCACTGGCACATGTGGGATCGCAGCCGTTCCCGGGCATGGCCAAGCCACATCAGCTGGCGCTGTGCTACGCTGTGCTGCGCTGTGCTGCGATGGATGCACTTTGTCTTCGAGGTGCCATGGTGAACGCAGACAGGTGGCTTCAGGTGTGGAAGAGGGTGCGGGATGCAGATGTGAGACATGCCGGACACATAGCACTATGGTGCACTGGTCCCTGAGGTGTCTCTCTGCAAGAAAATGAAGAGACTCAATACAGCCCCTATTCTGCAGATAGAAATCCCGCGCAGCATGTTAAGATTTTGGTCAGTGATTTGGGTGTTGAATGGATGGAGCATTCTTGTCCCTGCCATGGGCCCTTTTAAAGTCGCAGCGAATTATGTTATATACATTAGTATGGTATTCTGTGTGCACAAGTACATTATAAATTATAATTATATGTGACATATAAAAATCATATAAAACCAAACGTAAAGACAATATACTATTTTATATTGTTTACATTTTATTAAACAAAGAAACAATAAATAAACATGCATACTGTATTATATCTAATTATATATAATGGACATGTGCGAAGTACATCTGAACTGCAAGGTGTATCATTGTTGACCCAGAGACCTGCTTCAGGTCTTAGCCCGGACCTGGCAGATTGGTCTGCCAAATTGTGAGAATGCATCAGAGACCGTAGATTCCGTAGATGTAGATTCAGCGTGATTCAGCTGGTTTTGGAAAAATATTCGGCCTTTGGATATCCAAAGGGTATCCAAAGGATATCTTTGGATTGTCGAGGCTTCGCCCCATATGATTTCAGCGACCGCAGGCAGCTGGCTTTAAAGAGCACTGCATCATAAGGGAAGCACTGGGTGTCCCGCAACATTCATGATTTATACATTATTCATACTGCATGAAATGGGTGATATCTCATGTTCCAAGTACGACGTACTCCTCAACTCATTGATTAAGTGCTTGGCATATTGCTGCTTGAAACGCGAGAAGGATCAGTTATCCTCCCTAGGCCCTATGCACTTTGGCTGCTGTGCTTTGGCTCAAGTGAATTGAGCCAAGAGATCCAAAGGTGTGTTAGAATGGGAGGTAGCTGGCGTTCGCCATGACTTCGGCTATGGCGAATAACCAGCAGTCGGTGCAGATGTGAAGCTCTCAGTGAATCCGGACATTCCAAAATTGGTAGGAATATGTAGGAATCACGATTTTCAACTTTGTGACACCTGTGCCATTCTCACGCCTCCAAGTAGATGACTAATTTTGTTGAGAGTTGAACTCCGAACTACTGACCAGCAGGTACTACTACGTCGTGCCGGGTCAAATGCAGCCGCAAATGGCGCCTGCAACTGATGGTGGCATGATGGCCAACCAGCAGGGCCAGATGCAGCAGGGTGGATATGATCCACAGCAGATGCAAGGGTTCAGCATGGGCGACCATGGCGGGTATGCCTTTGTGATGAATCAGGATGGAAGTGGTCAGATGGGAGGTGTCAACGTGAACCATCAGATGGGTCAGCTGCAACCCATGATGATGGCACCGACAGGGAATGGAGGATGTCCGCAACAGATGGTGCTAGTCATGGGGATGCCAGATGGGCAGGGCCAACAACAAGGTATGCAGGTGATGGACTCTTCGGGCTGTGCTGGGTGTGGAGGCTGTCAGGGTGGCTGTGGTGGTGGTTGTGGCTGTCAGGGTGGCTGTCAAGGCGGCTGCCAGGGTGGCTGTCAGGGTGCCTGCCAGGGTGGCTGTCAGGGGGCTTGTCAAGGTGGGTGTCAGGGTGGATGTCAAGGTGGCTGTCAAGGCGGCTGCCAGGGTGGTTGCCAGGGATGCCAAGGGCAAACGGCGCCAACAGCTCCGCCCACCTGGGGCCAAGGAAATGTAGGGCATTGCAATGGATGCAACGCTCAAAACATGGATGCACAGCGGCCCATGGGTCAAGGAAATCAGCAAGTTCAACAAATGCAACACCAAATGCCCAACCAAGACAAACGCGGGATGACAGGCGGCCAGGCCAATCAACCTAGTCAGAGCCTTCAGAATCAAAGTGCTGCCCCGCCAGCCAAACCTGATCCTGCACCAGCGCCTGCACCGGAGAGCCGGCCAGCGGCAACCAAGCCCAAGAAAGGGTTGGTGAACAAGAAGTTAGACAAGAGCACTGCTGCCGCAAGTGCGCAAAATGCACAACAAAACGCAGGTGCACCAGCAGGGGCATCTGGAAGTGCAGAGCAAAGTGCTCCTCCATCTCAAGTGGTGTCGGAAGCTCCCGCTCCCACTCCAGCAGCAGCACCACCAACGAGATCAGAAAGCCGCGCCGCAAGTCCAGCCCAAGAGACTAATGGAACAGCTGGAACGGGCTCTCGTTTCAACATGGGCCCTATTCCGCCCCTGCCGCCCAAAGCTCAAGGTGCGGTGGCCAGTTTCTTTGCCTCCAACATCAAAGCCTTGAACCTGGAGCCCATGCGTTCCGCGCCACCAGGAAAGGTAAGGCCAGCAGCCCCACCCTTCGGGAATCTTGAGCTGCCTCGCTCACCAGGTGCAATGAAGGCTAAAGCCAAGGCACCAGCCACAGCCGCACCCGAAGCTGACTTGCAACGGGATTCACTGCAGGTGCCACAGCCAACGCAGCCAACGCATCAACCTGCAGATGTCCCAGCACCAGTCGTTCCAGTAGAGACCTCTGTCCCTGCAGCCCAGCCAGCACCAGCTCAGCCGGCACCAGCACAGCCAGCTCTGAGTGCAACAGGGGTCAATGCTCAATCTCCTCAGCTACTTGGATGTAAGTCAATGCTGCTGCTGGATGAACACCAATGGTAACCAATGCATGCTTCAACATCCTTCCCAACCTGGGTTCTAGTAATTTGATGCTACTGACTACTGTATATTTTGATGGGTTTTGAAATTCTGTGAGTTCAATGCCATGCAGTTTCATTCTGACGTGAAGTGACGTGAAAGGAAACCATAGGTGCCCAATTGGCCTGATATAGGTGCCGGCCAATCGGGCCAATCGGATAAGATTACAAGTGGAGACATGTGGCCATGGATGACTGCAGACAGTGGAAAACTATGGAAACTTAGGCCAGTGGCAAAGACGCCAGCGAAAAAGAACTTCAAGCTGAAGAACGAGAAGCTGGCTTGGTCCCCGGCTTCATCCATCTTCATCCCACGTTGCAACGAGTCCGGGCTTTTTTAATTGTCGTGGATTCGTGGATGCCCTACCCATGGTGTTGCTATGTGTCAAGGCCAGAAGTGGAACAGCTCCCAAGGTGGAGGATGGCGATGCCAAGGAGGCTGGAAAGAATAAGTTGGGGTTGAGATGTGTTGAGATATTCTAATTGCGATGAATCTGCAGGGCTTTCCTGTTTTGTGATATTTTTGTGATATGTGTATATTATATATTATTATATATTATTCTTTAAGTTCTTGTTCTTCTTTGGTTTATGATGTTTCATCAGCCCAAGCAGCTTGAATCCTTATGTAATGCAGCGTTGGCAAGGAGGCGAAGCCAGCCCCGATTGTGCAGGACTGCAGCCAGCGGAGGTGCTTGAAGTACATTGAAGATCTAGAGATCGTCGAAATATGTTGAAAGTGAACAATGTTTCAACATGTTTCAACCATTTTCAACATCTATAATCATGTGTAAATGATTATATATAAATATGCATCCACGCGTTTTAACAAAGCGCTGCCCACGTGTTGTTCTTCTCTATGTCTTTGATTTTACAAGGAGCCCATTATGCCAGCTGCCATAGCTCATGACGCTCCAGCAGTGACCTGGCAAACACTGAGGGATTCGGCCATGCCGATCGTTCGTATAATATATATATATATATATCACTGAAGCACCGTAGAAATCCATAGAATACTTAATCATACAATAGACATCAATATAGACATCAATAGACATCAATAGACATCAATAGACATCAATAGACATCAATAGACATCAATAGACATCAATAGACATCAATAGACATCGTAAGGCCGACGCTATAAAGCATATAAAGCCACTGTTTCCTACTTGCCAACCGCGCCAACGTGTGATGCGCGTGATGTTCGCAGCTTCCCGGTCATGGCGAGGTGTCCCTGATGCCCGAAGACAAAGTCTTCAGCCACTTGACGGCGTTGAAGAACTGTCCGTGAAGATCCATGAAGATACTCATGACATCACCTCTCATGAATTCACGGCGATTCCGAAGATTCTTTGTTCTGGCTTTGCGAGATTTTTCGAAATACTTTAGTGATTTTAGTGGCATCTTAGTTTGACAGACACACGCACAGACAGTTTATTGCCTATGCTGTCATTGCTCTCTTGTCCTGTAGTACCTATAGCTGATACGGACACATCACGGTCCCCAGGCAGAGAGTTGATGCTGAGAATTTGGCAAATGCACAAGGCGGAATTGCACAGCTCTGTCACCAACCTGCGGCTTGGACGCAGACAGCAGACGAAAGTGGCGATGAAACTGGGCGGGTTGGATGGTACATGGATGGATGCCTGGTGGGATGACATGGGATGCCTGATGATGCCTGGTATGCCGTCATTGACGCAATGTTTTTTTTCTTTGCTGGTCACGGGCCTTTAGGAATCTTTTTGGGAGTAGGAATAGAATCGGGAGATACATGGAGATACCGTATGGATCCGTATGGATCCGTATGGATCCGTATGGTAGGTGGAAAACTTGTCAAAGTGAGCTTTCCAGTCATGCTGCAGACATGCTGCAGACGGGAGCCCACTGTCGCCCAGGGGTGTGAGTATCAGACCTGGAGACAAGACGCCAGTCATGGAGAGGACGGACTTGGGACACCTGGGCAGCGACCAAAAGTGACACGATGTGATGGAGGATACATGCGGATACCGGATACCATAGGATCCTTGAATTTCTAGGTGCGATGGCTGCATTGCTGCGACGTGACCACTGACAAAATCTAGCATTTTGTGACATTGAGATGTTGAGCCGTGCTGATCAATGGATTGGTTTAAGGGAAAAACTTCACCGGAAACTATCGGTTTTCCAATGAAATATGGCGGCTTTCGGGTTAAAAAAAGTCCCTTGAAAACCGATCCATTGAGCACGTGGGAGCCAGCCAGGAAAAAGGTTCCAAGCAAGCGGGAGGAAGCTCCCGATCGGTCTTCAGCATCCCAGCAGCAGATTCGAACTGCCGATCGCATTGAAGCATAACGAAATATCATAACCCATTTGGAAATGGTTGAAAAAACACCTATTTATGGTGATTTGGGGATGGTTTATTAAAAGTTTATTATTGTTTCGCCCACAGTACTAATAGAATGAACTTCCAGAGCTGTCTCTTCACAAATTCTTTCAACAAGCTTTCGCGGATTGTAGGTGTGGATTGTGGGACATTGCGGGACGTGGGAGAACTCGTTGTGGATGCTCCGGCGTTGCAATTCCCTTAAATCCTGATGAGTTTTGCAGGTCTTTGGCACAGAGATGAAGAAGGGTTCAGAGCTGAGACGGCCGTGTTATTCGAAGCTGGTCGTCACCATGGCGAATGCTGTTGATGATGCGCTTTTCACATTGCCACCGCAGTGGCGACTTCGAGATTCCAATAGGATCACCACTAGGGCCTCAAAAGGTGCCAAAGGTCCCAAAGGTGCCCCCTGTGACACCCCTCAGTGATTCCAACATGTGGTGCTGGATTGCCAGTATGGAAAAGATAGACCAGTGGTAAAGATGTTGGGTTCCGCAGCCATGCGGTTTTTAGCATCTTGTGGCCGGGGATGTATTCGAGCTGAGTATTGGTTTGGCAACGAATTTTGGCTGAAGGTCCAAAGAAGGAATACTTGCCGAAGCCATCTGAGAATGCATACAAGGTCAAGGAGGCCTCTTTAAAACACCGGACAACAGGTTTAAAAGCCATGTCGAGGTTTGACTGCTTTTCCATCAGCTTGATGCCACAGATACAGATTCCCTGCTAGGCAAACATCCTGAGTTGTGCCATGTTGTGCCTTATCCTGGTATCCTCCTGTAGGCAAGTGGCAGGATGGAGGAACTTCAACGAAATGTCTGGATCCTGAACTTTTTGGCATTTGTTTTTGGGAATTATATGGAATTATGAATTATATATATATAACTTATATAACTATATGATACTATATGTTATATGAGTTATATGTAGTTAATTCATGGACAAAACTCTTCAAGTATTTTCAACATGTCTTTCATTTTCTTTGATCTTCTTATGATTGCTGTGCTGAGGCTACAAGCTTGCTGAACAAGATTTGCCCAGACAATCTCTCGACAATCGTGGATCACCTGGCCAGCATCAAGCTGGTGAAAGCGGAGGAGCTGGAGTATGTCATTCGGATCATCTTCAAGAAGGCAATTAGTGGAAAGCTGGAAGATATTGGAAGATCCTGACATATCCTGACCGGGTCGCCACTCATAGACATTCTGTAAATTCCTTGAAATGTCATCAGATTCCCTTGGGGATATTTCAAAAAGCATGTCCCAGATCTTTTTTCAGGCACTGGCAGAGCCCCACTACTGCAACTGGGCTGAAAACCTTGGACTGCAGACTTGGCCACGACGGACCGGTGTGAAAAACGCCGAACGACCTGTGTTGACCTCAGGCGAGACCTACGCAGACATGGTCTTTGCACTCAAGGTCTCTCGCGCTGCAGAAATGTGCGGAACATGCTTTGAGAGCGTGTAATGATGTGTATATATGTGTATTATGATGATATGTCATGCACATTGAGCACAAATAAGCAGTCGGCTTGTAATAGATCCTATGGCATATCATAGCCCATGGATACGAAAGGTTTGCGACCTTTAAGGGTATCCCAAGGGTGCTAAGATGTCCTAAGGAAAGATACCCGCAGTTCCCTCCAGAGAACGAGGGTGAGAAGCCAGCGACCTTCACGCGAGTCATCTCCTTAGCTTGGCGGAAGGTTCATAACAGGCTGAGTGGCAAACAACTGACAGCAGTGCCTCCACAATATTCAATACCCTCTGGTAAACTAACATAGCTATGGAAAATCACCATTTTTAATGGGAAAATCCACTATTACCAGAGGGTAATATTCATCCCCGTGCAACATGGAGGAACGTGGAGGAATTCATCCCATCAGGTCACTAATTAATGAAAGCATATTAGGTCGCATGACTTGATGACTTTGTTTAATGAGTGTTTGAACATTTGGAAAAGAATTCACTGGTTGATCATCATGTTCCCCATTAAAGGTTGGCATATTACAAAATAGCCATTTTGGGTACCCCCGCCATTCCTGGACTGCCATTGCCAACTCCTCAGGTGTTGCTGAACAACTGTTCCTGGGATGCCTTAACCATGTTTTTTTGGGGGGATGGTGCAGCTGTGAAGGGCCAAAGATGGAAAACTCGGCGGATGTTCAGTCATTGTTTTTTCAATATGATGTTCAGAAACAGCCGGACTGCCATAAATCTCTGTGTTCAAGACACTTGATAAGGTGTCAAGTAGAGTGTGAGTATGAGGATACAAGTATGATATTACAACATATCATATATATATATATATTATATATACATACATAGCATGACATTTCCAACTTGACATGACGTGATAGATATACACTGACCTTATTGTAGGCGGAGATTAAGAAGATCAAGGCAATTGGCACTGGTTTCTTCGACACTGAAGGCAGTGTGTAGCAACACATTCAAAGGTTGGCAATGTAAAAGGACACACCTGAACAAATCTAAAGACATGAATTTAGCTGATCAAATTACTTGCAAGAATGCAAGAACGCTGAGGGCCCCACATGTCAATGCTGCCCAAGAGGTTGGTTACACTTGAGGTCAAAACGAGTTTGAGAACATGCCAGCCACCTTCGAAGCAACAGATGAAGACCGGGCCAAGTGCCCAAACCCAGAGGACCTCCAACAGGAGTTGCTTGGCAGGTACGAAATGGTGTGAAGAACAAAGGAAGCCCTTGGCGCGGCATTGATAATTTTGTATACATATTATATATGATATATATATATATATATTATATTAAATATATTAATTATATTTAATTATTATTCATGATTATTTGTGCATGGAAAAGAGTCTGCTGTCTCGCTTGGGGAAAAGGTTCATGGAACAGTTGCGTTTTGATCATTCTTTGGACCATGCGGCCTCTCAACGGCATATTTGACATCGAGGCTCAAGCGCAAGAAAGACATGATGCTGGCCAACATGCTGCTTGGCCGTTTGGGTAGATTGATCCGATGATTTTTGAATTATTCAAGAATCATATTGATCATATTGATCATATTGAGCCTGAGCTCGTGCACATTCAAGAAGTTCTATGACACTGAGGAAGTTCATCGGTCACCTGTTCCTGCGTCAGCTTCTGGCTGTCAAGGCCAAAATCGTCAAGTGCATCCCCAGTAGCACATAGATTCATAGATGCATACAGCATCATAGGATATCATAGCATATCAATCCATATCATAGCTTCTAGCTGGAATCCTGGAATCACAGCTGGAGCAAGCCAGTCATAGCATCACTGTAGCCAGTCTGATGCACCCGATATCGCTACCAGCAGATTCACGGCTTTCGTTCAGGTCATTGGTCAGGTCGTTCATGATCTCATCGGCATCAAGGAAAACGGAAGCCTGCCAGAGGAACACATGATCGAGTGCCTGGGCATGCGATGAAAAACATGATGAAAAACACTCGTTTCAACATGATTCAACTCATTTCGTGAGTTGATTGTGACACTTTGCTGGGACCAAGCAAACTTACTATGACTTACTTACCCATTAGTATCATTAGTTATTGGATGTTATGGGGGTTCCCTCTTCGAAGAGAAAGTCCAGAGTGTCACAAAAACATAACTTGGTGAAACGCCGGCCACGTCGGCCACGCCGGCCTCGAAGGTGCGTCTGTGAGCTTCTTCAGGCTGAGCTCTGCTGGTTTGATCATATTTGATCATAATTGATGTTATACAACATGACATACCATCATATCACGTGAAACAAGATGATATCACAGTATATCACAATGATAATTTCTCATAATAGTGAGAACTAGTAAATTTCATGCTGCTTTCTTTGCCTTGGCTTCTGCACTTGTCCACCTTTGTTTTTGTTCCAGACTCCGGCCGGGGTAGCATCGGGGTACAGGCCATTGGCTATACCTTGGATGAATCCTCCCATGGTGAGAATCTGATGAACTCTTTTCAGGCGCGGCGGCTGCGGCTATTTCTATCATAGATATCATGGCAGGTACCATACCCACGGTGTCAGAGGCATTCGGTGATTCATGGATATTCATGGTGATTCCAGTGGTTCCACATCCTATCATTCAGTTGGTTGATGTTGGTTGATGCTGGTTGCCAGTGGTACTGTCAGGCGAGGTTGAAGGACCTTTCCAAGCACCTGCTGAATGATGGCAAGCAGGCCAGTTGGATCAAGGAGCAGGGCCGGAAGGATCCGGAAGAGGAGTCTCTCAAAGCAGTGACGTTGGTATTTTACATGGTGACTCCATGCGGCCTTAGCTCGGCCACGCTACTCGTAGAATGTCGTAGAGGCTGCCGACTGTCACCAGTTGGACCAGGCATTCTCCAAGCGCATTCGCTTCGCGATAGAAGACCTGCTCGATCTACGCAAGGCCAAGTGGCAAAAGAACCTTAGCTAAAGCAACTGACACAGCCGACGCGACCCACGCAGCCGAGCACGAGCATAGAATTTACAGTATCAGACAAGGCTCAAGACATGTGGAATTCACTGATTTAAGTGTTCACTGGCCTGGTTCTTTGCTTAGTCTTGTGTTTTGTTTGTGCTCAGGAAAGTCTTTAAGGAACAAGCCAAGACCAAGAACGAAGTTAAGGGAGAAGCTTCAGCGCCTCAACTGCAGAACTTGACGCTGAAGGTGACACCTGGTGACAGTGAAAACCGGATTGACAATTTTCGATTACAGGATATTACAAGTATGTTGGAAGATGTTGGAAGGTGTTGAATCGTCGAGTCGCTTTGGCGGTCAGCCTTTCGTCAAAAAAAATGCTCAGGCAAGGCCTGGAAAGCCCGTACAGGAAGGCCATTTCTCCACGCAGATTGCTGGTATGAAGCCGGCCTACATTGAGGAGCTGAAGGCTGAACCCGGCCATGTTTCTTTGCCAGTTGGCCAAAACATGCCAAAAGTGAAGGGCTGGAAAATTGTTGGAAATATTGGAAATGCCCAATTTCATATATTTCATGACCTATTTCAAGGGCTAGTTCTGGAAATTTGTTGACCTATGTTGACCTCTTTCATGTCCCCAATGGACCCAGCTTGAGGACGACGGAACGACTGCATTTGTCAGGCCCAAAAGCCAAAGAAAATGGTGGTTGATACAGGATCAGGAGGCAAACCCAGCTTGGATGAGTTTTTTGGCAGAACTTCAGAAGGAATCTGGGTCAGGTCCAAGCGTGTCCTTTTGTGCACAATGGCTTTGCATCATTTTATAAATCGATATAAATCGATAAAACATGTGCTGAAGAAATGACGGCGCACGATTGCGCACAACAAGGAATCTCCTGTGATCGTTTTGGGGAGGGCACATGTTAGTGGATGGGATTTGGAGTGTTCGTCAAGTTTTGAGCTCGGGCACGAACGCATGTTTGATGGGTGTAGTATGTCAGAGAGACCATGGAGCAGTGATCACAGCCAGTCTCCTGACCTTGACGAAACGTGCACCGGAATGGCCGTTCAGCCGTTCACTCAGGTCATACGTCCCTTGGAAGCACTGATGTTCCGGAGCTTGGAGATCTTGCAGTGCAGTGAGAATCGCTTCAGAATCTTTCTACGTTTCAGGTGAAGAAGATTTTCCAGTACTACGCAGAAGACTGGAACGGCGACTCCTTTGCGGCGGACTGGAATAAAGCAAAGCCCACGGCCTCTGCAGGGGGCCCAGTATGGTCCAGGTATGGTCCACTCTGGATAGAAAGGCATAGATGGTTGTGCACTTGTGCAACCTCATTGTGAATCATGTGGAAGTGAGACGAATTGAACTTTGCTGTGAGATTTTGTATGTACAGCAGAGGTTGGTGTACTTAGTTTATGTAGGTTTCTCCATGTGTAGCCGAATCGTTTCATGAAATCCAGCGGGTACTGTAGGTAGCTACAACATGCTACAACTACAAGTGCTTTTTTTTCTCCTTGTCAGGAGACCAAGAATGCCCTTGTGCAGCTGGTCAATGCCGGATTTGAGCAGGTGCCCTGATTTCAGGTCCAAGCTTAAGATCTTGTTCCCGTTGAGGTCCGTTGAGTCGTCGAGGAGGTATACTGATTTGAAGGATGGTTGAAGGTATGTTTGTTGTGCAGTTGCAGCTAGTGTGTTGACGCAATTTCCATCAATTTCAACTGTTTGAGAAGGTAAAAGGGAGTAATCATGATTGATCATTTAGTTGACTCTTGGTAGGAGAGGTCTTTTCTGGGACATGAAGAAATTTGGAGTGGAACCAGCCACGTTTCTTTACAGCTTTCGACCATGTTAAAGCAAACAAAACAGAACATAGGGTTAAGTAAGCATGTGCTTACCTATGTATAATGTATTTGGCTATCTGCTGATGATATCTAATAATAATAATGATATTATATATATATATATATGTATTAGTGTGTGTTTGTGTATTATTGTATAGTTTTTTTATTCTGGCATGTGAGGGCCTCTGAATGGCCCCCGTGCTTCCTAGTTCCCTAGTTCGGTCTCAGGAGAGGCAGGAAGAGGCATTCGCCATGGCCATTGCAGAGCTTGTTGCACGCAAACTGGTCAGCTGCGACTTTCTCAAGGCTGGTGTCCATCAGAGTGTTCCCAGATACCATTGGAATCATTGGATACCCCTGGAAAAACAGAACGACCCCTGAGGGAGTGATTTTGGCTCCAACAACCTTGGAAAGATGGTCATTTTCTTCAAACAATCACTCCCCCACAAGGTGCCACTCTCTCAACATGAATGAACAATCACAAAAACAATCTTAGTGGGGAAAATGATCATCTGCATTGATCAAATCACGAAAGGTAGCCTAGGCTACCTGAGTTCTATGTACTTTAGTACTAGTTTAGTACTGGGGGAGGTGGGTGCTCTTTTCCGGGAAATGGGGAGCCGAGAGGCCCGAACGGAGACTTGGGGGGGGGGGGGCCCTGTTTTTGTTTCGACCTAATACCTACATCGGTACATGCATGAGTATTGAGCACATTTATATGCGCCCTTCAAGGCTCAAGAAAGAGGTATATAGAGTAACCCTGTAGACAAGCACTGACCGGC
>Ga0126342_10015185_pt1 | contig 13513 bp, 18 predicted proteins | sample Cyp1metagenome_FD_92528 | JGI IMG/M metagenome (GOLD analysis project Ga0126342, IMG submission 92528) | Coral microbial communities from Lord Howe Island, Old Settlement Bay, Australia - Cyphastrea 1 metagenome | ecosystem: Host-associated > Invertebrates > Cnidaria > Coral ...
ATGATGATGGTGATGGTGATGGTGATGGTGATGGTGATGGTGATGGTGATGGTGATGGTGATGGTGATGGTGATGGTGATGGTGATGGTGATGGTGATGGTGATGACGACGACTGTCATGTTGCCTCGCAGCCGCTGAAATCGCACGGTTCAATGACAATTGATAAACCATGCAGTTGCAAAAGCAAAAACTACATCCAATGACTCAAATCTATTTACCACATCTACTTTAAAATTGTTTGATTCCAATACATCTACGAAAATCATATTACTAATATGGTGCACAATCATTAAATTGGCTTACCCTCTGGCAAGCAGAACATAGCTATGGCAGCTATGATCCATCTATAGTTGATCTACCCATTTTTTCCACTCCATAGCTATGAATGGATAGCTATCCCAAATGGCTAGATCAACTATAGATGGGATTAGATGGGTGGATCAACTATAAGTTCCCATTATCAACTATTTGGGATAGTTATTCCCATTATCAACTATAGCCTATAGCAATTACCCTCTGGTAAATTAACATAGACCCTGGCAAATAGGGGTTGGAAGACTAGTTTCCATTAGAAATTGGCTATTTTCAGGGTCTATGTTTATTGACCAGAGGGTATAAAATGATCTACGGATCATCCCAAATCTCAGGATCTCCGGGGCGCTGTTCTCGAAGTGCGCGCCGGTGCACTCCGCGAAGGAGCCGCTGGAGGCCACATTGAGGTCCGCCACGCCCACGTTGCCGTCCTGAGCTCAGTGGATGGGATGGTTTCTGTGGGGAAAATGCTGGGATTTCACTGATTTCACCATGTTGATGCCATCAGGAAATCATCAACAGTGTTACAGTAGAACTGAAACAGTATGAAAAATGGAAGATTTAATCAAGCACAAAATGAAGGGGAAAATCACCAAGAATGGATAAAGCATTCTTGGAAGTTCATCAAATGATCAAAGCCCAGCCATGAAGCAGCTGTTCACACAACTGGATCTGTCTCCTTTCACCTGCCGAGGTGCCACGCTCACCACTTTGATCCCGAAAGTCCCTGACAGGGCGGTGCCCTGGTAACACGCGGGCGTGCTGGGAAGTGCTCCTGCAGGCGAGCTCTCACCAAAGTCACGGGGGAAACTCAGGGGCTGCCTGCGTTCAATGTATATATATGTGTGTGTGTGGTGGTGGTTAACGGTTCATATAGCATCATACGGCTATTGAAGTAGATATTGATGATATTGAAATTCTCAAGCTTCGTTCAATCATTTACCAATGGATCAATTACAAAGATTACAAATAAACGATGGCTGATGGTCACCCAAGCTGTAAGAGGGAAAAAAGCCTCTCTCAGTCTCTCAGAGCTAACCTGGGGTGCTGAAAAGCCACTCCGGGGGTGGGTCTGTCTCGACCTGCGTGGCAAAGAGTTGCTGACAAACCTGCTTCAGTACTTATCTGTCATGAGTTTCTCTCAACTTCTGGCCACCGACTCAGCCTGCAGGCTTTGCAGTCTGGCCGCAGTCTGGCAGCCAGGTTCAGGATAGCTCCGATTTTCCCCGATCTTCAAGTTGAATCACTAAGGCCCTTCTGGGGTCTCCGGGTCCCCGGGGTCCTGTTCCGGTACAGGTGATATCAGCACCGCGCAGGGCGGGATCGCCCATGGCCATCAAAGGGATAGCCAAGAAGAAGCCTCAGAGACCCACAGAATGCTTTGATGAGTGGTGATGTTGGTAAAGCCATAGTAAACCATCCCCAAAATTACCATAAAGTAAATGGGTTATAAACTAAGCCATTAAAATATGGGTGGTTCAGTATTGCTTTACTAACATGAGTTCCTGTTTCTGTCCTCACTGCTCATGTTTCATTAAAGAGATGAAACATGGTTGATTAAGGCTACTGGGCCACTTATTTTCAGCCATTAGTTGGTTTCTGATCACACGGTCATTCCATGGAGGGGTGAGTGTCACGCCCCCTCCTCTGGGGGCCAAGGTGCTCAACGACGACATCATGGCTGCCTTCACTGGCGATGGCAGGCACCCCAAAGCTGAGCCAAAATGGCGGGGCCAGCAGCGTTCGCCGATTCGAATTTCAAGGAGGCCATGGAGGGTGCAGGACAAAAAAAAGTTGAGTTCAAATTCAAACAGCTTCGTTGATGCTTTGATGATCCTCTGATGATCCTTGAGTGGTTTTTCGATACATTTAAGCGGCAACATCCAGCAGCCAGCATCCACCTGCACGATGGCTTCCGAACCACCCTTGGGATAGTCCAAGCCTCAGCACCGCTGCAGAAACCATGCAGAAAGCTGAAGAAATGTGGTGGATAAATCATTAAGAATGAAGTCCCGAAGTAGATTGGAACAATCATTAATGCAGAATCATTAATCTAGAATCATGAATATAGAATCATCGACAATAATCAGCTGTGGCTATCCCCATGCAACCAACTTAGTATATCACCTGAGATGTAATCCTCAATCAACAGGGTGTGCTTTTTTTCGTTGCACGACAAGCCAGGAGAAGCCGAGAGGCATGTGCCGCCTTTGCGGTACAAGTCTGCCATCATGTAGGCCTGCCACTGGAAAATCAATTTGCCAAGTGCTGTTCGAACTTACAATGGCCAGATATGGCCAAATGATTGATGTATTTTCTCGTCGAACCCATTAGAATCAAAGAATGCTTCCAGAATGATGTCCCGCACAACCCCCGATAACCCCGGCCATCATGGAGGTTGGAGAGCCGTAACTCGGCAAACCCTGCAGAAGGAAGCTGAAGAGACTCAAGTAGTTCCTGGGATCACGGAGGATAGCAACTCACAGATGGAAACGTCTGGAAAAATCATGAAACATCCGTCCAAACAGCAGGAAACATGTTGCTTCACGGTTCTATCTTTTGGGAGGCACTATACCTAGCAACTACTAGGTGTTGATCGCAAAAAATCTGACAATGGTTCTATAGTTGTGGATTGCATGCGTGCCGACAATCACTAGGGTGAAGTAAAGCAGTGGTATTGCAAGTGGAAATTGTGGCTCCTCGTTGCGCAGAGAAGGTCAATTGATTCAATAATGCATGGTGCTTGATGCCCCGTATACTGTATCGGGCCTCAAGGGAATAGAAATGTATTTTTTCTCACCTTTTCTATCCATACTTGGAGGGAAATGCGGGAAAAAACAACAAGAACTCAAATCTCTCCATCATCTCATTCCAATCAACATGTACAACAAGCCCCTCAGGCACCGCTGTTGGATAACCCAACTGATGTCATGAAATCCCATGGCTGGTGACTGAAACGGTTGGGTTTTTTTTTGGTCATCAAATACCTATACCGTCAAACCCAATGGTTGATCCTCGTTTTACCTGTCAAAACAGCCATTTTCAGGTGGGAGATCCACCATGATCCAGCGCCGAAAAAGGCACTTGACGAAGGTGTCAGTGACGCCCACTTCGGTGAGAAACTCCTGGGACCAGGGCCCCCAGGGCCCTGGGCAGCTGGGTTTTGCTGGACAGATCTGGAAAGTTTTTGCTGGGTTTTCCAGCTCCAAGGCGAAGCTAGATGATCTAAGTCTACCTATCATTACCTATCTAATTAACATTAATTAACTACATATTGGGTATCTAAAGTGTAACAATTACAGCGGCCCGCCTCAAAGGGTTGGCTTAGCCGCGCTGCACCTCAGAACTGGGCCAAAAAGTGGGCTCAGAACTGCAGCAACAAAGCTCAATATGCTCAATTTACGGATAGAATGGTATTTGGACTGGAACATGGGATTGCAGTATTTCCAATTTCACCTATCCAAATTGCTGGAATCTGACTGTTCTTTCCCCTCTCTCTGTGTGTGTGTGTGTCAACATTCGCTTTAAAAGGAAAGGCGAAGCACCAGGGTAGCCATGTCCCAGCCATGTCCCATGTCCCATGTCCCATGTCCCATGTCCCATGTCCCACCTCCTGGGATCCCAAAAAGGAGAGGCCCCAATCGCCTGGCGAATCGTCCCATGGTGACAGCGCCCCAGGAGTCATCCCGCAGAGCACCGAAGGGAGGTGCGTTGTAAAGCGCCTCAGTGCTGGTGACGCTACCGGAAAAAAGGGACGTCGCATGGGCCGCAGGGGCCCTCCAACAGCATTCTAAGGAGCCTTGAATCATCTACATCCATCTACATCACAGTTCTCACCAACCTTACAGTGAACCCCCCAGGTAAAAGCAGGGCTGCATCCTGGCGGCATCCGACATGGGCCGCAGTTCGGACATGAGTTTCTGCCACTGCTGCACCGCATCCGCACCTTTGGAGTGGCGGGCGTGGGCTTCACACATGGATGTTTGACACCCCCACCCACTAAGAGGTTGTGATCCCAGCCAAAATGATCCCAAATGTTGCATGAAATGTTGGGTCAGTGGCCATTATAATCATTATATGCCTCGATCATCCTAGATCTTAGGGGTTCAAACCCAGTCGGCGGCTGGGAACCTCCATAGTTGGGCAGCAGCTTCTGGACGACCTGCTGGTACCCCACCGCCACATTCACTTCGCCCTCGGGCAAAAAGGCGTTCCAACCTCGGATCGCGCAGGGGGATGGTTACACCCAGGAAATTCTGGGTGCTGCCAGTTGTTGTATCCGGTTTTATCTGATTCTTTTTGAAGGGTGACAAGATGGATGCGCGCAAAGCCCAGCAGTCGAGGGGCGGTCGTAGGTGATCCATTCCGGTTCTTTGCCAATGATCTGAAAGACCTTTGGCACAGCCCAATTTGGCCGAATTTCCGTGGGAAAAACTCCGGAATGCACCCACAAACATGGAGCATTTCTCCAGAAAAATGTGCGGGAAACAAGCGGGACAAGCATCAACCAAACTCGCAATTCTGAAGCATCAGCAAAGATCAACAAAGCACATGTAGCTGAGCTACTTGGAAAGGCCACATCTTTCCACAACAAAAAAAACCACAGCATCCCAATCCCCATGGCATAGCGGCATAGCATCCCAGGCACGTGCTTCAGCTGCGAGGGGCTCTCTTCTAAACTCAAACCGCTGTAGAGTGAAGGCCCCGACTCGAAGTGGAACTCCTCGTGTGCGAAAACACTTGGGGAAGATCCATGGGATTGAAGTTTGAAGGGAAAAATGATTCAAACTGGTGGTTCATGCTGGTATACCCAGCCCGGCCCTTTTTGGGAAAGGGGAAGCCAAGCATCTCCCACATCAGCAACTTTGGCTGTAAAGGTGTGGCAGGCTCCACCCAACCTTGGCTCAATGATACCAAATGAGGGTGATTCATTCTGATTTAAATATATTTAATTACCGCTATTTCAACATGTTAATCATGTTTGTTTAGGGCTATTCAATGCTAATTGCTGCTTTCAACCCCCTTGAAAAATATGAAAATCAGATTGGATCATCCCAACTATATCAACTATTGGGGATGCCTGTACACCATTCATGTTCCAAAGCACCACGCAGAATGGCTATTTTCCATGGCTATTCCATGGCGATTTCCCCCTGGCGCCCCGGGGGCCGCCTGTAGTGGGACTCGCAGACCGTGACCCGGCGCTTTGCCGCCGCCAGCACCGCGGCGCAGCTGAGACTTCCAAGGCCGCTGCCGATCAGAACCACGTCCTGAAACGACCAAAAGGCCCTTGGAGGTACCAGGTGACCCAGGTGACCCAACTATTTCATTGATGAATAACTTATGGTTTTTCATGGCTTCGTAATTTTTACTCACCAAAAGGTTATAAAAATGCCTTAGTAATAAGTACTAGTAGTTAATGGGTTAGTAATAAATTGACCTTCATCTATTTAACTATAACGGATTAATAGATGAATAAACTAATAAATGCAAGGAGGACTTAGTCTTTGGAAATAGCAACAATGGGCCACCTGGTTTCCCCTACAATACTGGGTGACTGTTTTCTATTGGCCCATCTTTGGACTGGTTTTCTATTGGGAAAGCTCCGCCAAATATCCGTTTCGTGGCTCTCATGTTGCGCCGCTCTGCGCAGGTATGCTCGACCTGGCTTGGGGCGGCTGGTAGGTTGTTGAGGTCGGACGATCTCGAAAATGGCCCATGTTCATCATGTGGATTGATCATTCGCAGGCTTCTGACACTGGATGAAAACAAACCTTCCGTATCGGAAAATCAGTAGTAACATGTAGAAACTATCGAGAATGGGAAGCTTCAAGTAAGAATCCAATGATTCTTTTGGCACGTTTTTCGCCCTGAAAATCAGTAAAAGTGGACGATTCCATACGATTCCATACGATTCCTGCCTCGCCGGCAGTGCCGCACCGCTCCTCCGGCAGCCAGCGCAACTGCACCGACCAGCCCGGCCGTGTTGCAGGGCGCCCTCGAAGCCTGACCGAGTTTTCTGATGTTTTCTGGGTTGAACTCGCGGGGGTTGAAAATCAGCATGGCAACTATAGCATTACCAACTATTACTGCTATTAGATACTATTGATGCTGTTACTTGTTCCGGTTTAATGATGTTTCATGTACATCCCCAAAGTAGAGAACATGTCTCCCAATGGTTAGAAATTGGGGATGGCCCACGTTCATGCTCGATCTTCTCCAGAATGGTTGCTTCCCACTTGACCTACTATCACATCAAACCTTCCTAATCGGCTAATCGCAAATGCCCGGTGAAAAAGGTGTATGTATAACTATCTATCTATCTATCTATCTATCTATCTATCTATCTATCTATCTATATATACCTATCTATCTATCTATCTACCTACCTATCTATCTATCTATCTAATCTCATCTCATCTAATCTATCCTATCCTATCTATCCTATCTATCCTATCTATCCTATCTATCCTATCTATCCTATCTATCCTATCTATCTATCCTATCTATCTATCCTATCTATCTATCCTATCTATCTATCCTATCTAATCTAATCTAACCTAACCTAGCCTAACCTAGCTAGCTATCTATCTATCTCTATCTCAATCTCTATCTCTGTCTATCTATCTATCTATCTTCCTATCTATCTATCTATCTATCTACCTATCTATCTATCTATCTACCTATCTATCTAGCTATTTATCTATTTCTATCTCTGTGTGTGAGTCTCTTCCTCTCTCTCTCTCTCTCTCTCTCTCTCTGTAATTATACGTATACATGTTCTTCATGTGTAATGGGAAAGTGCTCCATTCACCTACCCATTACACATGCGCGCTGGTTCAATTGCAAGTTTTGGGAGTGAACCTCCCAAGGGTCCCAAGGCTGCGAGGTCGGGCGTCCAACCTTGGCACTGCTCAGCTTCAGCGGCATCGAGGCCCTCGGGAGCCTGAGGGACCTCGGGGCCTCAGCGACGCTAGGCGCAGCCATAGCCACCATGGCAACCGAGGCACTGCCCGAGTGAAGCATCTGTGAACCACAATTGGCCATAGGGCCATAGTCAACGGTGAATTTCAGTTGAGCCATGATTTTTATGATTATCTTAGATTATCTTGTTGAAGTTCTCGGACTTCAGTTCTTTGGAAGCAAAGTGCTGGACATCATTCTGGTCCTTCAGTGGTTTTGCTGACGAGGTGGGTCAACATTTAGGTACAAGCAGCAGGCACAGTAGGCCTTCGGGCCAACGTGTGACAGAAAAAGTGGGGATGCAGATTTCACTTCGCGGAAGTGTCCATTGGTCGGTGCGGATGATCTTGGCAAAAGTGTTGACTGTCATTTCGTGGATTGATGAAGAGTTTCTTCATCAAGTACCTCCAAAACTCTCCAAAATCAGCTCTTGCTCATCCCCCCTTAGTCAACCGAACAGCAAACCTGGATCATGATGATCATGTCAAATGGATTCAAATGGTACGTTTCTTTGCAAACTCTGACGTTTTAAGCCACGTTTGCAGCTTCGTTTCCGGGAACGTCAACCCCTCCGACACGGCACAGCAAGCGCCGCTTTTCACCCACAGCAAGCGCCGCGTGGGCGCTTCAGGTCCCACTCTTTGGGACTGGGAAAATACTGTGCGGCGCTGGGCTCAAAACCTCCACCATTTTGGATCATGGATAGTTGGACTCAGCTGGACGTGAGGGATCTCGGTCTGGAAAAGTGAACCCACAGATGCATCTTCATCCCATTGTCAACTTAAGTACATTGGTTAACCATCATTTTCCTTATTAAATGGTCATTTTATGGATGATTGTATATGAACTGGCTGCTGATGACCGAACTGGCCATGCGAAGGTTCTATGCCAATGCAGCCGTTGCAGCTCCTACGCTAAGGTACCTGGGACTGTTGCGCCGTCTTGGCGCAAGGCTACATCACCTGGGATCGCCTACTGATCCTACTGCATAGTTCAAAACATTCACAACTTGAGCAACACAAGGATAAGACATGATAATGGGTAATAGATGATAAGTGATGATAAATGATGATAAACTATGACTATGATAAATGAAAACATGCTGTCAAAGAAATGAAACAAATCCATACTTAAATGATGGAATCGATATATATATATATACATAGTTCTGTTATATACATATGTGTATGTGTGTGTGCAACAAGTCATCATCTTTTTCGTGTAGCCCCTCCTGAACGCAGCCGCAGCTCAGGCTCAGGTCCGCAGCCGGAAGACCATGTCCACAAGTCCCGTCACGGCGTACGATATAAAAAACTCGCCTACCGTGGCAACTGGTGACCGGTGACCTCTCTGAAAACTGGGAAGATTGATGAGAGATGGAGTTTACTGGAGATTGATCCAAGTGAGAAGTCTAATCACATCATGGGTTTGAGGGAGCCCACAAGATGCTTTCAAGGCAAGGAGGTAGGGGGCCATCCCAATCAAGACCCTTGCAATCCAATTGATATCATCCACACCTTCACCCGGAACCCATGCCTGATCGAGCGGGTAAACCTCGAAATCCCCTTGCGTCCAGGAAGATGTAGTGTCCTTGGCTCGAAACCCACAGTGATTACTGTACCCGTGACAAGAAAGGCTCGTCTATTGCCTTGCTCACCCACACGGACCAGTACTGGCCAATGGATGCCAATGGGATGTCTTGAAAGGTACTTGATGCTTTGGACCAAGAGAGATGAGAGGTTGAAGAAACGGATGAAATCCACAGAAATTGGATCCACCCTCCAAATGGCACCAAACAATCCTATATGGCGCGTATGACCCAACGGCCCCAAGATACACATGGCTGTGCAGACCATATGCCAAGGCATGACCCCAATTCATGGTGGCCCACCCAAGCACCAAGTGACTCATGCAAGCCACGGGTTTGTGTGGCGGCAAGATAAGCATCCTGGCCAGAAACCAGCTGGTAGAGTCGTGCCCCAAAAGGCTTGTGATTTCACAACCATCACCCGCCTTGACACAGCTGTGTCCAGCGGATACGCCATCACCACTGCCATCGCTGCTGCTATGCCATAGGCCAACGGTGGCGGCAAGGTGTGCGAAAGGAAATCGCCTCGGCAAACGGCGTGACATACGGTGACTCAACGTTGGGAGAGTTCTGCCATGAAGTGGTGGATAGATGTGGATAGTGTTTATAAGGGATTTATGGAGATAATTAAGTTCAGTTGATTCGTGGATACTACATGTGGGATGATTCCAGTTGAATCAAATGGAGATATTAGGGATATTTATGGATATTCTACTGCAGTTAATGTGGTAAGCCCACAACCGCATTCCTCGTCCAGCAACTGGAATGACATCATCCCATCCAGGAACTGAAAAGGCATGCCCAGTTTCATGAACTCCAATGGAGGATGGTTCATGACTGATCTAAGGCTGCAGGGGTCAAGTTGTGAGGGTGTTTTTAAGTGTTTTATGAGGCCCCACCCCTGACCTTTACCTGACGTGAACGGAATTCCAACCATGGCTGCGCCCTGAAAACCATCAGTCTTGGTCACACTCTCATGTTACATCATGTTGGTTCATGTTATTTTGGATCATTCTTGGCAAAACATAGTGCAAGCCAAATGGATGATTTCATCCAATAAAGAACAGACCAGTTTGGACCCCGACCCAGCTCTCCAGGCGAGCAACGCGTGCAAAAGAAACTGCTGTCAAAGACTGAGCAGCAAACTGCCTCGGCCAAAAAGTTGTCCAACTACTAGATGGCCAGACACACCCACTTGACCTGTGACCCTCAGCCCTCAACATGCCAGCTGGACATGGATTCGAAACCATCAAAATTGGAGGAATTGGCTATCTTCCAGCAGTGTCATCTATTCCTTCATCCATCTATCCACCATTTTCCACCCATGGGCCCCCTGACTTTGGGAATGCCCCTCATTTTTTGCACCGAACGATCAGCATCGATCAGCCTAGGTGCCGCCGCGTGCATGCGCTGCAGCAGGCCACTGCGAAACAGCCCCGCGTTCCACGCGTCAGCGCACAAGCTACCAGGACCTGGCGGGGTGCCATGGCGACTCTGCGAGAGCCCATATGGCGGGATTCAATCGAACTCAATCCGAAAGACTATGAGTTTGAAGTCTCAAAAGCTGGGGGGTGCACCATGTCCCCATGTTTCTTTGAAAAGGATTAACCCATCAAACCCATAAAACAGAGGATTGTTTGATGAAAATTCCAGGACCCCCCGAAACCCCCGTTGTTTTTATTGTTGGCGCATCTTTCCACGACACCATCTTGCACTCAATTTCTAGCCATGCCACGAGCGCGCGAGGCTGAAATCACCCCTTGACTGAGCAGTTTTTTCCGGTACTCCGAGAGGGCTTGCAGGAAGCCTGGCGGTGAACCCATGACATGAACATGCCGGGCTTAAAGGAATGAATTTGCTGAGTTCCTCCATGCAAATCACATGCCTTAGCAGCCTTGGTAGCCCTAGTAGCCAGCCTTTAGCAGCCTTTAGCAGCCTTAAGCAGCCTTAGCAAGAAATCTGAAGATGAATTTGAGGGATCTCAGGCCACTTTCGGACAACACACCGCAATTGTCCCGTCAAGCTCAAGACTCTAGGCCTTTGCAAAACATTCACAAGTTGTCTGCTCCACACCATGGGCCCTCAGAACCTTTTGATCCACAAACATCCGGGGCCAAGTGGAACCTCTGAACCCCTGAGCCACCCCTTTTGAAGTGTCTTGGTTCAACCCAATTGGGGCCATAATAAGTCACCTATCCCCTTCAGCCCCAGGCCCACAGGCACCTACAAAGTACCCACTCAACGCTGATCCCGCCAGTCGCGCTTGCAACTCGCTGCACGAGAAATGCTGCGCGACCAGGTCAGTACTCACCTCAACAAAATGTGACAAGTTTCAAGTGACCAAAGGAGTATTGCCACATTTGGGAGTATTCAAACAAAAACCGTTTAAAACAAACAAATAGTACAGGCATGTACAGGTAAACATGCAAAGACTTGAGGCCTGTCATCGTATCCACCAGTTGAACCTATTTGACGATGAGTGGTGATTTAACCTGTCAAAGTGCTGATATCACCTTTCACTTCGGTATCCGTCGACAGGCCTCAAAAACTATATGTTGAACGTTTCGCCCACCATCCCCCAGGCCTCTGATACCAAGAACATAGGTCCTCGGGATAAGAAGCGCTGCTCCAAAGCTGGCAACAAACCTCCGGAGCATCGCCAGGGCTGAGCCCAAGTGGTGTATGTTGCCGAAGTCAGTTTCTTCTGACCAAGAATAGGAGCTAGTTTACGCATGTTTTTGGCCAGTTTTCCCTGGAGGATAACACGTTTTTGGATGGGAAGTTCGGAAGTTCATGGAAGTTCCCCAATTTTTGTGGAAACAACTACTTCAAAGAGGCAGCAAGTCCTGCCATCTTCCATGGGCAGCGGCCATGGGAGGGAATCTCAAGCTGCCTGCCTTGATAAAATCCGCGAAAACCTCTCTCTCTGAAGAGACTTCGCGCAGCATCCGGCAGTGAACCTGGGCGTATTGTGAAAATGCGCCCGCCACGCTCCAGAAATTTTGGATAGCCATCCTTTCTAGATCTACACTGAGCTTTCAAAGCATCTCAGATCTCAGATTACCTGAGGCGACAATTGAAAGAAGCATTGCTTGCTGCTGGGCACAGAAAGTGGCCTGCACTGATTGGTAAGCAACTTTGTTTACCTGCTTCATCACTTTGTCCCCTCAAACTCAACTCCAAACACAGTTCAGACTGTTGAATGTATCAACTGTTTTGGTATGCTCAACTGTTTTGGTATGCTACTATGGGTCCTCAACTCCCAAGTCTTCAGAAATACCAGCAATGCAGCTTCGCCCACAGCCCTTTGTTGTCGAGCATCCACTTCTTGTGGTGGTTTGCAAACCTCGTTGCTCAAGGAGATGATTATATGAGGCACCATACATAGAGGATCATACCATGGTGGCTAGAACCCTAAAAGCAGATAGAAAAGTGTTGCCAGGATGTTGTTGACGATGTTTAACCTCAGAAACTTCAGGTTTCCGATCTCTCTACAGTATCTATTTTATTCTATTTGGGGGTTACTTCAGTAAGGGACTAATCAGCCTACTGAAGGTGGTTTCAGAAGGTTTGACTCAAACTGCCAATTTGTTGCTCGATGACACCCTCACTTTTGCTGGCCTTTTGCCCCTCTGATTCTACTCTTGAAATCTTTGACATGAAAATCTCCCAGGCGCGCCATTTGTTCGTTGTTAACTCATATTTTTGAGTCTTGCCCTCTGGTAAATAAACATAGACCCTGAAAATCACTAATTTTTAATGGAAACTAGTCTTCCAACCCCTATCTGCCAGGGTCTATGTTTATTTACCAGAGGGTAAGTCTCCATGTTTACCACTTTTTCAGTGAAATCTCCCAATGCCGAGCGGCGGATCTTGAGCACATCCAAGGGATGCGCGCAGACTGTGCCCGGCACGGAACCCAAAGCGCCGATGGCACCTACACCAGGCCCACAGTGTGCATGGAGCGGAACCAATCAGGACTTCCCATGATTTCCCATGGATTTTTGGGCATCCAAAATCCATCCAAAATATCTTAAAATAAGGGATTTACCATGATGAAACCAGCAAATGTTCTGAGTAGGGTCGGATACTATCATGCATCGTCGTTCAGTGTTCTTGTCGTTCATCTCCGTCATTTATGATCATTTACCTTTCATTTACCATTCAACCACCACCCATCACCACCCCATTCCATTCATCTTTTTTCATTCATCATTGGTTTAACTAGGATTTGGCCCAGGTTTATCAGGATGTCATCCTCCTGTCAGGTTGATAAAAAAAAAAAACAGAGACTCACCCTGCTGCAGCGGTGCCGCCAAGCATGCCACCCCCAGCAGCGGTACCGCCGGCGGTACCGGCACCGCTGGTGCGGTGGATGTCACACACTCCATGGCGCTGCGATGGATCGGACTATGTCCAGAATTTCCATTCAGAACGGATATAGATATGAATCTTAATTATTGAATATTCATGAATATTCGATATTATAATGTAAAGTGTTCATTAGTTTTTATATGTATATATAATATGTATATATATATATATATGTATGTATGTGGGTAGACTGATGGATGGATAGTAGGCCTGGAGCTCATCGGACTAGTTGGTCAGGAAATCCTCGACGCTTTCCATAAAAGAAGCGGCCAGTTG
>Ga0126342_10015186_pt1 | contig 13512 bp, 11 predicted proteins | sample Cyp1metagenome_FD_92528 | JGI IMG/M metagenome (GOLD analysis project Ga0126342, IMG submission 92528) | Coral microbial communities from Lord Howe Island, Old Settlement Bay, Australia - Cyphastrea 1 metagenome | ecosystem: Host-associated > Invertebrates > Cnidaria > Coral ...
ATTGATCAAAATTCATCGAACTCGTCTTGGTCCCGACATTTTGGCACCAGCCTTCATGGCCCCATGGGTGGGGTATGTGCTCGACGGGCCCAATGGGCTCCAATCCAGGAACCAGGGCTAGAGGAGGCTTGGTCGACCGTGGCTCAAGACATGGTGTAGTGAATATGTGTGGAAATAAACAAATCAAACATAATTAAACAACGGGCAAATAGTGATAATGAGACCTATACCCCCCGTGCAAAAAACGTCCAACATGTCAAAAGCACTCCATGGATCTTCATGGCACTGATGCGACTAGAATTGGCAAACAAACATGCAGAGAATTCTGTGCCTGAAGCTGCTGATTGGGTACTTCGAAATCTTCGAATTCTGGACCATTTGACTTTACCCGGCTCAAGTTCTCAGTAGGGCCAAGGTTCCCTCTGTGGCGAGCAACGATGTTAGCTTGCTGCATTGCCGGCGCAGATCCGCAGGTGCGTCCGCAGTTGGAGGTGGTGTGTTCGGTTTCAGAGACTCAGCAGTTCTTTTTCACCCTGCAAACGCTTCCGCCACCAGCGGCACCAGCAGCGTCGACCAAGGGCATTCCAACGATCACAGTGGCGGTGCCAACAAAGAACTTTGCCACGTTGGGCCTGCAGCTGGAGTTGACAGAAACAAGAGCACCGACAGTTTTGGGAATAGAGGAAGGAGCCATCGAGGAATTCAACAGGGTCTACGTGGGATCCGACATACGCCCCTTTGACGTTTTGCTGGCCCTTGATGGAATCCAAAGCTGGGAAGCCATTCAGAAGAAGATGACAAGCAAATTGCCTGACAAGATGTATTTGACCTTCAAACGCCCCAGAAAGATTCAAATCGTTGTGGAAAAGACCGGTGACATGGGTATGACCCTGGCTTACACAGATAAATCTGTTGGAGTCGTGGTTAAAGAGCTCAAACGCTCTGGGCTCATGGCGAAGTGGAACACCCAGCGGAGCGTTCACAGCGATACCCTTGAGGTGCTGGACCGCATCATTGAATTTGAAGGGAAAGCTTACTGTGGCACTGAGTTGGCCACCCTCCTTGAGGAGAGACATATTTGGTGCCTCACAGTGCTGAAGTATCCCCAAGGTGAGATGCCCCTCCTAGAGGGTTTGTGTCGTCGAAGCTTCTGATGCCCAGAATTCTTCTAAGGCACGCTTTGCTATTCCACTCGCCGGCCCACGAAGTTTATGAATAGCATTCTTCATAGAAGTTCTTGCTAGGAATATGTGTCCTGAAATCATCTGAAAGCAACGCGCACCGCCTAACATGGAAATGACGGTGAAGAAACGTTGGCCTCCTGTCTTTGCAGCTGTGTGGCCAAGTCTGCAGACAGTTGCTCAGAGATTCGAATGGGCTCGTAGTTGCACCTTTTATCGTTTGCATTGTGGTACTGTACAGATGGGGCCTTACTTTCACATAGCATCCCATATCATGTAATTAGCAAATATTTTCCATGATAGTTACTGCAAAGCTGCAATGGTTTGGCTCTTTGGAGCCACTTTTTGCTTAGTTGAGTTTCGCCTACGACGAAACACCTCAAAAGAATTGTTGCTTGCTTGATGGTGCGATGTGCTCTTGGGCTTTGGTCGTCAGAATCGGCACGCTGATGGCCGTGCCACGAACTAGCGCTCCAGGCCTTTCGTCGAGACTTCCCCAAAGAGTGGGCTGCAGTGAGCACGACGGATGGCCAGAGGATCCAGGACAGGGGCTGCATCAAGAGGATTTGGACAAAGTTTAGATAACTTAGATAGCAGCATACTAGTAGCTTATGCATTGGAGATCATTGGAGTATGGAACAGAAATGGACATTTCATGGACATTGTGGAGATTGGAACATTTCAGCAGCTCCAAAGGCACTCCTAGTATCTCCCAGCAGGCGCGGGCCTTGCAGAGCCAGTTGCGGTTGCAGGGCTTGAGCGAGGCGGATGGGCATCCATAAGCTTCCGCAGCAATGGGCAAATCGACGATGCGAAAATCTGAATTGATCTGAATTTGGCCAGCCAATGCTTTTGTCCTGCGAACCTGTCAGCCTTTCTGGTAGGCTTGCGCAGCACATCCTCATGGAGAACTTCATTTCTACATGGTGTATTTGTGCCCATGTTGCAGGAATCGCATTTGGAAGTTTCCGACAAGCTTAGCCGGCCATCGTCAGCCGCGCCAGCGAGCACAGCGGTCCTGACACTGTCTGAGACTGTTGGCCGAGGCGAGGGGATGATGGAGGGCTGGAAGTGCTCCCCTCAAAAATTCCTGATGCTGGAAGCGGTCTCTTCGCTACAAGTGACTTGGCAGGAATGGATCCCAAGACTTCAAAATGAGTTCGGAAAACAAGCAGTGTTCAGTGGCTTGTTAATCACTGTTGAATATTTTTGACATCATGATGACATCATGATGCACATGCATTTGTTGCATTCTTTTGCCTGTCAGCGGTGAGATGCATGCGCCTCGGCTGCCACAAGGAACTTTCGCTGCGGGAGAGTTGGTTTGTGTTTACAGAGGCAAAGCTGTGCCATTGGCACAGGTGCTGCGTGGCGACTGGGGCAGCAAGAAAGAAGGCGTCGATATGTGAGGATATCTGAGGAAAATGGCTGAAGTCCCGATGTTTCTGGATGTTTCAGGATGTTTCAGGTGCCATTGTAAACTTTCAGCGCGCTTGTCTCAAGGAGGGCTCTGGGATGCCAATGTGTCTATGCTATGCTATGCACCAATTTTTCGGCCATTCCCAGTAAAAGTGTTACCGGACTGTTGAGGTGGAGCAAGCCCCCCTGGTCTCATCCCAGCAATTTGAACCCCAAAAGGCTAGGAACCTGCATGGATTCAGGGGTGTAAATTTTTGATTTCCTGCAAGTAGAGGCAACCTGATTTGAACTAAGGAAATGTGACAGACAAGGACTATTTGATGGGTGGCTTTGGATTGTACAGTTGCTTGAATTGCATCAAGAGCCTTGTTAGTGCGATCCGAATGTGGCAAACGGTAGTGATGTTCAGAGGTCCTCTGCTTGAGGTGTTGATGCTGCAGACTATCCAGAGGTGTTAGCTCGCTACATCAATGATCATGCAACTTGACAGCAAGCAGCGAACAGCAGATGTGATCTGCTGTGAAAAGCATAGAGGTGATGTAATATAGCTGTATGGATACCATCGTGATTCAGTAAACACCCCAGCTTTTTCGAATACTGGGACTTGTGACTTGACTAGTGAGATAGAACTGGGAACCAAAGTTCCAAGATGGCTGTGCCAAACACTGGATCAGACACCGCACTCTCATAATCAAAGGAAGTTTGAAAGTCTAACTTCAGGGTAACGGATTTTAACAAACCACAATCACCATTAGAATCACCATTATCACAACCACCATCACAATAACAACACTATCACAATATCAACACCATCACAATATCACCACCATCACAATATCACCACCATCACAATCACCATTATCACAATATCACCACCACCACAATCACCATTGTCACAATTTCATCACTATCACAACCACCACTATCACAACAACCACTATCAAAATCACCATTATCAAAATTTCACCACCATCACAATCACCATTAATTATCACAATTTCATCACTATCGCAACCACCATTATCACAATTTCACCACTATCACAATTTCACCACTATCACAATATCACCACTATCAAAATATCACCATTATCATAATTTCATCATTATCACAACACCACCACTATCACAATAACACCAATATGACAATATCACCACTATCACAATATCACCACCATCACAATATCACCACCATCACAATCACCATTATCACAATATCACCACCATCACAACATCACCATTATCATAATTTCATCACTATTACAACCACCACTATCACAACGACCACCATCGCAACCACCATTATCACAATTTCACCACTATCACAATATCACCATTATCACAATATCACCATTATCACAATATCACCACTATCACAATAGCACCACTATCACAACCACCGGTCACCACTATCACAACATCACCACTATCACAATGTCACCGCCATCATAATATCACCACCATCACAATCACCATTATCACAATATCACCACCATCACAATCACCATTGTCACAATTTCATCACTATCACAACCACCACTATCACAACCACCACTATCAAAATCACCATTATCACAATTTCACCACCATCACAATCACCATTAATTATCACAGTTTCATCACTATCACAACCACCATTATCACAACCACCACTATCACAACCACCACTTATCACAATATCACCATTCTCACAATATCACCACTATCACAATATCACCATTATCACAATCACCACTATCACAACCATCACTATCACAACATCACCACTATCACAATATCACCACTATCAGAGCCACCAATATCACAATCACCTCTATCACAATATCACAACTATCACAAAATCACCATCATCACAACCACCAAAATCACAATCATCATGTTCACAATATCACCACTATGACAATATCACCAACATCACAATCACCATCATCACAACCACCATTATCAAGGAGTCTCACATGAAAGCTTCGTTGTCACATCTGCCACTTTCAAATTCTGAGGGAAGTCTCGCACGAAAGCTTCGTTTTTACATCTTCCACTTTCACTTTTTGAGGGAAGTCTCGCACGAAAGCTTCGTTTTCACATCTTCAACTTTCATTCACTTTTTGAGGGAAGTCTCGCGCGAAATGCGCTTTTGAAAGTTAGCCGATGCACCAAATGCTGTCTTTTGCAGGACAAAATGTGTCCCGGAGGATGGATGGGAAACTTGTCCGGCGGGCGGGCGCGGAACACATTCGGTTAGGGTCAGGTCAGGGCCGAGTCGGCCCCGCAGTGGAACTGAAAGTTCGGGCGTGGCTTTGCCGACGTTCGTGAGCGCGGCTGTGTGCGCAATACTACTGTCTTTTGCAGCTGGACATTGTAAATCCCGCGCCAAGGTTGCGATAGTAATTTCTCAATTTTGGCAGTAGTGATTTTCCTTTTAAAATTTCTTGTAAAAAGTGCTTCAAGATCGTCTTTTTTTTGGCTTTGGCGTCAGGATCCGGTTTTGGAGCTGCAATTTCTGACGCCATTGTACGTAGGTTTATTGTGTTTTGCAACTCGGTCTCTGCAGATCGCACTGTAATGGCTGCGTCAAGGTTGCGTCAAGGTTGCTTCATGCCGCGGCTGCGTGCGTAATACCAGTGTGTTTTGCAGCTGGACATTGTAAATCGTATTGGAGTGGCTGCATGAAGGCTGCGACAGTGTGTTGTCAGCAGAGTTTCTCAATTTAAAAGCTTGTCCGCGTAAATGGAACAGATATTTCTGTTTGGAATGCGCCAGTGGATGACATGTTCACCTTCAATCATAATATCGGAGATGGATGGTTGGCCGTTGGCCGCGCAGCTGAGAAATTGAGATGGGTTTGCTGGTGCTCAAGCACCCAGCATAAGCAGTTGAAGCCGCGCTTCGAACAGGGCGTTGGCTGGGTTTTTCGCTGGCTGCTTCAGAGGAATTCTTGGTTTCCGCCTCTGTTGCAGCCAGCAACTTCCATGGCAAGCCATGGCTCAGCCCTTCAGGCCCCCCTGGGTTTGGAGCATCTTTCTTGCAGCAGGCCACACGCCAAGCATGCCTCTCCTTCAAAGAGACGGCGTGACATGGCGCGCGCTGATGCGAGGGCAAAATTCTTGGCAGGAAGGGAAGAGCAATGTCCAACGGGCATTCAACCACAAAACCTTGAGCAGCCGTGACAGGAACATCTGCCACCTTCGCAAGTTCTCCACATGTTTCCGCTGCTCGACCAAACCATGGTTGTAAAGCTTCCGGGGCTTACAGCACGTCAACAAGTCAAGTGTGCACGTCCCTCTTTGACATGTAGACCTCTTGCCCGAGTAAAAACATGAGATCCACGAAGCAGCTCGGATTTGCAAGGTAGGGGTGGAGGCGGCCGTTCTGCCATTATCATTGCTGAAATGATTGAGACATTCCAATTTTGCTGATGCCCACACACAGAAAAAAAAACCACACGCATGAACTTGTCGCCGCAGCGAGAGCTTACCACACTGCAGTTGCCGCCAGACTAGCTTCAAGTATTCCGCCCTGTCTCTGGAACAGGAGATGCTGAGCTCACCAGTATCGCCATGGCGCCATGCTGGAAACAGCGTGTCTGGAGCAGTGACCACGGAGGAATGTGGCGCTGAGCGTCACAAGTGGCTGCGACAGGTCGGAGATCCAACTTGTCTGCCTGTAGCACAGAAATTCCATGTGACGATGCGTTTTCAAACACAATGAAAGCCTCAGGCGTCTGCGCATCCTTCTCTACATGCTGTTGCACCTCAACTAGAAAACGGACAACACGACCGGCCAAGTGCTTCAAAACAGCACGCTGTGCCTTCGTGTGACCCCTGTACGTGCCCATTGCCCTTGCAAAACAGAAATTGGCAGCCAGAAAATTCAAGCAGCTATGCCTCCGTTTAAAAGCAATAGCAGCGTAGAGGTTGCTAACTCGCAGCCTTCATCAAAGCCAAAATCCCATGTTTCAACCGCAGCTAAAGGCAAAAGGACCTTTGTCTTCCAGGCACTTCCAGGCTTTCCATATGTCAAACTTGAAGCCACCCAATCCCTGAAGTAAGTGCAGAAGGGTTCGTACCTCCATGCAGGACTTCACAACACCTAAGAACCAGTTGGCAGGGACGAGTTTGTTTTTCCTGCAAGCACAGCCTGGCCGATGGGTTTCAGTTGGCCTTCTTGTGTCGCTCAGGCTGCCACAGTTTCATGCGAGGCGTGTTTCATGACAATGGATCAACCTCCAGCGATTGGAACAGAGACATGTGGAGTGGCTACAGATGGCACTCTTTTTTCTCTCATACTGATACTGATAAGGCGCTCGGGCAGCGCAGGTTGGAGCAACTTGACGCAGTCATGGCTGCTCGCGGCATGCCCAAGAACGCGAGCAAAGATGTGACCCTTGGGGTGTCATGTGTCTTCAAGAAGCGCTTCTGTTGAGCCCTCTTCGGAGAAGCTGCTACCGTTTTTCTTGGCGTGGATCGACCTGCTGAGGAAAAGCTCTGCCAGCCCACACGGGTTGAACCGAGCCCTTGGTCTTCATCAGTGGTTTTGCCTTTTGCGGAGGCCGCTTTTCAGCGTCTTTGATCAGGTGTACAACTTTGTGCAGCAAGAACCAGCAAGTGTGCGAGCTCCGCTTCCCAGAATGGTTTGTGCAGAAATTGCCGTTCCACCCTTATTCATGCCATTACTAGGAGGGGACCTGTCTCGGCGGTTTTTGCCTCTACTTACAACTTCCGACGCAGCCCCTGAATGTGCTTTTGGAGTGGTTTACAAGAAGTGCACGGTTGATCAAGCGACATCGGTCGGTTTGTTGGCCGATCGACAGGAGACTTTGTCAAATTCTATTTGGACCCGGAGGAGCCGACGCCAAAAGACCACCTGGGTACACCACACTTGCTGCCCTTCAAAAAGCGACAGTTCAAGGTGGTGCTCAGCGCAAAAGCGACAATCCTTGGAAGCTCACGGCCTGCTCTTGGGCTGCTTAGAACGAGCAGGCATTTTCATCATCGGCTGGTTGTCCTTGTTGACGCAAAAGCAGTGCTTGGAGCAGCGGGCAAAGGCAGCACCTCTGCACCTGGCATTCGGGGCATCATGCGGAGCATTGGCGCGTTGCTCTTAGCTGCGCCTGGTCTATGTTCCCACAGAGTACAATCCGGCTGATGCGCCATCTCGTGGGAAGCAGGTCCCCTCACAATAAACGCGTCAAGAAGCATGTTTTTGGCAAAGGGCAGATGATGAGCTGGACCTGGCATGGTGGTGTTACAGTTTTGGCTTACTATTTTTCATTTTTTCTTCACCTGCGCTCAACCTCTGGCACCTGGGAACTTCGTGGCAACTGCACAGCTGACTCCTGGGCGGTGGCTTCAACCAGCTGCTTGGCGAAGCTGGGTTCTGATGCCTGAGGTGTGGGATGCCGCAGTGTGCGCCAGCTGCGAAATCTTGGTCAGTCAGGGCTGTACCTGGCCCTTGGAGTTTTTGCATCGACGGCAGCATTTGCAATTTTCACAGCTAGCTCTTTGAGTGGACCGCAATCGCTTGAGAAGTTGGCAGTGGGCAGCACAGGCAGATGTGGTCGGAAGCTTGCATGGTCTCTATCATCAGGTGAGAAAAAGGTCCGAATTCACCAGTTCAATGCCATCATCCCGTGGGCAAGGCAGACCAAGTGAACAAGAGAAGTGCTTCTCTGTGTAAGGGCTTCTCTGTGTGAACGCTTGCTGTGTGTAAAAGCTCCTGTGTGCAAAAGCTTTTCTGTGTAAAAGCTTCTCTGTGTAAAGGTTTCCTATGTGCAAAAGCTTCTGTGTAAAAGCTTCTCTGTGCAAGGGCTTCTCTGTGTGAAAGCTTGCTGTGTGTAAAAGTTTCTCTGTGCAAAAGCATTTCTGTGTAAAAGCTTGCTGTGTGTAGAAGCTTCTCTGTGTAAAGGGGCTTCTTTGTGTCACAGCTTGCTGTGTGTAAAAGCTTCTCTGTTCAAAGGCTTCTCTGTGTAAAAGCTTCTGTGTGTAAAAGCTTCTGTGTGTAAAAGCTTCCTGTGCGTGAAAGCTTGCTGCGTGCAGAAGCTTCTCTATGTAAAGCTTTCTGTGTAGAAGCTTGCTCTGTGTAAAAGCTTTCTGCGAGTAAAAGCTTCCCTGTCTCTGTGTAAAGGCGTCTGCGTGTACAAGCTTCTCTGTGCAAAAACTTGCTGTGTGTAAAGGATTTTCTGTGTCTTTGTGGGCAGCGTAGGGGTCGCTTGCTTTTAACGCCATGCGCTGAGAAGAGCTGAGATGAGGTGTGACGAGCTGACAAGAGCTGAGATCAGCTGAGGAGATGTGAGAAGAGCTTAGAAGATGTGAGAAAAGGAGAGAAGAGATGAGAAGACATAAGATGAGCTGAAATGAGCTGCGGAGAGCTTAGAAAAGTTGAGAAGAGCTTTGAAAATCCAAGAGCAGCTGAGATAAGCTGAGATGAGATGAGAAGAGATGAGAAAAGCTCAGGTGACATGAGAAGAGATGAAAACAGTTGTGTTCAGCTGAGAAGACATGAGGTGGGATGAGATGAGATGAGGTGAAAACAGCTGAGAAGACATGAGATGAGATGAGTTTGAGATGGACTGACACAGACTGCAGTGACAGTGGGATGCAATGAGCAATTTCCAGGAGAAGCTGCGATGCGATGAGATCAGATGACATGAGAAAAGGTTCAGAATTCAAATGGCATGGCATCAGATTGACAAGTCAAGAGTTTGTTGCTGCGAAGCGCAGGAGGCTTGCCTGTCACCTATAGGCACAGCCTTTGCTCCGCTCTATAGGCTATAAGGGTTTCAAATTTGAAACTTCCGCCCCCGGCTTGCCCGGGAACTACTTGTATGTAACAAAGTTAGTATGTCAATTCCGAATTCCAAAGCGTTGGGGGAAGGACGAGATAGAGGGAGATTGAGATAGTATTGAGAGAAATCCATAGACATGCAGATTTCGGAGAGTCGATTCGAAGCCCAGGCCACCCAACTGCAGTAGTTTGAGCTGCCGGGACATCAGCATTTCACATGTTTTGCAGCACAGAGAGAGAGAGAGAGAGACAGAGAGAGAGAGAGCGTTACATGAGGTGAGATTCTTTTAGGGCGGAGAAGATAGGACGCGTTTGCCTTTTTGTGGCTGCAGCTCTTGTATCTCTGGCGCGCCTTTTCCACAAAACTCTTCAGACATACTGGTACCTTCCCATAAATGCCACCTGCAGGGGTTTGTTGTGTTTGTAATCATTGCAATCTCTTGGCTTTGTGGTTGTATTCTGCCAGCGCTCCCAAGGCAGACCCTTCGAAGCACAATGTCAAGTTCCTAAAGCTGAAGAGGTGAAGTGAATGGGTCGCTGAAAACCCTGTGAGATCCTGTGGGGTGTGGCAAGGGCTGGAATATCCGGGAAATATGTGCTGGCTGGTGGTTTCAAAAACCACCTTCTATTTTCAACAATCAGTGCTTGAAACTTGTACACCATCAGCCGGTGGCTATGGAAGGTTGAGAAAAGGTTGCCTCCTGGGTTGGTGTGGGTCGGTGTCAGCGTGCGTGCAGGGAGCGTCGAGCATTGGCCGTCGCTCTTCGGCAGATCAACTGTGGAGAAGAGATCTACGCTTTTTATGGCGAAGGCTATTGGAGAGCCCGTTGGATGCCCCAGAGCCTCTCTAGATATTCATCCAGATATCATATGAATTTATACGATTCATATGTGGTCTTGTATGTAATATGACTTCAATATGTTGTAATTAGAGAGACATGTCGGCTTATGTCTTCGGAACCATCATGACAGTTGTCTTGTCCATGTAGCGGTGGTCCCCGGTTGGCTGGTTAGCCGTGAGCCGGACCTACAATTTTTATCGTTGCGTCTCCCGTCGGTTGACACAGCAGTAGACCGAGACCATTTGAATGCCTCTTGTGGTTCCGGCTTGGGCCCTGAAAACCGTAACCAGTTGCTGTCCCTTTGGATTCTTGTCAGCTGTGACACTGATCTCATGCCAACTCGGGCTTGCACACAATCACATCATACAGATAGACTGGATAGGATGAGACTTAAATTTAGACTCAGATTCGGGTTGAGGTTTAGACTTGGGTTAGTGTAGATAGATAGATAGATAGATAGATAAATAGATAGATAGATAGATAGATAGGATGATAGATAGGATAGATAGGATAGATGGGATAGATAGGATAGGATTGATAGGGTAGATGGGATAGGATAGGATAGGATTGATAGGATGGATAGGATAAATAGAACAGATAGCATAGATAGGATAGATAGGATAGATCCGATAGATAGGATGGATAGGATAGATATGATAGACAGGATGGATTGGACAGATTAGATTAGATTGGATTGGATTGGATTGGAATAGATAGATAGGTAGATAGATAGATATAGAAAGATATAGGTATAGAACGATTTAGATCTAGAAAGATAGATGTAGATAGAAGTAGAAAGATTTAGAAAGATATAGATAGATAGATAGACTTAGGATGAGTGGATGGATGGATCGAGAGACAGACAGACAGACAGACAGACAGACAGACAGACAGACAGACAGACAGACAGACAGACAGATAGATAGATAGATAGATAGATAGACGGAGATTATAGATCTAGATGGATATAGATAGAAAAAGACAGATATAGATAGATATAGATAGATATAGATAGACATAGATAGATAGATGCAGACAGACAGACAAATAGATAGATAGATAGATAGATAGATAGATATAGATAGATAGATAGATAGAAAGAAAGAAAGCAAGAAAGAAAGAAAGAAAGAAACATAGACAGATAGAAAGATAGGTACATACATAGATAGATAGGATAGATCGGATAGATAGGATACATAGGGTGGATCGGATAGAAAGGACAGAAAGGATAGATAGGGTAAATAGGATAGATAGGATAGACAGGATAGATCGGATGAAAGGTAGATAGATAGCTAGATAGCTAGATCGATAGGTAGGTAGATAGATAGAAAGAAAGAGAGTTAGATTCGATAGATAGACAGATAGACAGATAGACAGACAGACAAATAGACAGACAGACAGACAAATAGACAGACAGACAGACAGATAGACAGAGAGACAGCTACATATGAGGGATAGGTATGATACATATGATAGACATGACAGATATGATAGATAGGATAGATAGGATAGATACGATAGATAGGATAGATAGGCTAGATAGGATAGATAGGCTAGATAGGATAGATAGGCTAGATAGGATAGATAGGATAGATAGGGCAGATAGGATAGATAGGATGACGGATACGTAGATAGAAAGAAAGATAGATAGAAAGACAGAAAGACAGATGACAGATGACAGATAGACAGATAGATGGACAGACAGATAGACAGACAGACAGACAGATAGTCAGATAGACAGATAGACAGAGAGACAGATAGACCGGTAGACAGATAGACAGGTAGACCGATAGATAGACAGATAGAGAGAATCAGTTTTGATGAGAAAGTCAAGAAGACCTTGGGCTTCGCCTCGTGCATTTGCGGACATGAATGCATAGTCACCGAACCGCTGCCGTCAAGCTGACCCAACACGACTTATGAATAACCCAATTGCAACAGTCAGCCCACCGCAGCTCAGAACCACCACGGCTTGGACTGAGGGACTGACCAACTGAGCCATGGAGACAGACAAGTCATGGCAAGTCAGACAGATGGAAACTGCCGGGCGAAATTGGTTGTGAGCCATGGAACCACAGGAACCACAGGATTTGTCTGCTGCAGAGCTGGAGGACAGAGCTCAGAGATGAAGATGGATGGGGATGGGGAGGGGATGGGGCGGAACTACTTAAGCTGGAAAAAAACAATTTGTGAAACCATCCGGAAGACCTATGAAGACAGTAAGTGTGTAGAGGCGAATTCGTACGCCATACCGGGAACCCGGTAAGAACATGTATATAAGCACTAGTTCTCCAGTTCGTCAAGAGTCCGGCGGTGTAGATATTCATGCTTTCAGACTTCTACCCCCTTGTGATGTCTGCAGTGCGTGCAAAGTGTGGAAGTGCATTTTTTTAACTTTTTTTTTAGATATATTTTTTTGAGATTTGTTATTGGTAGTGGCCCCTCGCAGGTCATGTTCAAACTGCTTGTGCTTATAGCCACCCGGGTGCCCTGGTGGACAGCCAAAGCCAGGCTCTACTCAGCGAGCTGCTGGGGAAGTACAAAGATGCCACGTTTCAGCGATCCCTGCGGGAGGCCAATGGCCCATGACAAAGCACCGATGGAGATGGTAGGCGGCGTAGGTAGCAGGATGGTAAGATGACATCAAGAACTGATTTTACTTCAAAGGAATTTTGCATGGTACGGCTCAAGGCTTATGATAGCTGTGCTCTGAAGAAGATTGGCCTACAAGCTGCTTTGGGGCCACTGGTTCTCTCCGTGCAGAAGCCTGTGCTCGAGACTGGGCTTATTGATAGCATTCGGACGTGGACAAAATGGAAAGATGAGGCAAGTACCCCGTGGCCGCATAATATATTTTTTTTGTCTTCCGGCAACCGGCCACCGGCACCAGCACCCAGCACCCGGCACCAGCAACCAGCAACCGGCACCGGGCACCGGCGCCCGGCACCCGGCATCCGGCACCCGGCATCCGGCACCCGGCATCCGGCACCGGCACCCGGCACCCGGCATCCGGCACACCGGCACCCGGCACCTGGAGATCAAACTTATTTACTCGTCACACAGAAACACACGCCAGCCGAATCCCTTCTTGCAACCCAATGTAGTGACGAATAACATCCGGTTGCCTCAAGAGGACACCGTTAAATCTAGCAAACAGATTCTAAATCTGGATCTGTTGGGTTTCCTTGCCTCGTATCTTGCTTTGCCTCTTGCGCTTTTTGTAATATCAAACCAAGCAAAAACTTACAATAGTGAAACCTAACATCTCCAGTTCATTGAAGAATTATA
>Ga0126342_10015187_pt1:0-12500 | contig 13512 bp, 13 predicted proteins | sample Cyp1metagenome_FD_92528 | JGI IMG/M metagenome (GOLD analysis project Ga0126342, IMG submission 92528) | Coral microbial communities from Lord Howe Island, Old Settlement Bay, Australia - Cyphastrea 1 metagenome | ecosystem: Host-associated > Invertebrates > Cnidaria > Coral ...
TAATAATATTTATCTATTAGAATTATGTATTTGAAAGATGGGATTATTAAAGACTAAGGAATAATATTTATTGTTGTTTGTTGCTTTGTTCTTTATATTGTTCTTTGCTTTGTTTGTTTTTTTTTGTTTGTTGGGTTGTTGTTTGGTTTTGGGTATGGAATGGATGAGGTGATGATGTATTGACTGCTATGTTTTTGTGAAATGGATGAGGCAATAGATAGTTAGTAGTTATGATTTATGAGGAATGAATGAGATGATGATATGGTATGTAGTGATGATTTTGTGGAATGAATGAGGTGATTGATGGTAGGTAGTGATGATTTTCAGGAATGAATGAGGTAATTGTGGTTTGTTGTTATGTTTTTTTTGTGAATAATTTTTGGGTTGTTATACTGCTATAATATGAGTTTAGAATATTCTTAGGATCAATCTTTTATACATTTTTTGGGTGGGGTGGGGTGAGTGGGGTGGGGCGGGGCTAATAACGTTCCTTGGCATTTGCACACCGACATGATGCTACGTCAGAGATGGGGTCCTTGGCACTTGCACACCGACATGATGCTACATTAGAGATGGGGTGGGGTGGGGTGGGGTGGGGCTAATAACGTTCCTTGGCATTTGCGCACCGGCATGATGCTACGTTAGAGATGGGGTGGGGGGGGTGGAGCTAATAACGTTCCTTGGCACTTGCACACCGACATGATGCTACGTTAGAGATGGGGTTGGTGGGGCTGATGGAACATGTTGCTGGGTGGTAGACGGTATGTGGAAAAGACCTGGCAGGGTGGAAAGTCGGCGTTGCTCTTTTCAGTTGCCGAATGACTTGCAAAAGTTTCCCATTCATTCATAGTTTCCAACTCATGGTTTCCGACACATGCTTTCCAAATCACGTGCCTTAGTTTCCAAATCATAGTTTCCAAATCCGCTGTTCCCAGTTTTCAAATCTGACCTCATAGTTTCCAAATCATGGTTTCCAAATCCGCTGTTCCCAGTTTCCAAATCTGACCTCATAGTTTCCAAATCATAGTTTCCAAATCATAGTTTCTAAATCCGCTGTTATAGTGTCCAAATCACATGCCTTAGTTTCCAAATCATAGTTTCCAAATCCGCTGTTCCCAATTTTTCAAATCTGACCTCATAGTTTCCAAATCATAGTTTCCAAATCTGCTGTTCCCAGTTTCCAAAAATCTGACCTCATAGTTTCCAAATCATAATTTCCAAATCCGCTGTTATAGTTCCAAATCCGCTATTATAGTTTCCAAATCACGCGCTGACCCTTGGCGAGAGCTCCGTTGGGAGGCGGCGAGACGGAAGGGTGGACATCGTGGACGGACAGGAAGCAATAGCTTGGAAAGCTCCGTTGGGATGGAGCGAGGCGGAAGCCTGGACATCGTGGACGGACAGGAAACTGTGGGAAATAGCTTTGGGAAAGGTCCGGTGGGAGGAAGCGAGACGGAAGCGTGGACATCGTGGACGGACAGGAAACCGTGGGAGCTTGGGAAAAAGTTCTTTGCTGGAGTCCGGAGTGGTTTTCATTTTGCACGGCGTTCTGTCCATCGATGCTTGGTTTTCGCTCGCTTCGCAGCGAAGGCAACTAAACGAGAACCCAAGCATAGGATATGCATCAGCGTGAACGGACAGGTGGGGAAATAGCTTGGGAAGAGCTCTGCTGGGAGGGGGTGGCACTGAAAATGCGGAGCTGTTGGCACGGGGTTTTGCACAGCGCAGCTTTTACACAGAGGAGCTTTACACAGAGGAGCTTTACATTGAGGATCTTTCACACAGAGAAGCTCGTACACAGAAAGGACTTTACACACAGAGTCTTTTACACAGAGAAACTTTTACAGGGGAAAAGGTCTTACACACAGAAGCTTTTACACAGAGCAGCTTTTACACAAAGTAGCTTTTACACTTAAAAGCTTGTACACGCAGAGGCTTTGACACAGAGAAGTCTTTCCACAGAGGAGATTTTACAAAGAGAAGCTTGTACACACACAGAGGAGCTTTTACACACAGATGCTTTTACACAAAGAAACTTTTACCCAGAGCAGCTTCTACACACAGAAGCGTTTACACACAGAGGAGCTTTACGCACAGAGGCTTTTACACACAGAAGCTTTTACACGGCAAAGCCTTTACACAGAGAAGCTCTTACACACAGAAGTTCCTAAACAAAAAAGCCTTTACACAGACACTTTTACGCACAGAAGCTTTTACACACAGACACGTTTACCAAGGGAGTGTTTACACACGGATGCGTTTACACACACAAGCCTTTACGCACAGAAGCTTTTACGTGGAGTAGCTTTTACACAGAGAAGTCTTTACACGGAGAAGTCTTGACGCAGACAAGCTTGTACACACAGAGGCTTTTACAGAGAGAAGTCTTTTTCACAGAGAAGCGTTGCCGTTTACACAGAGGAGCTTTTACACAGAGAAGTCCTTACACAAAGGAGATTTACACACAGAAACCTTTACACACAGACGCGTTTACACACAGGATGTCTTACACACAGAAGCGTTTACGCGGCGCATAGAAGCTTTTACACACAGAAGCTTTTACACAAAAAAACCTTTACACAGAGAAGTTTTTACACCACACAGAGGCTTTTGCACAAGGAAGCTTTTACACAGGAAAGCTTTTACACACAGAAGCTTTTACACAGAGAAGCTCTTTTTTCCGACAAGTCTTACACAGAGGAGCTTTTACGCACAGTCTTTATACAGAGGAGTTTTTGCGCACACAGTTTTTACACACAAAAAACGTTTACGCACAGAGGAGCTTTACACACAGAAGCTTTTACATGCAGAAGCTTCTGCACGGGAAAGCCTTTACACAGGGAAGCTCTCACACACACAACCTTTTACACACAGAAGTTTTTACACAAAAAAGCCTGTACACAGAAACTTTTACACAGAAACTTTGACACACAGACGCGTTTACACACAGGAGCCTTGACACAAGGACGCGTTTACACACATAAGCCTTTACGCACAGAAGTTTTTTTTACACAGAGTAGCATTTACACAGAGAAGTCTTTACACAGAGATGTCTTGACACAGAGAAGCCTGTACACACAAAGGCTTTTACAGAGAGAAGCCTTTTATACAGAGAAGTCTTGACACAGAGGAGCATTTACACAGAGAAGTCCTTACACAAAGGAGATTTACACACAGAAGCTTTTACAGACAGACACGTTTACACACAGAAAGCTTTTACAAATAGAGGCCCTTACGGCACGCAGAAACTTTTACACAGAACAGCCTTTACACACAGAAGCTTTTACACAAAAAAGCCTTTACACAGAGAAGTTTTTACACCACACAGAGGCTTTTGCACAAGGAAGCTTTTACACAGGAAAGCTTTTACACACAGAAGCTTTCACACACAGAAGCTTTTTACACCGAGAAGTCTTACACAGAGGAGCTTTTACGCACCGACGCGTTTACACAGAGAAGCCTTTACACAGAGGAGCTTTTTGCACTCAGAAGCCTTTGACGCACAGAAGCTTTTGCACAGAGTAGCTTTTACACAGAGAAGTCTTACACAGAGAAGCTTTTACAGACAGACGCGTTTACACAGAGAAGTCTTTACACAGAGGAGCTTTTACGCACAGACGCGTTTACACAGAGAAGTCTTTACACAGAGGAGCTTTGGCACAGAATCTTGTACACACAGACGCGTTCACACACAGAAGGTTTTACAAACAGACAACTTTACGACGCACAGAACTTTACATAGAGCAGCTTTTGCGCAGCGAAGCTTGTACACATAGGGGAGCTTTTATACACAGAAGCTTTTACACAGAAGCTTTTACACAAAAGAAGCCTTTACACAGAGGAGCTTTTAGGAGCTTTTACACACAGACGGGTTTACACAGAGGAGTCTTTACACACGGAGGCGTTTGCACAGCGAAGCTTTTACACACAGAAGCTTTTACACAGAGTAGTTAGTTTTTACACAGAGAAGTCTTTACACAAAGAAGTCTTGACACGGAGAAGCTTGCACACACAGAGGCTTTTACACAGAGAAGCCTTTTACACAGAGCAGCTTTTTCACAGAGGAGCTTTTACACAGAGGAGCTTTTACGCAGAGAAGCTTGTACACTCAGAGGCTTTGACACAGAGAAATCTTTTACACAGAGAAGCTTTTACACACAGAAGCTTTTACACAAAAACTTAACACAGAGGAGCTTTTACACACAGAAGCTGGTACGAAAAGAAACTTTCACAAACAGAAACTTTTAACACACAGAGGACCTTTTTTCACAGAAGCTTTTATGCACAGAAGCTTTTACACAAAAAACCTTCACACAGAGAAGCTTATACCCATAGAAGCTTTTACATACAGACGCTTTTACGCGAAGAAACTTTTACACACAGAAACTTTTGCACAAAAGCTTTGCACACAGAAGTTTTCTCACAAAAAAACTTTACACAGAGGAACTTTTACACAAAGAAACTTGTACGCACAGACGTGCTTACACACAGTAGCTTTTACGCAAACAAGCTTTTGCACAGAGAAGTCTTTACCCACCTTTCATCGTGTCTCATTTTTCATGATCATTCACCATCTGTCATCTTCATATCTTTGTTTTCATGCTCTTTTGTTCAACTCCTTTCGTCGTTTAGTTTTCATTTCGCACGGTATTCTGTCCGTCCACGCCTCGTCCTCGCTGCCCCTGCGGCGAAGCAAACTAAGCGAGAACCCAGGAATAATAGCGACTAGAAAGATGGGATAGAGTTAATTACATTAGCAGAAATAGCGACTAGAAGAGTGTAGACGTGGCTGACACAGCATGCTGTGGTGAATTGTGGCCCCTGATGCCATCAGTGCGCACGATGTTTCAGCAAAGATCTTCGACGATTTCGTGCCACAACAAGACTTTTCAAAAAAAGGCGCGCTGTGCGCCGTCTTGCTTTTGGGTTCTCTGGCCCACCTTGTTTGAGTCATACCGAGTCATACCTCACATCCAAGCCTTTTGAACGGTGACTGCAACAGCTCCTTGCCTGGACAGCCCTCCCCAAGGCCCCAATGGCCCCGACAGTGGCACCAGTCTGAATCCTTAGAAAACATTTAAATTGCATTGATGGATGTGCAAGAGGATTAACTGACGCGGGTCAATCATGTTATGGTCATGAGGTCCAAATATCTAAATTTGTTCCCGAAGATAAGTACAGAACACGTAGGGCAAGGCTTGCGGAGCTTGGTATTTGCGTGCCCAATTTGCATGGCTGATTTAGCAGCAGTTTCCTGAAGTTTGCAGTTTCCTTTCGGGGAGAAAGGGTCCCCGGCTCTGTGCCCTGAGGCTCAGAACCCTGTGCCTTTGCCGCCGATGCCAAAGGCAGGGACCTGAGACACCGATGTCAGAAATTCCAGCAGATAAACTTGTTGGATTTTGTTGGCTAGTCCAGAACAGAACAAAACAACAGCTTTTGGTAGCAAGAGATTGCGGCGTTCTAATTTGCTGCAAACTGTGCTGGACACCTTTGGTCCCATACGGTGGCCGTAAAAATCGTTGGACTGACCCCACTTCAGATTATATTTCTAACAGAGGAACCTTGGCCTACTGGCTCTCAATAGAGTCTCCACGGACCTGACTCAGCCTGACTCATCTAAAACCGCCCGCAGCTTGATGCTCCGCACCACGAGGGCCCTGCGCTGACGCCATTGCCTGCTGGACCCGTGTCTCCCAAGAGCGCAATGGTCACTGGCTTAGGGGCAGAACCTGTTGGACATATCGGAATCTTTGGACTGAGGGGTTTAGCCAAATGTAAGCCGCGCCCTTTTCCATGTCCCCAAGACTAGGGCAAGGGTGATGGGATTATGAGTTTGGAAATGCAGTGTGCTTCGATCGAGACACCAACTGCTCAATCCTCCCTTTCTAAACGAGTTTCTGCTTGTCGGGAGAGGCTTCAGAGAAGCAGAAAGCAACCAACAAGGCACCGATGGGGGAGATGCAGAGATCAACCTGTTGTGACTCCGGTATCTTTAAGCTGTGCAGAGCTTCGAGTCTGTTTTATCCACAAGGTAGACAGGCGGCCCAAAAGGAAACAGTGCACAGCAGAGCATCAAAGAACGGAACACTTGTAGCAAACAACCCGCAGGAGAATACTCGCTACTTCAAGGCATGTTGCACTCAGGGCACTGGTGCGTTGGAATTAAGGAAACCTGTTGGCAAATTGAAAGGTCGCTAACCGATAGGGGTTTTGAGGGCATGCGGTCCACTCTTAAGCCAGATAAGCCAGCTCAACAAGTCTATAGGATCCTGGCTTGAAAGGGTGTTTGAAAGCTTTCCCGTTCTGTCACAGAAGGGGCGGGCAGTTGAATGCGTGCTACTTTTGTTACTTATATTTGATTTCAGTTTTTCAAAGGAAAAGACTGGTGGCAAAGTCAAAGGAAGGTGCGGGTGCTCAGTTGGGGCATGGTGGCCCGTGGCTGCCACGGGCAATGTTTTGAAGGGACGCTCCAGTGCCTCTCGCATGGCCAGCATCGCCTCAAAGATACAGTATTCACTTTATGCCTTCGGCTTTTACAAGTTAGGCAGGGATGGAGTAAAGCCTTCCAGAGGAAGGCCTGACACAAAAAGGCAAGCTTGGAGTGGCTTGGATTACCACAAATCACGAAAGCTAGCTTGTGCTAGGTGAAGTTGCTCTTGCTTTAGCAACCAATAGGCAGGCACCAGGACTGTTGGAAACCCTGAAACTTTCAAGTTAGACCCCCCCTGCCAGGGGCAATCATCATCATCATAATCATCATCATCATCATCATACTACATATGTTGCATGGTCTTGAACATCTTTCGCATGCATGCTGCAGATCCGGGTGTCCTTTTTTAAAATTATCTTGCGTTTTTTACTTACAAAACCTGGGGAGAGACGATTACTGCATTGGGGGGTTTTCGCTTGCTGGACCCAATAGATATTGCGACCCTACAGCAGCTCTGCTCATCATAATCATCATCCTCAGTTTCATCCTCATTCTCATCCTCAGCATCCTCATCATCCTCGTCATCCCCATCATCCTCATCATCATCATCGCCCTCATCATCCTCATCATCCTCTCTGTCCTCATCATCGTCGTCATCAACTCATTCCTGTTGCCATCACTTTCGTCATCATCAGTTTAGCAACCTCATCAACATCAAAAGACTGGCACTACTGTGTGTGACTTGCAGCCGTTTGTGACTTTCAGCAACTCCAAAACGCTGCGTGAGACCGTTGCTGCATTCCGACTTCACCTTGCTGTTCCCCCTTCACGATTACCACCCTGCCCCAGCCATGCTAGCTTTCGTACCTCCCCCCTGGCCTCAAGTCTCGAGGAGTTACATGGGGCTTCAGCTGTGAGTACAGGCTTAGGAGGAACACGACTGTACTTGTCAGGCAAATCTTGGTGGGGACAAAAGCAACAATTTGATAAAATTGATAGATCGGATATATCGGATATGTTTGCTCAGGATCGGTGGCTATCAGAACAAGGAGAACATTCAAGGACAAGATGTGCATGAGGCGCGGGGATGAAGCCGACGTCGGATAACTCGCCATTCTTCAAGGAGCAGTGTTGCATATTGTAATTCGTATACCGTCGACTTTGGTAGTGTGCACTTGTGACGCTTGAAAGAGTGGAATGGTGTGGGTTCATGTTTCTTTGCAAGTTTTTTTTGAAGTACTGCCAAGAAAGGGATGGAACTTGCTTGACGGGAACAGATCTTCAAACAATTCACCACAAGAGCTGCACTCTGTCCTTGCACCAACAGACATTTGTGGCTTGAACAGGTTGGATGGTCCGGTGATTGAGACTGAGGCGGCGAGTGAAATCAAGATCGCTGAGGGATGAAGAGTTCTGGGGCATTCCCGGAGCTATGATTTTGATTTGTTTGGGACAAAAATCCCGGAAATGGTATCGTATCGTTGTTGTATTGTTTTGTAGCTCCAGTGGCAGTCACAGACCAGCAATCCATGAACATATCATGCTCCTGAAAGGGTAATGCGCACTTGGTTTTCGTCGGGCAAGTGATTGCAAAGGGTGCTAGGACAGAATGCTGGAAGCATTTACCACAGTGTTTTTTCTAGAACAAGGATGAACAAGGCAGACTTTTCATGCTGTATGCGTGACTTGCCAGGACAGCGTCGCGGCTGAGCATAGATGGCATAGTAATCATAGATTGAAGGTGACTGTTAGATGTTAGGAGCACTGGGGCGATTGAAACGTCGAATCTCCCAGCATGAGCCCTTCTGCCGGGTTGGTGGCAATGTTTGGGCGTGTTTGGGTGCCTGCATTGTCGCTGGCAGTTGGGATGCACTTATGTTGGATGCTGGCGTTTTTTGGCCCTGAAGATGCAAAATCTCTGGGCAGGCACAAAGATGAAATTGGCAGAGCTTGACAGAAGGTTTTTTGTCAATCCATGTTTGCGTAGCTATGCGGCACATTCACATATACATGTATCACATCCCCATAGACACATTAGTCACGAAGTCTGTATTGAGTCTTTACTGCGGCTAAATATCCACCCGGCTTATTCGGTCAAGAGGTGAAGCCAAGAAAAGCTCAGCTCATGCCTGGGGGCATGAGAGTGTTTTGCCTGCAAACCAGCAAATTTTTAATTAAATGAACGTGTAGGCGATGGAGCATGCGGCTTTGTCAAATCGAAAGGTATTGCAACTGTTCGTTCCTTATGTTTCTTTTTGTTTGCGTGAACTGCTGGAAAAAGCCGCCATCAGTTTTTGATGCAATGATATAGAAGGCTGTCCTGGTTGTCCTTAGAGCAGCCAATGCTTTGACTTTAGCGCAGGGCTGCCGAAGATGAACTTGCCAAAGAGTGTTTTTTGCTGGTAGAAAGCTGGTAGAAATGGTAGACATATCACCTTCCTTACCCAGCTTCTAGCTGTGACCCAGAATCCAAACTGTACATGGTCTGAAGATTTTTGAAGTGGGGGGGAAATTTAAAGCCAAAATCGATATTGGTAGTGGTTACCTTCGCTTGAAGTATCTGCTTTAGATTTGTTTGATGCTCGGGGGCCCTAGAACGGAGAGAGTTGACAGTGAAGCGTGACCAATCCACTACCGAGACCCCCGTTTGTGCTGGATTATGTACTTTAAAGTTCGCTTTTTGATTTGTTTTTGGTACTTGTTGACTTGACATCCATCTTCCGTGCATCTACACGCTTCTTATGTGCGAAATCCAGGAAGAGAGGTTTTGTGGCAGCCCTGCAACTCTATGCTCGAGCGTGACTCCAATGGTGGAGTCTTTGCTCAGTGATTTCAACCTACTGTTAATGTCGACAGTGTTTCGATCCTTTCGCTGGGATGACTGGAAGTGCCTTTGTTGCAGAACTGACACCGACCAAATCTGTACTCCTTGTGTGGATTGTTGTTCCGAACGTTCTTGCGTTAACGTAGCGTAAGCTCCTCAATTCTTGCGTGATGCCGAGCGTGTATTGATGGAGGCTCATGTGCAAATGGCAGATAATAAGACAGCGTTTGGGAGGCAGTTTGGCACACGCAAGTCCTCATGATGCAATGGTCACTCAGATGTGGTGGTGTGCGAGTCAGAGGCTTGTCTAAATAATTCCAAACACGCATCTGACCACAACATGTATCGTAAGCTTTTGTGCTCTGTCAACTCAAAGATGAGCCAGATGTGAGACTAGCAGTGACTATAGGAGGTGGTTAGATTGTGAAGTATACCTTGGCAAGTATTTCTCGAGAGGCTGCAAGATCCTTGTACGAAAGGCCATCTTGAGGGATCCTGCCAAACGACACAAGTACCCCACGTGTACAAAGTATATCAAAGTTTGCATGATATATGGTCTTATATGGTCCATATATGGTAGAATTTCTACTGCTTTGATAGATGTGCGCCTCGTACGCATGTTGGCTTCAAGCGGAAGTGAGCGGCTTTAAACTGGCCCCGCGCCTGGTCGGGGGATTTTCCAGGTACATTCGCTGATAATTTCAAGTTTTGATCACTTTGGCCTTAGAAAGATCAGCGTCAGCCAGCAAATTCCATGAAGATTTTGATGTTTCTCCAAATACGCGATTTTGTTCTATCATGGACTCCTTTTGCCGGGAGGCCAAAGTGATGGACAATGCTTCAGTGCAGTACGAGCACAAACTGTCTGAAGCTTGGATGACTGCTCACTTTGGACATCGCGGTTGTGGATTCTAGGCCCTGAGAAACATTGAGTTAGTTTCATATGTGGAAAAGTTGCAAGATTGCTTTCCCGTTTTTGCAGGTAGATCAGTACCTCTTACAACATCAATGCAAGTTGATCCCTCCATAAGGTACCGACCATCTCGGATGATCTACCCTGGTAGTAGGTGCATGAGTCGTGGGTGCGGCAGCAGCCGGGAACATTTGTGGACACTGAAGGCCAAGTTTTCAGTGCAAAGCCTATGCACTAGTTGCTTCATTTCGGACAACGCAACCAGGTCGCTCTCAGCACCATCTATGTTCCCCAAACCGCACAGATTTTTCCTCAAACAGCGTGTCCACACTGAGGGGTTCTTACGGTAGGTATTAAGGCCGGGGTTAGATCAGGGTACGCCATCTAGCTTGCGGCATTTTTCCTGTATATTCTCGCATAAAATGGCTCTTGTGACATGTCCATGTGCATTTCGACTGCGCAGGCTCGTGCAAAGTGGTTGTCGCGCTCCTGGGGCGCGGCATTTTCCTGTAAATTCTCGCATCTTGTCACGTGTCCATGTGCATTCCGGCTGCACAGGCTGGCACAAAGTGGTTGTTGCGTTCCTAAGACGCGGCATTTGTCCTATTCTCGCAGAACATGGCTCTTATGAGATGTCCATGTGTATTTCGACTGTGTGGATGGCAGTTTAAAATTGCTCTTGTGAGCCGTCTCTGTGCATTTGGATTGCGCAGGCTCGCACAACGTCTGCACCGCGGGGTTCATAAGCTCTGGGTCCGCGGCATTTTCATTCTAAGTTCTCGCATAAACGGGCTCTTGTGGAGATCGTGCTTAATTTTTTTTAGAGGTCGTTGCATTCTCCTGTACGGGTCCTTAACAGAAGATCTTGTGGAGATCGTGGTGAGATCCTCTCCTGGTACCTCCTGCATGAGGAGCTTGCAGATGCCATGTCTATAGAAGTGCTTGTATCAAAGCTCTTCCTTCTGGGAGCCTCTTGGGAGGTTCTTGTATCAAGATCCTATAAGATCCGCTCCAGCAGCAGGTCCTTGTATGACGATCTTGTGAGATTTTCTTAGGGGTCCTTGCATGAAGATCTTGTTCAAGGTCTTTTACAATTCCTTGTGCGAAGATCTTGTGGAGATCCTAGTGAAATGCCGTCAAAGGCCTTTGCATGATCTTGTACAGGTCCTTGTGAGCAGCTCTTGAAGAGGTCCTGGTTGCATCAAGATCTTGAAGAGGGTCCTGCTGCTGCATCATGTCTAACCTCATCTGTTACTGTTCCATAGCTACTGTTGCTGGTCCCTGCTACATTGACTTCCTACCCCCCACAAGAGCCACTTCATAGGGAAATTTAGGTAAAATGCCACTCACACTGTTTGGGGCCTCTTACCGATGTAATGGATGTTTTTTCAGTTTTACGTGACCGGATGTTTCATACAACCGGATTCAAAAGAATTTCGGCGGTATTAAATCTCATATACCAGATAGTGCCCGGCACGCGCCGGGGCGGAAGTTTCGAAAATAAGAAGTGGCTACAGGAAATCAGTTGCCTATGAATGAATGATTGAATGGGTCGATGAAACTGAATCAGCAAGCCATTGATCAATGAACGGATAAAAATCATGAGTCGGCGAACCAATGAATCAGCAAACCACTGATCAATGAACGAATGAAATCATGAGCCGGTGAACCAATGAATCAGTGAACCAGGGGGTCGATGAATGGATGATGCAGTGAATCCATGCATCAACGAACCAATGAACCAGTGAGCCAATGAATGCATGAATGAGCGAGTGAGTGGGTGAATGAATGAATGATCGAATGAGTCGATGAATAAATCAAACAATGATTCAATGAAACAATGAGCCCATGAATCGACAAATCAATGAAGCAATGAATCAATGAATCTTTGATCTAATGAACCAATGAATCCATGAGCGAACGCATCAACGAATTAACGAACCAATGAGACAATGAGCCTATGAATCAAAGAACCACTGAATCAGCCAATGAAGAATGAATGAATCAATGGCTCAGTGAAAAGAACAGTCAATGAACCAATGAATCAGTGAATGAACCAATGAATCAGTAAATCAATCAGTGAATCAGTGAGTCAATGAGTCAGTGAATCAATGAACCAGCGAGTCAACGAATCAATGAATCAGTGAATGAACGAATGCATGAATGAATGAATTGCTGGATGGGTGGATGGATGGATGGATGGATGGGTGAGCTACTGTTTCTTTGCTGAGCCTTTTCTTAACTGAGCGACCTCTTCGCTGAGGCGCCTCTTCCCTCAGCTATTTCTTCTCTGAGCAGCCACTTATCTGGGTTACTTCTGCTCTGAACTGCCT
>Ga0126342_10015188_pt1 | contig 13511 bp, 13 predicted proteins | sample Cyp1metagenome_FD_92528 | JGI IMG/M metagenome (GOLD analysis project Ga0126342, IMG submission 92528) | Coral microbial communities from Lord Howe Island, Old Settlement Bay, Australia - Cyphastrea 1 metagenome | ecosystem: Host-associated > Invertebrates > Cnidaria > Coral ...
CTCCCTTTTGTGACCTATTTTTTTCCAGCACATCCACCACATGAACCTGGGTCCCCATTTTACAGATGGTCAAAAATGGACCTACATAGCCAGATGAGACCGTTAAGTGAGATACTAGGGGGGGGCGCCATTTTATAGACATTGTGCACCCCCTGTTTTGCTGGGTTGTTTATTTTATAAAGGGTGTAGCCCCCCCAAAATCATTTTAACACTAGAAAATGGGGCCCCACGTGTTGCACACTGAATTCACAGGGGGATACCTCAAGTGAGCAAATCCGCAAAGCAAGGACATATGGGTTTGTCATGGTTTGTCACCAAATGGGTTTCATCAAAATCGTCCACTGCAATATATATATATATATTCCCCATTGCAAATTGCAATAACCTCAACTTGAGTCGAACCAACTCCAACATTAAGCGTGTGTTTAGCGATGATACCCCATGACATTCAGAAATTAATAAGACTATTGTTTCTGAACATATACGAAAAGCAGATGTATACATCATGATAAATCCTAAGCCAGTGCGCTCCTTTACTCTCGCACCTTCAGGCTGTGTCGTGAGGAATTGCAAAGCTCAGCTCAAGGCTTTTGCCAAACACTACCGCCGGACACAGGTGTACCCGGGGATGTTGACCTGGATGTTGAGCCGTTGTTGATCGTTTTTGGGGATAGGTCATAGGTTGGGTTACCACATTAGAATCTCAAGATACATGTTGCATTGTTGCATTGTTTCTCGTTATTCACTAGTACTGACCAGTTAGCCATTAATGGTGGCTAGCCTCGATGCCGATGGTCAACTGGTCAATGAATCTATATACATCATGGAGCCATCTAGCTTCGCAAGTTGTTTATCCACGGACAATCACGGACAAACATCTCGGCCTGATAAAAGCAGATGTAGGATATTTAGTTTAGCCATTTACGGTGGAGGTGATGGGGGTAGTCCCCCGAAACACATCGGGGCGGTGAAGAGAGTTTAGACGATTTGAAGGACTGTTTCATTGACCCAAAACAAAACATCAATAACACAATTTGCAAGAAAGGTTCCGCTCAAAAGTCTTCTTCGGTAGGTTACGTTCCTGGGGCACAAATGGAGGAATGTATATGTATATATATATTATATATTATATATATATATATATTATATATATATATATACATATATACATATATTTATATATAATGTTACTATGCTGTCCAAACTACATGACTTTTTGAAGTGTTCCCCCAAGTTAAACTTCCACTCCTCGCTGGTAAACCTGCCATTTTGGCTGGTTAAACCCTCCTTCTAGGCGCAGATAGTGATAGGAAATTTGCTGTGCTTAAGAACTAAACATACCATACATGGAAATCGTTTTTTTTTACCGATGAATGCATGATTTTCCATACCCATGTCAATTTCTTGTGTGGTATTTGAACTAGCCGTTTGCCATTTAACTGCTGTGTTCATTTCATCTTTATTTTTCGTCCAACAAATTCACTCATCATTGAGCAGTGAACAAAGCCATGGTCTACTGATTGCTACAGGGAGTTGATACTACCTGGTTTATTGAAGGGATTATGGTCCATGGTTGGGTTTCCCCTTTAACAAACCAGTTTTTTGAGATGCCATCGCTCGCATCCCATCGCTGCAGGATGTTGACATCAACTTGATCCGCGACTGTAATGAGATGCTCCAAAGAGACCTGGAAAAGTATGAGGAGATGGTTTCCCATTGGTCAGGCGCGTCTGACCAGACGTGCCCAGCCTGGGGAATGGGATAATTCTGGCATGAAGCTTGATGGAATCGATGTCAGTTGACCCAGAAAGTTGATCGAAGTATCTGATTTTAGTATTGAACCACCAATTTTGATCCATTTTGGCGGTCAATCTTGTTGAATTATGCTGCGGGCCAGGTTTGGATTTTATTTTGATATTTTCTGAGTTCACATTGGTCGGGCGTTGTTGATGTTGAATTCTTATGGGGATTTTTGGGGGTGTGTACCCCAAAATTAAGCTCAAAGGTGATGATGCTGGTCTTAAATCAGGACTCTGAAGAATTTTGAGGTCTTTGAGTATTGAGACATCAACAGCAATGAATTGGGGGGTCATCAGCACCAATTAGTCATTGGGTGAGCCGCACCAACAAAATTACGCCCCCCCATGCCATCCCGTGCCGCAGGTGCCGTGAAGGACGATGTGAAGTTCGATCTCAACAAGTTGTCAAAAGGCCCGCCAGATCAGCCGGGCATGGCATGGGAAACCAAAGAAGGTGAAGTGTCAATAGTTTATTCATGTTTGGTACACCGTAGTTTTTTGCCATTTTGATGGTACACAGTATATTATAATATATTATATATACTGTATACTGTATATACACACATACACTATATAGCCAGCAAAGCAGTTTTTCTGTTTTCCCAGCCCATGTGTTTTACCGTTCACCCCCAGTTACTTAAGATAAGATGAGACAAGTAGTTGATGTTTAAGCAAACATCCAGTGGGAAGGGGTTACAGCATATATATATATATAGGGTGGTCCACAAATATAGGGGATGTCCCGCAATTCATGGCCATTCAGTCATCATGAAAAGTGCTACACTGGCTTTAGACATTTTGCTGGGTCAGTGTGTCTTGCACACTTCAGTGGATCATCGTCACTTTGGTATGACCGCTGTGGTCAGTGATCACCTGGTGAATGGTCGAACTGCACTGTAATTACTGTGGGTGGCTCAACCACCAAGATTGCATGCTGTAGATTTATATGATATATGATATATGATATATGATATATGGTATATGTATATGTGTATATGTGTATGTGTATATGTATATATGTATATGTATTTGTATATGTATATGTATATGTATATGTATATGTATGTCCTTTCACTATACGGGGACATACATGAGGTCAGTCGAACCAAGAGACAGGGGTCAAAAATTCGCAGGGGAGAGGGAAGTTTTTAACTTTTTGTTCCCAATTTCGCTATGTCAGAGTTTGTGTGTCTAGGGCCTGGTGGACCTTCGGAGTGGTGAAGGGTGTCCAGGGGACACGGGCAGGTTCAACATTATCCTGGTCTGGCGGGATGTGTTGAAACTGGACCCTGAAGAAGATTGAGGAATATCTTCTAACAACTCTTACATAGCCATTCGCCAAATTTCCATCTTTTAATTGAAACAAGTGGTCTGCAAAGGTAAGTGAAAAAAGACTGAGGCGAGTGTTTATATAAGTATAGTCGTTTATTGCTGGGTGGTATTCATACTAATCACGCCGTAGCCTCATTGATTGTTGTTATATCCGTTTTGCTTGGTGGATCTCCGCTGAACTTGCTGAGCGATTGATCCCCCCCAGAATGATTCCCCGTTTTGGAGACCCCAAATGAACAGATCCAATATATCTGGTTAATAATGGTTACTACGGGGAATCATCCCAAAATGGCCCAAGTTTTCAGGTTAGTGAATGATGATAATTTGCCCAGATATGCCACCACGGTTTCTTAGGGTTGTTTATCATTTGAGCGAAAGGATTACTAATTGGTCATATAATTTGCATGACTCTGGAATAAGATCACCAGAAAGTGGATGAATTCCCCATGTTGCATGATTACTGTGCATCCTTTCGTTCAACATCATCATTTTGGTCGGTTAAATAATGTTTTTAATATATATATATTATATATAAGATAAATAATTAATCACCATATTGGACGGGTTGATAAAGAGAAGGGATTCCAGCACTCCATCATCTACCACCTAGACCTTTTTTCTCAACGCTGGCAGGAGAGCTTCAGTGTGTGAACTGCGAAACCACAGCGCTTAGTTTTTGCTTGGAATGCAAGGACGGATGGGCGGACAGTGCGCCTTATGGTGGTCCAACATTGGCACCTGTAACAAATTGGTGGTCTGAAATGGTGGTCGTTGTTCTGTTCTAACGCTCTTGTGATGAGCCATAGCATATAGCCATGTGAGCGGGAAATAGGGAAGGTATGCAGGTTCTTTTCCATACCTCCCTGAGATAAAGCGTGTTAACTGATTGTTCGTGTTCTGGACAATGGATGGCTGGAATCAGCAATTGTACTGTTGGCTAGACGGAAGCTTATTAGCTGCAATATCAGAATATGGGAATGTACGGCATGGGATATCACGATCAAACATTTGGACACTAATCTACAGTAATGGGTCCCCACCAGTTGAAATGGGTGATGACTACCCTAAACTCGGGTTATTTGTCAGTTAAACGGCGTTGTCAACTGTCAACTCAGTCGCAGCTGGTATGGCCTATCACAATATGTTTTTTTTTGGACACATGTTTTTCAAGTTGCCTATTTCGATGTGAACCCAGCCAGGTTTCGTGACAAGTGGTTCATGACTCTTTATGACCATGGTTGCAACATCTCAAAACCATTCAAAACCCAGTTCCAAAGCGAACATTCAGAGTTACTTGCATGTGTAGATCATAATCAAGATTCATCAATACTCTGATTCGTTGCATCCTCATCCCCACATTTGCTGTTGCTTGTGTCCATGGGGTTCAACCCCTTTATTCGGGGGGCCATTGGCTGCACATCTCCTGGGGAGGTGTTTTTCAAAGCCATGCTGGAAGGTGGAAACAATAATAAACCACCCATTTGGGATTTGTTTTATACCACCTATAAAAATTGTGTGATTTGGAGGATGAATTATTATTATTATATATATATATTGTTTTACCCACATGTTCTCAATCCATTTCTATGGGTCAACCGAAAGTCAAACTCAAACTGTTCCTCTTGTTCCGATACAAACAACAATTTCAATGTCATTTTGATTTATTTCGTGAGTCGCACAGCAAGAAGAAAACGCGGTCCGTCCGTGTGGAGTTCCCATGGCAGGACTACCTGTGCCTGAAGTGCTATGGTGATTTGCACAGCAAGGGTTTCCGCAAGTCCCATGCGCCTTTTTGCCTGGTTCCTTGCGCGCTGTGTGTGGTGCTACCAGTCCCTAGGACCTGAAGGAACTCGGGCCACTCGGGCAAGGGGCAGGGGAGGGAAATTGACATATGGTATGGACCATGAGGATGGGTCAAAACCTATTATTGCCATATTTGAGGTAATAAACATCCATTGACCCGTATTTTAGGGTACCTAGTTTGCCAGGGTTTTGACTTATATGGGTGAAAGTTGGGCACCACAAATAAAAATAGATGGTCCATACTGGAAGATGGTCAACGTGTGTGTCCCAGAAGTCTTCAGAGATCTCAAACTCTAAAGGAATGGTCGCCTGTGGGCTTGTCCAGACAATGAGGAACATTCCCAAATTGCAACTTTCATGAGAATTATGATGATCAACCATGCGATTTTTGGAAATCTTATTCTTTGACAAGCACATGTCTCACTTGCAAGGCACCTCGGACAAATTGGGCTTTATCAACAGTGGCGAATTGGCCTACAGTGATCGCTATCGCCATGAGTTCACAAAGTGTACTAATTTCACATACATAAACTTGGTGCCTATGCACACCTGTGCAAATCTATGTAAGGCCATATCATCCCCCCATAAAAAATCACGGTTTAGCAGGATTAATTACAATGGCCTCAATGTGACGTCACTGAATGATAGGATTTGCAAGGGGAATCATCCCCAATTGTCCGACCAATATTAGCTATTTTCAGGCTAGTGACTTGTTCTGATTCAGCCAGAACTTCTGTAAAGTCAATGATATATCTGTATTAGTTACATCATAGCTGTATAGATTATATAGCCCATAGTCTATAGTGTTTATACATATATATATGTATATATATATATGGGGGTTTCCATAAATAGGGGTATCCCAAAATAGATGGAAAACATGGAAAATCCGAAAAAACATAGATGATTTGGGGGTACCCCTATTTTAGGAAAACCTCCATATATATATATATTATATTATATATATATATATATATATTATATATATATATAGTAAATGGACATTGACAGGCAGCTTCCTTTCATCCAGCTCATCCCTGCCTGCGGCGGGGTGATCTGGAAACAAATCGCCTGCCGTCACATGCTCCATGTATGATTTGCCTACAGAACTGGGTATTTTTTGGGGTAAATCAATGGCAAATATTCAACAATTGTAAATAATTAGATTAAATAGTTGATAGTGATTTGGGTAAATCACAATCTTTAATAGGTAAATCAACTATTTCTATGGGCCATGTTCAATAGCTATGTAACCAATTTCCAGAGGGTAAATTTGAGTAAATGATTCCAGCACCGAGCATTTTGGTTGGTCAAGTATGGTCAAGTCTCCTTGCAGACCAAGGCAAAAATTCATTGCACCTTCACCGACAAATCGCTATGTCATGGGTCCCTTGGGACACTGCATGGTGCTGGGTGGTGCTGGAAACAGGAATACCAAAAAAAAATGTCAGGAAAAAGTCAGCACAGCCTCTCTTGATTTTACATTCTAATTCTATAAAGTTTTTTTTCCTGAGAACTGGATGACTTTCCCTTGGACCCATACTTTCTGAGAAGGTACGGCTGAATCTGCGGCATAGATGTCCATTTTTCCTGCTGGTTGGTGGCAAAAAGAGTAAACACGGGTAAACGGTAAACTTCCCTTTACCCACCTACTTTTGAAACAATACTTGTATGGTGCCTGTGAAAATCATGTTTTTGCTGATTGAAGACAAAGTCTGGTTCTGTTCGGAAATGAATGGAAATGATATTTCCGAGATGCTAGGAAAATGACGGTAATCTACCATGACAACTAAAAAACAGCTCCAATATGATTATACAACAGTTTACACATCTTCAAATCATTTAAATTCAACATGAAAACCCGACTAAGAACCACCCACAAGTCATGGCAGCCACCCAAACTGGCGCTTTTGGCAGCCAGGTGCTATGCCATGAAGCACATCAAGATGCTCCCCAAGGATGGCAAGGAGAACGCGCCAAGGAGGATCAACTACGTTGAGCAATACAACCGAGCCTGGGACAGCCATGGCCATGGATCACATATTATCCCGGCAAGAGACCCCAAACAGTGTGGGGGGCAGGAATCCAATGAGGTACAAGCAACAATAGCTACGGAACAAAAACAGATCAGGTTATAGGCTCTTTCGTAACTGCAGCAGCAGGAACTTGTTTGTGCACAAGAAGCAACTCTATGTGTAGGACCGTATACTCGAACCTTATACCAAGACATGGAAGAGACGGTCACAAGATGGTCAAAGAATGACCCTCTATATACTCTAGATGATTTTACAAGACCTTCAGACAAGAACTTCCATGAACATCCCAGAAGAACTTACATACAAGCACCTCAATTCCAGAGCATTTTCAGGATCTTAATGCAAGGACCTCTTAGGGAGGATTTGAACAGGATCTCCGCAAGATCTTCTCACAAGAACCTGTACAAGATCATGCACGGACACATATGGGCCTGTACAAGATCATGGAAGTAACTCTTAGAGAGGACTTCACCAGGATGTCCAGTCCATCTTCTCATAAGGACCTGTGCAACATCACTCAAGGACCTCTTAGAAGATTTCAGCAGGGTCTTCACAAGATCTTTTTTTTGGTACAAGAGAGGGCTTCACCAGAATCTCCACAAGACCTCAGCAAAAATGCCGCCGCCCAAGACCATGACCGAGACCCCCGCTTTCTGCGCGCCTGTGCAGTCGAAATGGACATAGGACATCTCACAAGAGCCATTTTGCGCGAGAATTCTCAGCAAACATGCCGCCGCTCAAGACCATGACCAGACCGGGACCACACTTCGCGCGAGCCTGCGCAATCAAAATGGACATGGGCATTTATGCGAGACCCCGGAAGTTAGCCGCACGTTTTGCGTGAGCCTGCGCAGTCGAAATGCACTTGGACGTGTCAGACGAGCCAGTATGCGAGACCCCAGAAGTTAGCCGCACGTTTTGTGGGAGCCTGCGCAATCGAAATAGCTATTTTATTCGAGAATTTGCAGCAAAAATGCCGCGCCCCAGAAGTTAGCCCCAGAAGTTAGCCGCACGTTTTGTGCCAGCCTGCGCAGTCGAAATGCACTTGGACGTCTCAGACGAGCCATTAGACCCCAGAAGTTAGCCGCACATTTTGTGGGAGCCTGCGCAATCGAAATATTATTCGAGAATTTTCACCAAAAATGCCGCGCCCCTATAGCCCCAGAAGTTAGCCGCACGTTTTGTGCCAGCCTGCGCAGTTGAAAGGCACTTGCACATCTCAGAAGAGCCATGTCATGGGAGAATTCTCAAGAGAAACACCGCCAGCCAGATAGAGCACCCTGATCTAACCCCCGGCTTTACACTTACCGTAAGAACCCCTCAGTGTGGACACAGTTTTTGGGGAATGGTGACTGTGTATGTTACTTGAAAACATATGTGAGAATGAATGGATTAAGATTATTTTTTCACAGACTTGACACAATGAATATGTCAGTAGCAAATGTCTTTCGAATATATATATATATATATAGAGATATTTATATTATATACATATATTTATATTTATATATGTGTGTATGTATATTCACAATGCATTAATATATATATATATATATACATGTAAATCATTTACGGATGTACGAATTTGCATGTCCTGTCACATGTGCTCACCAATCTCAGCCACCCTTCTCACTGGGGTGATGATAACCACCTGGCTGCTCAGGCCGAAGGTTCAACCAACACAACATGGGCATACCATCCGAAAAAAATAATTGATCATCCCCATTAATTCGATAGAGCCCACAGAAACCCAACACTTTGTCAAATTATGTTCACCACTTTGATATAACATATATATATATATATACACATATTTTTTGTTTAACCCAAAAACCGAACAGTTAATGAAATGATAAACCGACTTCCCCAACGATTTGGGGCGCCTTGGAATCTGGGCCGCCCTGGATGCCCTGTTTGCTCGAGGATACGCAGCGATGGCGAAGAAGAGAGCCGAGACGAAGGCAAGTCCATCAGACACTCGGTGCATCCGCTTGGGATTTGTTGATGGTGGTGTCACCCACTTTTGCTGGTGATTCTTTGCTGGTTTAATCTGGTTTATTAGTTTGTGTATGTTTGTGTTACCTCATTTAACAGTTTGTGTATGTTTGTGTTACCTCATTTAATCAGTGAACTATATGTATATCATATATCGTGTATCATATATAATATATCATATATCCATTTTTCCAAGATAGATTTGATTTTCAAAACCAATTGGATGCCAACTCAATAACTCAGCTATAAGTACGGGGTTTCACTTGACAGTTGGTGAATGTCTGATACTGCTGGGGGTCCAGTTGGGGTGAACAATGGGTATAACCATGGAAACAACCCCGATAACTATGGCTATACCACATATAACCACTAAAAACTGGAAATGCACGCCAAATACAGGCGACTTTGATATATTTATTCAATGAGATCATCCCATATATAAATATAAGAGGTTGAACACAGATGAAAGCATACAGGCATCATTTGCGTTGGGTTTTTTCCTTGCAGACTTGGAGATCATGGTGCGTTGTTGGGGGGACACTTGTCCAAGCCAACCGATCCCCCGATCCCATCTTGTGAAATCCAGGTTTTACATCGCAGTTTTGACATGGATATTGGATGATATTGGTCCAACCATTGGGTACATAGTGTAACTATACGTTTAACTCATAGTTTCCTAAGAGAAGAGGATTGACAATTTCTGGGGCGGACTTTGAATTCTGAAAAAAACATCCAATATCAGAGCAAACACGGACAGTGATTGATACATGTTTTCCTTCGATGATCTCAATTGTGCATTTGCATGTTATCATGTTTTATCCGTTTTTCACTAGTATAAAGTGATTGCATCACGGTCATTCGTTGAAACTTACCCCTTTGTTTGTTGCTCACGCCCTCATGGCTTGCCAGATATCTCATCTTGGTGTGCGATCAAAACCAGGGCCCTGATGCTCCAGGATTTCTAAATATATTCCATAGTGCCATAGTGAAAAACCATGGAAAAGTTACACAATCCAAAAACAATGGGAACAAAAAATTACATAACCCAATTCATCTTGATATCCTGAGAAATTCAAAACCAGCCCTTGGGGAATGTTCGGCCGAAGATGGATCGATCCAGGAAGAGATTCCGAACTTGGAGGATGCCGCTTACGAGTCGGTCTTAAGCACCGATTGGCATCCCTTCTACGATGCACGCGGGGTGACACTGGGCGGCAGGACGGGAGGTTCTCATGGCTCTGCAGGTTTCAAACGATTCAAGGCCCACACATTTCTGATAGATGTAGGTTGATGATATTTTAGGGTGATTTTGTAACTGCATGGTTTGATGGATTTATCACGAGTTCAACACGGGAAAGGAATCCCAATGAGAAGATCATCCCATGTCAATGGTTTCTATCATAATCTATCATATATTATCATATATTATCCATATTTTTGTCTAAATAATGGTTATCATATGTTATTATCATATTATCATATTATCATATTATCCATAAATCATCTATTATCATCTATTATCATATATTATCATATATTATCATATATTATCATATATTATCACATATATATATATATATATATATTATCATATATTATCCATATTTTTTGTTTAAATAATGGTTGTTATCATATTATCATATTATCCATAAATCATATATTATCATATGTTATCATATATTATCCATAGTTTTGTCTAAATAATGGTTATGACCATATTATCATATTATCCATAAATCATATATTATCATATATTATCATATACTATCCATATTTTGTCTAAATCATGGTTATTATCATATTTTCATATTATCCATAAATCATCTATTATCATATATTATCACATGTTATCCATATTTTTGTCTAAATAATGGTTATTATCATATTTTCATATTATCCATAAATCATCTATTATCATATATTATCACATGTTATCCATATTTTTGTCTAAAACATGGTTTTTATCATATTATCATATTATCCATAAATCATACATTATCATATATTATCACATATTATCCATATTTAGGAAAATGATCCCATCCACAATGACTCCGAGACTCACAAGCTGGAGTTTTGAAGAGTCTTTGCAGTACCAATGGTCCAATGGTGATATTTCCCGTGTCAACAGCAAATTTTTGGGTCGGGGGTCAACCACTACTTGGCCAAACTTGGCCACCATTGGAACTCCAGAATATCGGGGATGGCCACCCTCATCTTCAGATGGAATAATCACAATTTGGAGCTGGCTATATTCAACTATAATATATCTCAGTGTGAATCAATCAAAAGGGTTGAAATCACCGATTTCCAAATCCTCCTAACCCTCAATCCCAACATCCGGGGTTCATCCAAACATTTCTTGTTTACATCCCCATGCATCAAACATGTTTTCTGGGTGAAGAGCCCCTTCTTTGCATCAAACCTGACAAGGCCTTCGTGTTTTTTTGTACCAGTTTACCAACACTATGAAAAAAGATTTCCTGCAAATGTCCTCTTCAACCAATTTAGGAATCTTCAGGTCACAATTTCCAAAAAAAAACATGATTATGAGCATCACCATCCTCCTCAATCTTGCGAAGCTACTCAGTTCCTCCGTGTCCAAATCTCCAAGTACACTTTGATCTTGATATAATTTCATTAATCATTTTTGATTACATTAGGCTAAAGCTACAGCACAACCACTGATTAAACTTCGTCATTTCAAGTTGTGTTGTCTCCCACAGATCAGATTCTCATGAAAGCCGTCGGCATGATAGTGATATCTAGTCACCAGATGTCACCATAAGAGTATGTAACTGGTTGGTGGTTTGGAACATGTTTTATGACTTTCCATATATTGGGAATAGTAACCCCAACTGACTCATATTTTTCAAGATGGTTAAAACCACCAACCAGTAAAAGTATGTAATCATGGTCATCTTAGCAAAGATTTCTCGGATCTCAGGAAGTACTACCACAACTTTGCCACGGGTGAGCGCATGCGCCAGAGCCCCACCGCGGTGCCCAACACCGACGAGCCGGGTGTCGAAGGCAACAATGGACTGAAGGAAGCGAAGGTGCCGAGCTGTTGTGGGTTTCACCCTGGGGAAGGTGCTGGCCCGGTTGAACTCATCTGCTTGGTGCTGACTGGAACATGACTGGATGATTTTTCCCATCATATTGGGAATGTCATAATCCCAACTGACTTTCACTCCATCATTTTTCAGAGGGGTAGGTCAACTACCAACCAGTAATTGGATTCACATTGATTCACCGATTCACCATCAAAACTGCCATGAAGATGTGGATGGTTGGATTTTGTCGGATCAAATTTCGGGCCTCACAGATGGTGATGAATGAATTGTGATGTTGATTTTTCATGGATGTATCATATAAGTCATAAAGACTTAACATCATGTAGCATGATTGTACAAACATGTGGATGAACCAACTAGCAAAAATGGGAACTTAACATGATTTTCACCGGCATGCATGGCTGGAAAGGTGGGTATTTGAGTGAATTTGAATTATAATCGTGTCGCTGACCGATGTCACTGGACAAATGATCCTGTACATAGAACCAACTATTATCCCAAAATCGCCTTAGCCCAGCCTTGTCTATAGAAATCTGCACAGCAACTGGGGAAGGTTTCGGAAGCAAATCAAACACTCATTGGAATGCGCCACTTGCCAAAAGAAGAAAAACACCAATAGAAATGACCAAATGATGTTGTCAACAAATGATGGGTGAATGGGGTTTTGCATCATATTATCCACTCTGAAAAGAAACACAGTTCCTATACACTTTCTCTGAGTACGTTTGTGGGTTAAGTATTTCATAAGTCCAGGGGAGCTACAGATCGACTTGTGATGTCTCCTCCAACCCTTGGGGTGTTCAATCTTGCGACTCGATGGGAAAACACCAAGAAAGAACATTTCGCCAGTGACAGTTGTGGCCCTTTACCAGTTATACGTATACTTATAACCCCATTTATGGACTGTATAATCCCATTTATAACCAGTTTTAACCATTTATAATTGGTATTTCGGGCCTTAGCTGAACAGTAGATGAATCGCTTGTCCACCAGCTTTTTTTGTGGGGAGTTATTATTTACATCACCAAACTTAATAAGTACCCTGGATCGGAGGGGTTTAGATCGGAAACAAATCTCTAACCATCAGTAAGATGATAAACATGAACAAAACCGAAGAAAAATGATATAATATGAAAAAATCATGGAAAACATGGAAAAAGCGAAGAAAATTGTTTTTTTATCGTCTGAAACCATATGCACATGGCCATCGTCATAATCCACCAAACGTGTTATTTCTGGTGATTTTTGAGTTCATTAATCACATCTTTATACTTTTCGGTGTTGTGTGCATTGCTGGTAGGTAACCTTAATAAATAATCTAAAATGTCTCTGTTTATACTTCCATTTTTTCCACCCGTTCCTGATATATAAATAAAGCGTCTTGCCTGTCTTATATAATCCCGATGGGCTTCTATATGCATTTGTCAATCCGTGTCTGTCTTCTGTTGCTTTTGTGTTGGCTATGTTCC
>Ga0126342_10015189_pt1 | contig 13511 bp, 10 predicted proteins | sample Cyp1metagenome_FD_92528 | JGI IMG/M metagenome (GOLD analysis project Ga0126342, IMG submission 92528) | Coral microbial communities from Lord Howe Island, Old Settlement Bay, Australia - Cyphastrea 1 metagenome | ecosystem: Host-associated > Invertebrates > Cnidaria > Coral ...
GGCTTTTGCCAACCCGCATTTGTCACCCCCTGTGTCATTTTATAGGTCATGCAGGGGGTCAGGCCCTGTCATCTTATAGACCCCAGCTTTTGCCAGAGCAGGCATGCATTGAAGCAATCCATGTGGCTTGTCTTGTTGCACAGTTCATATATGTTCATATGAAACCAGCAGGGGTTTCACATAGGCTCATGCAAAAAGAAGCCAGAGGCATCTCAGAAGCAAAGCAAGCCCGAGGAAAACCAGAACTTGGTTTTGAATTGTCTTGGTCTATCAGAAACCCGTACAGAAATTCCTACGGAAATCACGGAAATCCGTACGGAAACCCGTACGGAAATCCGTACGGATTTCCGTACGGATGGCATGATAGGCAACAACATCATCCGTACGGATTGCCATATGATCAGTATATTTTGCATGTTTGGGGGTCAGACCATAGATTTTATGGAAATAGCTTTGGGCTCAGGCATAAGCATTTTATTTCTAAAGGGGTCATGGCCAGCCGTTTTATATCAATAGAATGGGGTGCATTGACCCCCTCCTGGGTATCGTAAGGAGTATATTATAATAATAATAATAGTAAACATTGCCATAAACATGAATACAGGAGCCAGGGATGATTAAAAGAAATCACTGCGTAGGGGAATTTAATCCAACGAAAAGTTTGTCATTGCAGGTTGCCCATGGCGAATCATGACAATGTCTAATATAGATCTACGCACCTTACATTGTTTGGTCCATGGCGCAGTTGAAATGTCCTGTCCTACTGACTATGATTCTTTTAGGGTCCTCCAAAGAGATTGGGGATTTCGACCAAAAAACACAATGCACAATTTTCGGACGTCTCAACGTCCTGACATCGTTGATAGGCTGCCCTTGCAGAAGATTGCGCCTGTTGTTTGGCAGCTTCCTCTGTTCGTGACAAACGTCAAGAAGGAAATCAGAAGTCACTGACCTTCGGGCTCGATCGTTTTAATCTAATGAAAACTGAGGAGGCTGTTCCCTTTCTTGCGGGCAAAGTCCCCTAAAAGGGCTTGATTCAGGACACCTACGCGTTCGGCGCAAACGGAAACCCGCAGAATCCGGACTGGAATCCCTTTGATGCCCAAAGGGCATCATGTCGGGCCATGTCTCGGACCAGAAGCTTCACAGAAATTCGCTCAGCACATAGCGGCACATCCCATTTCTAATGATTCCAATGTCAATCCCTGGTGTTTTTGTTACCCCTCAGTTCAAGATGTTCAAGTGGAGCATTCAGAGAAATTCATCACTTTCCGGGATGACCCTGAAGGGTCTCAGAACTTCAAACTTCATCAGGAAAGAGGGTGGCTTGATGTGGGGCACCCACATGTGGGAAAGAAAACATGGAGATGGATCCACTTATATCCACTTATATCGCTATTAAAAAAAAAAAATCAGACCCTGAAACAAACCTGAGACGTTGTACCAACCGTTTACTTGGTTTTCAAAGATTTCAAAGCGAGACTCCCAACTCACCACGGACCTATTTTGTTCAAAGGGATTGAAGCCACCAGGTTTTATACACTGAGCCGACTTAGCTAGGTCCAAGAGTGGCCCATAGAGGGAGATAGAGATGGAGAGAGAGAGAGAGAGATACATACAAATATAATCAATCATACATATAGATTTGTATAATATATATATATATATCATTATATTATATTTGTATATTATATATATATATTATATATATATATATATTATATATATATATTATATATCTCTCTCTCTCCCCTTGTAGTGAAATATATATATATGTATATATCCAGGTTTCTGGGTGTATATCGTATTATTTTCTTGCTTTCCAAGATATATGGACACAGATTTTAGCTGCCGCCAGCAATCTGCCGGCAGGAACTCAGGGTCAACACAAACATCCCAGCTGTTGATTTCTTTGGAATGCCTGATTAGTGGTTTTTTTGGTGCATATGTATGGTTATTTTCACATCTGTATATATGTAATATGTATATATATATATATGTGTGTGTGTGTAAGAGTGTGTGGGTGTGTGTTCAACCCTATATACGTGGGATCCGGTTGACTGTCCTATTTTGGGTGTTTTCAATGGGTGGTGAAACCACCAACCAGCATGAAATCGCCTGCGATTTCAAAGCTCGGAATGGATCTTGGGAGTATCTGAAGATGGAAGCCGCGAAGTTTCGAAGTTATATACCTCTTAGCTAAAGTCAATGGGAGCAGCTTCTCAAATGGCGTGTCGAATATTCCCGAGACCCATTTATGGTTGGTAGTTTCTTGACGTAAGTCCGTCCATGAAGGAAAGGAAGGGCCGGCTGCTCACATGAAGTGGTGCAATGCCTCATCTCCGGGTAAAGCTCTGCTAGGGGTTACTACTTCAGCCATGAGGATAGATAGATACGCAAGGATATACACAAACATAGATATAATTGATTACAGATCAATTATATGTAGTGAACATCTGCCCCAAAATGGAATTCGCAAGGATCAGACAGCAATGCTTTGGGGCTCACCTTCCCGGATCTTCCCAACGCCAGGTGATGCAACGCCGAAACGTGCGACAGTTTTTCGTTCTGGGCGGTTGGAAGCTGAGGGTCTTCCAGTTTACCAAAGTTTGGCCATTTTGGTGGGGTCCAAGCTTGACCATACTCAGACTTAACATGATTTTGATCATGATTTATTGCAAGATATCAGTCAATTTGTCAAATTACTACACCAGTTACTAGAATAGATTGATTGAGTTGCACAGTTTTTTCCCCTGGCTCCCAAGAATCTCCCGTTGTTCCCACTTGTGTGCCCCTTAGGTGATGGAACGCACAAGGGGGCTGGAGCCTCAGTCACGACTGCTGAAGTCAGGGTTGAGAAAAGTCATTGCTGAAACTAATATACTGGATATATTAGATGATATATATATATATATAGAAAGAGAGAGAGAGATAGATATATATATATATATATTATATCGATATATATATATATATAAATAGATAGATAGGTAGATAGATAGATAGATAGGTATATCAGATCTATCAGATCTATCAGATATAGTCACACTAAATTGTTGATATATATATATATATATGTATATACGTACAGTACGTGTGTGTGTGTGTGACGTGTGTGTGTGTGCAAGTGACAAAGACAAGAAAAGATCATGGTGAGTTGCTTAATCATCAGCAGCTTAAGCAGATAAATTATGAAAACATGCTTGGGTTCGGGACACGCCAAGACCAAAAGGAAATCCCTACTCCAAACGTCGGTTGCCTGGGTCAAAACCTGTGGTCGCATCCTTCGTTGAGGCCATGAGCTCATTCACTTCAATGACGGAGATCAACCACGAGTGCCTCACCGTGGGGGTTGCATCCAAAGGTGGGTCGATAACCTAGATTAATTACTGATGGATATCCTATGCATAAAAACAACATTGGATTATAAAGTGGTTGTTACATGTTACGCACTTTGCCGGGTGCAAATCCAAGCATATGTCGATCAGTCATATGGCGATGGGAAATCCCCGTGGCCTAGCCATGGAGCAAGAAAAAGCTGGGAAAATCATCGAACTGAATGGGAGATTTTCAAGCAAGCCATGTGACTGATTACCGAATTGTATATGAATTACTGGGCTGATAAGAAAGGTAAACTGTACTCGAACTAAGTTTCTGCAACACCTGGCTGTTGGGTTGACTACAGGACTGGGGTAAGCCTTATGCAGGATTCAGCATATAGATGTCGATGAGTGTAGCCCGTGATGTTGGTGTGCTTGGAATGTAGACCCAATGACTAGTGAGGGGCTTAGTTGTATGTTGCTGAAATAGGAAACCTGCCAGCATCAAACTGGATTGACAAATATAGTTCTTGAATCATTGATGACCTTCAAAATCATCGTGACCCTTACTGCGTCTATTTTTTGGGGGATTTTTACGTTGACAATTTCGATGTTGCTCAAGGTGTGCCGTGGTTGGCGTTCCCAAGACCATTGACAATGACATCACGCTTGTGGACCGAACCCCACCCTCCTGGTTTCACAATTCGGGTCCTTGTTTTCGTCCTAGTATTTCGCCATTTTGTCCAGCCAAATGGGTATGTTTGTAAATGGTGTATGAAAACCATTACACGCCTGCAAAATTGCCGTTTAACAGGGATAATTGTGTTTAACCATTGGGTTTAGGGGCGCCTTATTTTTAGACAAACCGAAATGACATTTTTCCTGTGGTTGCATAAGTGTCCAGCCCCTCTGGAAAGTGATGTTTATAGGTTTGAGACAACAGGAAGCCTGACTCAGATACCTTCATACATATTGGGTTCTGGTATTTGTTGGGTTCAGGACTAAAATTCCAACTTTCCTGCTGGGAGAATTGGGTTTTGCAGTTGCCCCATTCAACCTTTTACGATGATTCTTGAAATTTCATTAGACCAGCATAGATGGAAAATCCAGTGACAATCCGCCATTCGTAGATCATTTTCCTGTGGAAACTCTGCTTTTCCATCTGCAAAAATTGCAGCAACCTCGCGAACCACACCCTAGCTCGAGATGAGCATTAATAACAGGAATCATGCCCAAATATTGGCTTAGATTCTTAGATGCTATTCTGGGAAGTGTCATAATTTGCCCAGCCTTTCATGTTCTTGGGATGGGTTGGAGCCATTGTGGTGGGAAATTTGGGTGTTGTCCAAAACTGCGGGATGACGTAATACGCAAAAATTGAATGTTAAGCACAATGTGTTTCGTCGAAATTGCCATTTATCAAATGTATTTATCATCATTTATATATCATTTAGTGGTTCTGATCAAACCCTTACATACCCTTTCCATCAGTAACCCTGTTTCACAGGTTTCATGTTGGTAATGGAAATCATCCAAAAAAAACAGTTTATTCATATGTTCTTTGGTTTCGGAAGTTGCGCATCCGTATACACAAAGAATTGAGAAACGCGATTGGAAAGTATTTATCTTAAAAGAGGAAAGTGAGGAGAAGAAGAATACATATAAAACATTATAAAACCAAGTTGTAGATCTGATGATATGCACAAATATAAATCGTTGTCAATGTGTCCAAATCACCTAGATTTCCCCAGGATCTCTGTGGTTTTCGCAGGACCAGACCTTCGGCTTCGACACTGCCTGTACAGAGGCGTGAAGCCCTTGCAAGTGGACCTTTCACCACCAACAAATCTGAACTGGTTGGTGGTTTGGAACATGTTTTTTCCATATATTGGGAATAATAATCCCAACTGACTTTCATATTTTTCAGAGGGGTAGGTATACCACCAAGCAGTGAAAATACTCGGACTTTGGCACCAAGATATGGTGATTTAAGCAGCAGGACTTGCAGCAAAATAGGGGGGTTACCTACAAAACCAGGGGGTGCCCTTTGGCAGGCAAAAATGGAAACAAAACCATGCTTATTTAATGTGGCAAAGCCAAGGTTACAGCAAATGATACAGGCATATACGGGCATCGGCATATATGTTCACTATCTTTTACAAACAAGAACCTTTGCTGACAGAGTTTCGGGGCATCTTCAAGCATTGAAAATCTCCAAGAAAAACTCTACGGTGCTCAAAAAACCAGCATATTTGTCAAATTGTCCCTTGAGCATTGGGAGCCTGGTCCCCTTATGTCTGTCGCCCAGGCGCGGAAGGCCATCGATTCGGCCTACGTGGAAGCAACGACCAACGCCAACTGCATCGGATTGGTCAAGTTGATGGGTCGGCATTGCGGATGGATCGCGGCATTGGCCTCGATCGCTGCGTGACTTGGTGGAAAAGCTGCAAAGCTAATAATGAAACTCACCAATTAGTGGATAGTGGATATAGTGGGACTGTACTGTTCTATCCTTTGGGTGCTATAAAGATTAGAAAGTCCCCGACAAGGAGGAATTCTGTATTCCTAGAATTTGGAAGATAGTTCTGGGTGAACCAAAGGGGATGTCATTGGACCACATTGTTCATAGGGCAAGATGATGAGGGAAACTCCTCAATATCACTGAAGAAGTCAGGTGTGGCTGGTGAAGGATTAGAACTCAGTCAGACGCATGGGTTGGATGACTTAGGGTGTTTTTTTGTGTTTTTGATGGCTTAGAAAGGCAAGCTCAGGGGTTAAAATTGTGATGGGATAGAAAGATGGTGGAATGCTTGCCAAAGATGCTAAACATTTGGGGGACAAGTCAGGATGACAGAGGAGAGATGGATGGTTGGCAGACAAATGTCCCAGAGAGAGAACCTCACCTGACATTTATTATCCCCTGGCAATACCTTGTGATCATGTCATATGCAATATGTGAATAATGTGATATGTAGTCCTGCGTCCATGCCTTCATGGGTCAATCTGCAAAATAAGCCTGGAACCGCCGCCGATGCGGAGCCTCCGGCGCGCCTGTCCCGCAACAGTTGGGGACCCGAGGCGCAATGCAGATGTGTGCCTCATCCCAGAGATGAACATCAACTTGGAAAAGCTGATGGACTATGTCACTGAGGTCACCTGACCTTGGGATAGATATTGATATTTTAGGGGATTTGTTTGGGGAGGTCCGACTCACTGAAGCACACTAACTAGCAAATATGGCCGTGTCATGTCTCCATATCTCCGCCTTTGTTTTACACATGGAACCTGCAAGAATGGCCTTGGAAGATGTTGCATTTGAAAACGGGAATTTTGACCATGCCAGATCTAGAACCCAAGTGATTCATGGAGGCAGATACCGCACCAGTTTGCGCCACTTGGATGGGTCATAGGGTAGCAACCTGCTGCAAGCGTTCATGCTTTGAACATGTTTGAACCCCATGTCGCACCCACAGGAAAAAAATATACCGGTAATGAAGCATGGCAATGGACAATCCCCCATAGATGTGTTTCCCAATGTTTCCCACTAAAACCTCCATTTATGTCCATTCATCCCATTGCCACATTTGAGCTACCGGATGCTAGCTGGGTTTCGACACTTGGCAGGTCATGAAACGCCAGAAGTACGCCGTGATCGTCGTTGCCGAAGGATTGGGAGGGCCGGGGGTCAAGTTGAATCGACAAGAGACAGGGATGTTACCCTCTGGTTATGTCAAAATAGCTATTGAAAATCACCATTTATAGTGAGTTTTCCCATGAAAAATTGTGATTTTCCATAGTTATGTTAAATTACCAGAGGGTAACACTATTTCACGAATCAAGAATGGTGGGCAGCTACTTGGTTCCCGACCCATAATTAGCTTTGTGGTTTCGTGAGCAGATCAACATAGATGTCGTTTTCGCCGCAGCAAAACGCCACTTTTCAAACTTGTTGTCTGAAAAAAACAGCCTTTTGCATCCTTTTGTAAAATTGGAAGACTACTATTTGTTTGCATTTCATTTCTTCAACTTGGGGTTGCTGAAGCACTTGTTCCCCTTGTTTTAGAAGCATTTGCATGCCTTCACTGCTTTGCAGATTTCTTTCATAAATTCCTCAGGCGTCAGTGGACCTAAGGATTGTCGCCAGCAGTATCCGTAAAGGAGCTTATGAAGTTCTCAGATGTTCTTGTGTTTTGATTCCATGATGCAAGCATCGTGGAAAGCTGCTGGCAATAAATGTTTGCTTAAGAAGGTTGAGAGCGTAGCATCAAGAGCGGGTTGCACATAAATCACAACCCTTCTGATGACGTAAAATGATCCGTGCGCACGAACTTCACAACTATTCTACTGACGTACAATACCATGATCAGCCATGATCCCTGTAACCTTACTTGATCTATCGAATATCACCTATGCGCGTGCCTGCTGAACGTATTGACTGGATGTGCAACTGGTACTTAAACGTTATTGCCCCCCCCTCCCACCCCACCTCACCGAAGCACGAAAAACGCACAAATGCCATGGAAAATGGCTATCTATCAGTCGGGCGCCAACCACTCACCGAATTTGTGATTGGGGTAGCTCCAGTTGATGGACCTTCTGGTGAAGTGCTCTCTTGAAATCCGACCTGACCTGGTCAATCCTGGTCTTATCCCCACGGAAAATAATCTTTGAAACCCAGTTTTCCACGTTCACGACTTTTTTTTTCACAGCTTGTTGTGACAGATTTTTGCAAGTGAAGGCGATGATCTCTTGTTGTTGATACCATTGCTACATATTGCTACCTTATTCCGCCCCTGTAAATTATGAATCTGTTCCGGCATGGCATTCGTCCAAGGTATTCTTCCCCCGGGAATTCATCTTCCAAATATGACCTGTCCCACATTTGGGCCGTGCAAAGTAGGCTGCTTTTTCAAAGCATACCCTGATGGATCTGAGTTTTGCATCTTCCAAAATTGGGAGGTTTCCTGGGTATACAGTATGATTTTTAAGATATTTTACGTTTAATCTTGGAATATTGATATGTTCAGGGTCTAGGTTAACTTGGGGAAGGGTCACCAATGGTGTCCTTTTGGGAAAATAGATGGGTTGGCTTGGATACCATTTATCATCACTCACCTATTGGCTGTTTAATGGGAATGACTACTCTATTAATCAACCAAGCAATGGAAAAGGGGGTATACATGACCAAACTGACTAGACTATAGCACACTATACGTACGTAGCTATATATAGTGCTATATCATGCAATGTTTTTGCTTGGACCCTCAGCCACACTGTCACCCAAACAGCCGAGGCTGTGGTGATACCATCATCAGCAGCGGTGCAGGCACTGATGCTGGCGGCAACAAGGTGCTTGCCGATGTAGGCGCCTGGGCGTCTTGGGCGGGCTATGAGCCAGCTGAGTTTCAACTCATTGTGGAAACGTTTACCATCTGGTTATTTGTTACATTATATTTAACAGTTAGCCATGGAAAATCACCATTTTCAATAGGTAAACCATCTATAAATGGGCCATTTCCATGGCTATGTTGAATAACCAGAGGGTAAGGAAACCATAGTTGGGTGATTGGTTGATTTTTAGGGGCAGGAAGACCTGAAGAATTCTTGACGGAATTGAAAGCTGACAAAAAGACCAAAACGACCTTTGTAGGCGGTAAATTTGCCTAATAAGTTTTGAGGGGATTATATAGATATATATATATATATAGTGAAAGAGCTCAGCAGCAAATGCTGTACCCCTCAGACATAGTTTGAATCAGAGCAATTCTTGGTGGATGTTCATTTCATACTTTTCATCCACAAAGAAGTACGGAGACCTCAACAAACGTGGAAATGTTGAAAGTAGCAAAATCAACCACAGGTCAGTAGAATTATGCTCCACCCCATGGGGTCACGTGTTCCAGAGTTTCAAGAAAACATGCGAAGAAACACTTGAAGGGTGCCAATGCAACTTCACTGATCTGTGATTGGCATTTATTTGCAATTACTTTAATGATACTTCAATGACTTTCCTCTAGCAGAGTGCCACTATCGGGCACCCAAAAAAGTCAAAGTCTCTACCTGTACCACGCCCAGGCCCATTCTTGAAGGATGCCATCACAAAGCACATGAAGAGCTTAAAGATGCCATGCACCATCAAGTGACCCGGGCGCCCATGCATATGAATTCCCAGGAAGGGGCAGGCCGCATTCATGTACTGGGCACTAGTTAGATTCAATTCTACATGTTCGCCCCGACATGTCACAAACGGATACAAGTGGTGATGTTCAGTTCAATCTCGCTACGACGTTCTTCAACACTTCACTGCTTCATCATAAATTTCCCCTTAAGCAGCCAATAGCAGCCATATTTGGGGGGATACTGGGATGCATGTTCAGACACACCCAGAGCTGCGCGTTTCCGCAAGGTCTCGGTTCCTATAACAGATGGGTAACCTTTTCTGGTGGTGTTCAGTGCACCAGCAGTCTCTCGGGCACAATGGACACGACGAATCTTCGTATGTGCCGATATAATCTGAAGATTGTGCATCAACACCGCATGGATCGCTTGCCCATGGTGCTCCAAGAGCTGCCAAAGGGACTTCACAGCTACATTTCCCTGCCGCGATACGCATCCATGAAGTCTCACGTGGACAATGTTTTGCTGCAGGTCTATATGGTCACCAGGCGACTTCGATACCTCACCTTAGTCAGCAGCTGTATTTTGGTGCTGAGCCTGTTCTCGTATTTTGTGCTCTTACTGATTCACATCCAGGATCCGGGGCCCGTTGTGAAATCCTCAGGCACGTCACTTCTCTCAATTTTTAATGGAATTCCCATTTGGCCCGGTCTAAGTTTCACACTGGTAAAATGGATCACACCTCAAGGCCATATAATGCCCTTTAATTTTGCCACATACAATTACATTAATAATATTACATATACAATCACATAAATATATTATATAATACACCTAATTAATACCCCTTGACCTATCATTCTTGACCGGTTGCAAGATGTTGCCTAAGTATTTGCTTGAGTTCCATCCCATGAAAACCCCTATGGATTCCATCCATTTCCGGTCATTTTCTCATAATTTTCCAGGAAGATTGCGATGAAATGCTGGGTTACATGCTTCCAGCGGTTGGTCCCCTGCTGTGCTTCACCGGGCATTGGATGCTTCACAAGTACCGGCGCCAGCGCTGCAGCGCTGAGCTGGCGAAAGCGCTGAAGCATCTGCGGGGCTTGCTGGCCTGGGAGAATCAGAAATTCAACGGCACCACGGCGATGCGGCGATGCCAATGGTTGTACTTATTATATCTTATTCTAGTTGATTATAGTACTTGTTAATTACTTGTTATCTATAGTTGATTATAGTACTTGTTATAGTTGATACTTGTTATAGTTGATTATACTGTAGTTGTTATTATAGTTATTATGAATTACCAAAAATGACAATAGTTGTAATTACATGTAATTACCAGATGTAATCACAGCAGGCTGCAGCAGGCAATAATTGCTTGCCATTGATGGTTTATACGATCCAAAAACTATAAAGAAACGCAGTGGAATATGTTAGTTGGAGTGCAACTATTTATTGTTTCCATCTGTTAGTTGGTGACATATACACTCAAAAAACACCAACCGTTGGAGTGTCAGCCATTGTCCAAGAATGAACAATAAGTGTAACTTATGTACTTTTAGACTTATAGCAAGCGCGTGGCTTTCAATCGAGTAAAATAGAACTAAATAGACATTGCCAGAAAGCATAATTGTAATTACTAATTACCAAGTACCATTTCTTGATTACCATAATTACTACTTATACCATGGTTAAGTTATACTAATAACCAAATGGACAATTACCATAACTACTAATTACCAAGTATCATTTTTGATAATTACAATAGTTATAATTATGATTACCGGAAGCCCGAATCATTGGACCTACAAAAAAAATCTGCTGGACTACCCAGGGGGATTTTAAATGATTTTAATATACCCTGGGAATCCCTGGGGTAAAACAATATAGATGTTCAACAGGTTACTGACATGTTCAATAACATGGTTTTTTGGTTTAATAATCCCACTCCCCATCCAAACTAACACTAACCAGCCCCGTTAATGGTGGTCCCAAATATGTGATTTCATCCCTATTGAACCATGGTTTCTGCGGGTAAACATGCAAAAGATGTGTAAGAGCCATGGTTTCCCGTGCCGAAAATGATCTCTGTACATATATATATATCTATCTATCTATCTATCTATCTATCTATCTATCTATCTATCTATCTATCTACACACAGTTTGGGTTTCCACATCTATGTTAGTTTACTGGACGGCACCTCAGTGCAGAAAAAGTTGAAGAGTCCATTGATGGGGGGTCCATGATGGTAAAAGTCACTATCCCCAGTTTCTGGCGTATTGAACTTGAACGTAATTTGTATGGATGCCACATTAGGCTACCAAGAATCTCCCTGGGGGGAAATGTTTAATCCCCAAGCGAAATCATCTTTGATTTCTCATGCCATTTGATTTCCTCCAGAAAATTGGGAAGATTCTGGATTGTTCGGTTTGTCAACTTGAACTTCTGTCCTTGCCAAGGCATCAAACTGTTGCTGAAGTCCAAAAGTCTGGAGCACGCGCATCCCAAGGAGCTCGATGCTCACATTGAAGTGACCTTGTGGCTGGATGCACGGAGTCGATGTCTAGTGGAACCTTCAGAAGTCTTTGGAGACGTGAGCCTCATCCCTGAGGATGAGGACTACATGTCACCTGGCACGACTGGCGGGACGTCCAGGGAGAATGACTTCTTTGATATCACTGACGGAGCGGTGACGGGCATAGAAGAAGATTGCACCGTGAAAGTCTAGAGATGTTAGCAGATGCTAGAAGATGCTAGCAGATCTTAGCAGGTAGCCCCATGGGCCCCATGACTCAGCGGGATGTCAGAGACATCTTGAGGAGTTTTTTTTAATATTCTCTCGAATTCTTGAGGTATCAAAGAGTTGAACACCTCTTTACCAGGATTCGGAGCGGTCTCAGTGATGGCTCGTCAATGTGTCCCTTTTTTTCAATTGACATTGGGCGGTAGATGATTCTGCTGTTGTTGCTGCACTGTCTGACACGAGACCCTTGCATCAAATCAGAACCCGGCCTAGCTCCTCGCAAATGGTGAGGAGCTCAATGTAGATGTCGTATAGACTGGAAATTTGCTCATGGCAGAGCATGGCAGAAAACCTTCTGGAAATGTTCGCGACCAAAAACACTCTGCCCCGCCATGGCTAATTTTTTTGGCCTTGGTTTGCCCCCAACATCTTGGTCATCTTCAATGTGCATCCCACTTTGTGGACTATAACTTACTTATATATTAATATACTATTAAAATTAATATACTTCTATAATCTTAATAAGCATGTGCAAGCATTTACAAGCATTTATAGCCTATGATGCTTGGGATAATCATCCCATGTCCATCCATGAAAATAGATCAAGTAACATAAAGTAACCATGCCATGGGCTTTTTTTCCATAAAACCTGCATCCCATTTAGTCAGGTTCGATCACGACAGGTACATCGATCCAACTTACATGATCCGAGCCGTTCCGGCCAACGCCTTTGACAGCATCTACTGCTCGGTCTTAGCGCAGATGGCCGTGCATGCGGCACTGGCGACCTGGCGAAGTTTAACGAACGAGCTCTATGCTGACAGAAGAAAGTTATAGCTTCAAAAAATCAGCGTTTTTTTGGGGATATATACGTATATACATATATAATCACACACATATATATATATACAGTATGTCTTGTTTGGGATGGGAGATACCCAGGTATAATGGAAATCATATAGGGATGATACTATTGGGATAGGGATGTATTGGGATAGTCCGTATATGACATACTGTGGATGGAAGAAATCCTGCACCAGTTGATAAGTTGTTTATCCCATTATTTATAGGGTTTCACCCTTCCTTTCGGTGGTGCAGGATTTTGCAACTATCCACCGTGCTCATCAAGATCAGAGATTTCACCATCGAATAAACCACATGAGTATGTCTCAAAATGGGAGGTCAAGCCCAACTTGCAATTCACGAAAGGTAGCTCCAGAGGGGCTACCTTGAATTTTACTTTACGAAGTAAAGGGGAGGGCGGCCAGCCCCGTTACCTGATTATTCAGGAGATTGCTAGTCATTTTATTACCCCCACCCCCCCC
>Ga0126342_10015190_pt1 | contig 13511 bp, 15 predicted proteins | sample Cyp1metagenome_FD_92528 | JGI IMG/M metagenome (GOLD analysis project Ga0126342, IMG submission 92528) | Coral microbial communities from Lord Howe Island, Old Settlement Bay, Australia - Cyphastrea 1 metagenome | ecosystem: Host-associated > Invertebrates > Cnidaria > Coral ...
ACAGCACGATTTGGCGCACGACAAACCGCGAATAAAAACACGAATTGGAGCACGATTTGGTGCACGACAAACCGCGAAAAAAAACACGAATTGGAGCACGATTTGGTGCACAACAAACCGCGGAAAAAAAAAAAAACACGAATTGGAGCACGATTTGGTGCACGAGAAACCCTGAAAAAAAGCACGCATTGGAGCACGATTTGGTGCACGACAGAGGAAACAATTTACTGGACATCCGGTTCCGATTGATTTCACATGTGATTGAAGCAGTTTTTTTCTGAAAGGAAAATATGGTGCTCTAAATGGTGGTATCTTTGGTGTTTCTTCTATTTAAACTTATATTAGGAAAAGCACGCTTTTTTAGCGCCATTTGGTGCACGAAGAAATCAATTCAAAATACAAGTAGCAATCCTCAAGTTTTGTCAGTACCAGTCAGTACCACTACCAATAGTCAATACCTTCATGAAAGATTGAAGATCGCAAACATTGCAGAGAAACCACCAGCAACAATTTCCGAAAAGACACACCAGGCCAGGAACCACAAAGGAGAACACGATTTGGTGCACGACAGACGGCGAGGAAAAGCACGCGTTGGAGCACGATTTGGTGCACGCCAAACTGAAAAAAGCAGCTATATAATTCTTGCTCCAGCACAGCAGCAAACCTGGCAAACTAGTAGATGAAGTTTGATGGGAAGTTTGGATAATGTATGATTCATGTTTGATACTTGATATGGTTGTGATTCCCAATCCCAGATGGCTTTGAGAGGTGATTCCCATGTCCTCTTTCTCCTAATCTGATGTGTGCAAACCACCACATGTCTACATTGAGCAGAATGGAAGGGCTTTGTTTCCCAATTTTTGAACCATGGTCCCACTTTGAAATAATCCTTAAGCAAAAAAATTGAACATGTCCCCAGGCCCAACAATCCTTGAAGAAAAATAACTTGATTTTATGGTGCTCATTTTTCGGGGGTCTTTAGTAAGGAACCTTTTTACTGACAGTTACAATATTTAGGAAACACACAACATATATATATATATACATTAATAGTGATAGAATGTGATAGTAGTTATTAGTAGTAATAGTAGTGCAACAATAGAATCAACGTTGTGTCCCCTTGAGTTTGGTGAGGAACTGACAAATTAACAGAACAAACGATGCCCGCTTTGTTGCATGACAGCTATATAATGCCCCCCCACACCAACCCCCTTGAGATCGGAGCAGTATCCGGTATCCAGTCGCTCCAGGAGGTCTGAAAAAAGAACCCATGGCTGTGAGTTCTGGACCTCAGAAAAGATGATGCCATAAACAGCAAATTCACAAAGTTGCCCCTACACCAATACGTGTCTCAAAGCTACTCAAGACTGTGACTGAGTTGGTTTCGTGCGAAAACTGGATTGAAATCTGTAGAATTGGTTGAAATCAATCGTGTCCACAACAGATGCACACTTAGCTGGCAAAATGCGCACATCCCTGATCGAGGAAGTTTGAAATGCTTTTGACAAAAACCGTTTCCAAGTTCCAGACAATGAATTGCCGCGACACTGCTTGAATGTCGCATGCCTTACCCACAAGATGAAATTACATCCAAACGACTTACAAACAGTCACAGGCACATGCAAAGTCGACCTGAACATCAAATTCATCTTTGAAGACACTAATCGACTTTCAAAAAAAAGCGCCACAAACAAGTTCACATACACTTTCAACTTTCGCAGCAGATCGTGTCGAAGCACCCTTTTTGCTGTCAAGTGCCAAATCGGCATCAAATACATGTTTAGCTACCAATCCTTCACACTTCACATAAACACTATCCATGGGCCACTACGGCATGTCCATGAAAAGGCCCAGACATTGCCACAAAGGTTCGCCCAACAATCCACTTTCAAAAGCATTTCGCCGTCAGTTGAACGGCCATGCCACACCACTTCCTTCCTCAGGCGGATCCTCTGGAGATCCTCGCTGTCGCTCAAGTCGCAGTCCAGGCTGTGGTGGCTGCGATTGCTGTGGCGGTGGCGCTTGTTCACCAGTGAAGCCAACGTTCAAAGTGGAACCGGCCCGGCGCAACATCTGTTGTTGTCTGCTGAGCTGTGTTTTCACATAGCTCTCCACCGTGTTTTTGTATAACTGGCTTCCCTTCTGAACGGCAATGAATCCCTTCACGCCCATCTGTTGCCGGGTGTTCATGAATGACTCCATCCATGCTTCCAGGCCATTTTCTTTAAAACTCTTCTTTGCCAGGTCACTTCGTCTTTTGGAAACACATCGGCCACGCTTGTTTTTGCGAATGTCTTGTTTTGTGAGACCACCAGACGTCTTCTTCTTCTTCTTGCCCTCGAACACCAATCCTGAGTTGGGCAACGAGCAATAGCTATTCATTGAAATCTAATGGGTAGCCACCAACAGGAAAAACAAATGGCACAAACTGTTTTGGTGTCTGTTTCAGCAGCTGATCACCTTCTGAAGTCGTATTCTGTATCAAAATTCTTTCCAACGAGATTGAAGCCAAAGCATTATAGGGGATAAATAGTTGTGACAAAGCCAATACCATACCATCTCACCTTGTGCCAGTGTTTCACCACTATCATACTCACAACCTCAGGGCTTTGCGGGGTTCAAACTTAAGGAATGTCCGTTTCTCCTTCCTATGCCACTACCTAGCGGACCTAGCGACTGGTCACTGAATTTGTTGATGGGTCGATTTGCAATTCAGTGCTGGGACACAGGTGGAAGAGTCTCACGCAAATTTCCGAAGCACCTCTCTTATGGTAAAATCAGATCACTCGAGGAGGGGACAACAACATCTATTTTGACACCAACATCTTTAGGAGGCCGCTAATTTCAAGAAAGATTTGCATAAGACCGCTTTTTCTACGGAAGTGCAGCTGAGATTCTGTAGGCATGGCCTTTGCGCTTCCAGTCCCTTGGCCGGGCAATTGTGCTGTACTTCTTCCTTCTCGCAATGGCCTTGAGCTTCTGCTTTTCCTCTGTCCTCTCTTCCTTGTCGCCAGACTTCTTCATTGACTTCGCGAAGGTGGACTTCATCACCTTCTTGGTAGTCGCAGACTTTAGTGAGTTCGACGCCATGGATAAAAAAACAGGGTGTGAACGAGATCTTGTTTGGATCGAGTTTTCAAGCTTCACTATCTCGAAGACTTGGAAGACCGTATCGCTTCAATGGTACCGTGAACACTGGGTAACATTGTCTTCACTGCTTTCAATGTATCAACAAAAATTGAACCATTGATCGTCTCTGAAGCCTGCCTAATGTTGCACCTACACTGGAATCCTATTTGATCCTCACTCCCAACGTGCTCTGGGTCTTGAGCACTGGCAAAGGAAAAATGCTTCAAAGGGATCCACTCCAATCCTTGCTTTACAAAAAGTCACAGAAACTCAAACATGGACCTATCGTTTCATTGAATGATTCTTTACACATTGTGCACGGAGTAACACTTAACTGACTTAACTCACTGACCGCCAGCGGAAGCACCGCCCTGAGATGTGAACAAATCGATGTTGAACCTCCAGACTCAAGGAGAGCTGCGCTGCCTGTGAGAGTTATGAAGTTACGGCGCTCCCAGAGATCGCTCGGTGCAGAAATTTACTCTTATTGAAACTTCAAGTCCGGATCTGACCCAACTCATTTGACTCATTTGATCTTTCCTCTACCAAGCCATAGAATGCCATAGCATAGTCATTGAGGTTCAGACAAGCTCACTGGATATGGCCTTGAGGGCAAACCATGGTGCCTGGACATGTCGAGACATGTCGACCAAACAGGGCAAAATCAGCGGCGAAATCGACGCACCTCAGCACCAGAGCAGTCAGTGCCAAATCTCAAGGGACGAGAGCCGAGTCCTGGAGATGGAGCAGAACACCCTTCCTGAAATATACACTGCAGGAACCATTGACAGATGGAGGCAGTTTCATAATATTTGTATATGTTTTTGTTTCATATCTTTAAAATATCCGTGGGAGTTGGGTTTGAGTTTGAATCATTCGCTCCTGCTCTTGCAGCTGCAGTGAAATGCCTTAGATGAAATTGCTCAAGCATGTGCATCAAGTCTCGATTTCAGTCAGAAAATAGCACAAGAAACATCATCAAGGCCAGAAGGAATCGTCGCTACACGTACTTGGCATGGCAGAAACAAAGGTCTTGCATCATCTTCCCACGTTTGAAGAACTGGGACAATCTCACCACCAATGTTTCGGACCTGTTACGTGGGGAAAAAACATCGTGTTCCAATTGTTTTCATTGTAAAATGTCGGGTGGATTCCATTAATGTTTTGGGCAAACCCAGGTATTTTCAGTTTTTGATTTTCTAACTCCTATTTTGCCTCCATATCAAAGGAAACAAAAAAAAAACGGAACCAGGAACCAATACTGGTACCGTCAGCAGAACATCATTCCTCTCCCAGCTAAAGACCACCCACCACGTATGGGGAGCTGTGGAAAAGAAAGCGCTGCCGTTGACATGTGCGAGTCAATCCGCACAGCCCCGTAAATGCTGGACAAACAAAGGGGAAACAGTCAGGCAAGCACGGACCATGCGAGGCAATCCTCATGTCCCATTATGTGCAGGGACAAGAAGTTGGGTAGCAGGGCCAGAAAGGGGAAAGAGGCATCAGCCAGGAAAAACACAACCAGGAGCTCGCGATCATGACCACGAATCCGAGGAAATAAAAAAGTGAGAAGTTGACAAAATCGAGCAACTACTGCTACCAGGCGCGGATCGGTTAATAGGGATTCCCCTATTGGATTATTATAATCCCCAATATATTGGGTAGTATAATCCCTCATAAAATCCCTCATAATCATCAACCAACAGGGGTTTTGAACACTGCTCAAATGTAGACAAGTCTCTGCCGGAGGGGTTCAAACATCGAGGCTGCCCAGCCGGTCTCCTGGAATCGCACAACTGATGGGTTTTTTTCATGGGAAAGTCAGCGCCAAAAAATATATAACCAAGTGTATTATGGGGATATAGTCACATACACAACTAGTTGAACATAATATACAGGTTTGTCGGAAAATAATGGGATATGCCGATATTGTGCAACCAACAATATGATTTGGGATTGTCCAAAAATAGATCATACACCAAAAGGGAAATTGACATTTAACCATGAGGTCTTAGAGGTACGAGGTACCCCATTTTGGAAAGACCCATCTTGAACTGCACCACAAAACCAGAATGAAAGGCCGAGGAGCTGGAAAGCGAGAGCTGCTTCCACTGCTAGCACTGCTACCACTGCCTAGGAAATCGCACAAGTTCCATATAATGGGGTGGAGAAGCGACTCGAATATAACCTAATAGAAACGCGCAAAATGCCAATTCATTTGCCTCGTACAATTCCGAACCTCTGACCACAGATGCACACAAGCAAACAGTCTGCCGAGTAACTGATCCCTGTGCTCACATCACTTGGAACTTCCTGGTACCTGCCACAGCTGTTGGCACAAATGATATAATATATATATGCATATAGTATATAGTATACATAGGTAAATAAATAAATACATAAATACATAAATAAATAAATAAATAAATAAGTATATATATATACATGTATATATATGTATTGCTAGAGCAGAGCAAGCATACATTTTCTTCTGTGAACTAGCCTCTCAGCTCGGAATCACCATCAAGACTCACAGTGCATCGTGCTTCCCATGACTTGCTTCGTTGAAAGAAGTCCACATGGCAAGCAACAGAAAGGAACATGCTGCAGCACGTACAACTGTGGCTGCGCACTTTTGTAGTCCCTTGCTGCGAATCTGCGGACCTTCGAAATGGCTGGAACACGAGATATGTTTCCATCTTGTTGCCAACGCAGTTGTTGCACATCTCAGAACTTTGGCATTGCTCTTGACTCCATTCAAATTTGAACAGGCTTGAAGTGTCCTTTTGCTCAATCCAAGGACATTGCATCATTTCTGGGACTGGGAAAAGGACTGATTGCAGTTACCACTCATGGACGAAAAGATAGGATCTGATGATCTGTCTGTCTCAGTCTATCTTGGTCCGGTTGCAGCGTAGCAATGCAATGAAGGGGTCTGCAAACCAAAGTATATATTATGTATATATATATATATGATATTATATATTTTTTTGCCAACATCAAGGACCAACATGTCATCTTGCACGAAGCGCTCAGTCTGCACCCCCCTATGCACCTCGGTATGGTGACCAAACCCTGTTCCTGGCCATGGATTGGAACCAAGGAACATCAGTCAGCAACATGTGCGAACCCACCTCTTTGGACGCCTTCCACGATAGCCCACATCTACAGCAAGGATATGACATGTGACAGCTCAAGCTGTTCCAATATGTAGTAAAGGAAGAAAATCGAGAACCAAGATACAGGCATTCTGAGCTGGACGATTCCGCCGCTTCCACCTCAAGTAGGTACGGTCTAAAGCAAGCCACCAAAGCTCTTTCTGGACCATTTTTTGCACTTGGATCTGATAAACTGTTTCAAAAAATATTAAGAGACATGTGAAATGAAAAAGATCCGCCGCCTCTGAAGATGGATCAAAGGAGGACTCGGAGTCAGGGTCAGAGTCAGAGTCAATAATTTCCGCTTCGGAGTCATCAACCTGTTGGTTTCTTCACGTGAAGAACACCATGCGACAAGGGTGGAAAAGTAGGAAACATGTGAGGGGCTGACGAGAATGAGTGAAGAAAATACAGAAAACACCTTTGATGATGGGAAGAGCCTTGAAGGGCATAGGCGGCAAAGGCATTTTTGAAGAGAGTCATGGCCTTCTATCAATTCCTCAACTCCCTCGCCTCACCGGGCTCCGGCGGACCTGCAACGCAACACTGGCTACAGCGGCTACAGGTCTCTCCACCCCACTGCGACAGTAAAAGAAAGAGTAGAAACGCTTCAGTGATGAAGTCTTGTTCAGGTTGCTACACCTAAAGTTGTGCACCTCGCCACTGTTGCATTGGCAAACTTTCCTTTGTTTTTCCAGCATTTGATATATACTTTTTATTTTTATTTACATTATTTCGGGCAGTGTCCTCTATCTCTGTCAAGGGGGTAAAGTTTGGGAGCAGCTCATGTAACAAACTAGGTTGCCAGGGGCAAATCTGGGAACATTTGATGTAACGTCAGGAAATTTCTCCTTGGAAACCAAAACCGAGACCAATTGTGCACAATAGCCACCAAGGGCATGTCATCAGCGAGCACAATTCAACAAAATCATGCGAGATGGCTCCAAAGAAAAATTGGAACAAGTATTGCGGCCATTCACGCTGACAGCATCACGATGGGAATCACCATTTGGGCCCAAAAAAACAAGTGAAAGCGACCCATTTCGGATGGGAAAAGGAAACCCCGCACGCAAAAACTCTGAGTCCACAGGTAATTTTTCATTTTCTTGCCACTACTAGACTTATGGCCGTGTGCTGATGCCGGTGGCCACTGTTTGAAATTTCAAAACCTGAGCTGGCACATGACAGCGCCGCATGAAAGACACTGTGACCCTTCACACGTTGGAAAAAAGGACCGGCTCATATTGCGGCAACCCAAGCCAGTCCACTTCACGTCCCATCCTCACTTCATACCTGTGGTGTGGCATTACTTTGAAGATGTTGAAAGTTATGCAAGTTACAAGTTGAAATCTTAAACATGGTGAAGAAGTTGGGTGTGGTATAAATTAAACGTTCCAAGTTTTAAGTTATAAGCTGCAAGCTAGCATCAAGCTAACACAATGTACGTAAAAACTATTGAAACATGAGCTAAATTGTCAAAACAGGCGTTACAAGATGTTTGACCAGCGGTTCCCGGGAACGGTTTCGAACGGTTCTTTGATACCTATGTGCACATGTCCCAAGAAGGGTTTGAAACGGTTTCCCAAGGCGAGAACTAGTTGAAACTGTTAGAAACAAGTCCGAACTTGATTGACATTACCTACACCAAGCCCCCAGAATCGTTCGAAACGGTTCTTGGGACCTCATGTTCCGGAATCGTTCTTTAAATCATGCTAATTACTTGGCTTATAACTTGCAACTTCCACCTTAAGCCCTGCTACTTGAAGATGCATTGATACTTCGCTGTTAACTGCATTCTGTACATGATAAATCATTCTTGCTATGTTACCATGTGTGTGATATGTATTGCTATACCCCTGTAATGCTTATAACTAAACTTTAAAACGTGGCAAACCTGCAGGCCAAAGGGGGCGGCAACACCTGCGGCAGAAATTTAGAAATTGCGGGTCAAAATAGTGGGCCACCCTCCAGCCACTTTTCCCCGAACTAACTCTTGCAGCTCTCCCAGGCCCATCCCCAACTGTTTCCACCCAGGTTCTCCCAGGATATCCCGGAAACCCCACAAAATCGCAGAAAATAACACCCAGGTTCTCCCAGAAAATCCCGGAAACCCACAAAATCGCAGGAAATCACCAGAACCTGGGAGAACCTGGGAGGACCTGGGAGAACCTGGGAGAACCTGGGAGTTGGGATTGACCTGGGCAGACTTAGGCGGACCTGGGCCGACCTGGACGGGGTTAGCCTGAATAAACCACGCATATGTAAACCAGAGCAGAATTGGATAAAACACCACTAACGAATAGTGAAGAGCCAACACCGTTTCGATATGTATCCTGCACCATTCAAAAACCCATTTTAACACCCAGAAACCCTCAAAAATTAAAACCCAGGCCCCAGAATCCTGATTTATATTATATGCATTACAGGGGTTTATCAAGATATGTATGTCAATGTATGTCTTGTAGTAGATATTCCGAAGCTTTAAAACTTAACTAACTGGAAGTTAGTGAGAATGCAAGTTTGAACGGAAGGATTCGAGTGAGGGGACATGACCCCAGGGCTGAGAACTTAAACGATGATTGGATCGCAAAAACGCAGCTACTTGTCCCAACGTCATCTCGACAGGTTGGCAAACAAGGCAAATCTGCTACGAAGACTGTTACGAAGGCTGAGAACCGTTCGAAACCGTTTCCACAGACATGAACCCTCTATATTTTGCATTGCCTCACTGTGTCAGGGGACATAAACCCAACCAAAAAGGCGCCGCCGGGAGATTTGGAACACGAGGATGAAACCTTTCAGGCTTGAATTCGAAAGGCTTGGATAATCCCTTCCTGGGTGTAATGGCCAGGGTCCACTCAACATTTTGGCAGAATTGCCAACCGGCCTTGACATGCTGGCAGGGGACCTATCCAACTGCTACAGTATGATTCTGGTCGCAGCTCCGGCTTTGTGACTGACCTGATTTGATATAGCGCGTGACCTGATATGGGAAGAAATGATCAAATTAGACATAGTGAGGCAACAACCGAGGAAGAACAATACATACTTTTCCATGTATCATATATCTATTTTGTAAACTGTATACTATAAATCTCACTTCTCATTTTGCACCATAACCACACAACGCGATCACACCCAAACAAGAGAAACAATATTCGCTTTTGTTTAGAGCAAAAAAAAAACAAGTTTCTGGGCAACCCATACACATGGAAAAATGCGCGGGGCGTCCAAAGCTGCAAATGTTGCTCCTACATGAATACCTCAAGTTATGATGCTGGACCAAAGGGCCCGTCTCTCACATCACCGCATGTCCAGACGATGGCCTGCACGTCCGTGCGTCCATAACTCTGAAGCCTATTAGCTCCATCATAGCCCAAAACATTGAACTGTTTCCAATCTAGCCATTCACTCTGCGTGGCATTCTGACCTTGGAATCCTGGTGATGGCTTGCTAGCTTGAGACATGGCACTCTTGCGCCTCCTCGCCCGGGGTTTGGGGCACTGCCCAAAATATGTTGTTCAAAGGTCGGCGGTGTGATCCGAACCCATTGTGGACTGCCGTTTGACGCATGGACAGACACATCGTTGCCAGGATAGGGCTGTGCACCTAAAATCCCTCTCACCGTGATGGAATCAATGGTATTAAACTGCATGTGGGAGACATGGCTTGGACCATCCCTACTGCACACAACCGCTGGCTAGTCAGTGTAAACCAGTAGAAGCAGTATCAAGATATGTTACAAAAAGGACCCCAGATAGGCACGTTCGAATGTCAAAAACAGCAATCAAGATAGATGGGCTGTTAAAATTCCACAACTCCACATCTATGTCTATGTTTGGCAACACTGCGTGTTTCAAATCCTGTGAAATTCTTGGCGCCATTCTGGCAAAAAGATGGGGCAAACACCCAAACACACCACCACATCACGTTGAAGTAAACCGAATCATATTTCTGAGGCGAGGACACGATGGTGTGAAACATGCAGCTGTAACTGCTTTAGGCTACACCTACGTATCTGCGATTTTCCTGTTGGATTGCCGTCTCCAGCCCCCCAAAAAAAAAGTCTACGCCCACGAGCGTTCTGATCAAGATTTTGCAACATCTTTGGCAGTCTGTTTGTCTTGGGGGGCAAGCCAACCGGAAAGTAGCTATTGCCTACAGGTAAATTTGAAAATATGTATCAACGAGCATGGCTGACATGAATGCCAAACATCCCCAAGCCTATCTATGACACCATGTGTTCCCAAATCTGTTCCCGGGACCAATCTGTTACATCAACTCGGACGTCAACTGCGACATAGTTCTCAACCAAACTTGTGGTTCCCACAGAAGAGGGCAGTTATAGAGGGCACTGCCCGAAATAATATTTACATGTATACTGTATACTATACAGATATTTGTGTTGATATCCTCTTGCCTGTGGACTACCAGTAAAGACTCCAGAGCCCATGCAATTTTTGTCTACTGGGAGGGCTTTGCAACCCTTGCAGCACTTTTCTGGGCCGTCTGGTGCCTTGGCTGCGAACTCCGCCAGCACCTCTCTTTAGAAGCACCAAGCCTTAGGTCTTGGCATGAAGCTCACTGAAGCTTGAGACTGGGTTTGCTGGCAACCTGCCTGGTTGAATCCGAAAGTTGTACGGAATGGCTCTGTTGTGAAACAACTCAAGAGCATTCAAGGCTCCTGCAAGTGCGAACTAGGGGACCTACAGATTGCTTTAGAATCTTTAGAAGCTCAGGCTCAAACCTGTATTCACCGGGACCCCTTTCCCAATGGGAGCATCCACCACTTGAAGTCAATGAATTTTCAACAACCGTCACCCACGTGTCCCAAGACCAATGGAAAACCATACCCTGGGTCCCCGGACGTCGAACACATTGTCGCTTAGTGGGAGGCTCCGTCTACAAAATCACCGCATAACGAGTGTCTTGAAAGAGTTGCAAAGAGACTGCCCGCCTCATTTCTACAACTTCATAGTCGGAACGGTTGCATGACAACCAAATCGTATCTTCCTTGTGTTCTTCAAACCTGCATATAAACGCACATGTCTTCGCCTGATCTTCCATTTCCATCGACTGTCTTGCAGTCAATTGCCTGAGGAAATCTGATGCAACAAAGGACATTCAACTTCAAACACTCAAAACACTCAACCCTTTCTTCAAAGCATAGTCACAACTCTTTCCCACGATGGATCTGAGCTGCAAACCAGGTGACCTGCAGGGATCTGTAATGCAACAAATTCACAGCCCCGTCAGACGCACCAGACGCGTCTGACCCGTCAGCTCTGTGAAGAAGCTGTGCAAAGAGAGCGAGATGTAGTAAGTATGTGCCACAACCGCTAAACGTTTTCCCCGTTCCGTTTTGGTCATGGAATCTCCCACGTTACCCTGCCTTTTCTAGAAGACCGTTTGAGAGGCCTTGGTAAACATGGCTGAATGCCTGATCTGCCTCAAGGGCCATAGTTTCACTTCCCGATTTTGGACTGGGTCTCCACGCTCGCTGCCTCCATCAAATATCCACTGTGATGCTTGCAATCATGGATAATTCTTCATAAGATTCATCAGTGCGCTGAGTCTATGAAATTCTCAGGCAAGAGAAGCTACTTCAACTTCCTTAACCCATCTGCCAAGAATTGGGGAAGTGGTTGTTGCTGATCAAGTTGCAAGTCGATAAAAAATGGAAGCTACGGCTTGATCCAGCAGACCAGCAAAAAGGAAGGCTCCAATCTGTTTTTCTTTCCGATAAAACACAAGAAAAACGAAGGAATTGGCAGAAGGCTGGAAATTTGGTAGAGGGCACGAAATTTGAATGCTGCCCTGCCCTGCCGGGTTTTGTGTAAGTTTCGCAACTGAAGGGGAAAAAACATGAACAAACCAGATCAAACCAGGATGAGTTCGTGTGAATCCCAGATATAGCTTCCAGCATTGGAAAGTAGAACGTGGCTTTTAGTTACGCATCGTTGTTTGGCTTGTAAGTTGTGGAGCATTGAGACACACAGAGGTGCGCAGTGATTTTGCAAGGCAAGGCGAAACTTCCTAACTACAGTGGTCCCTGGTCTACATTTGTACAGTGTCCCAAGGCCTCTGAATTGGTTTCAACTCGTGGCCGTGCTTGACAGGTAGACCCTAGAAGGTGCAAAGGCAGATTGAGCTTCTTAAGCGACAGCACTAAAGAGGTCCCAACATAGCTGGACTCAGGTCAGCCAACTTCAAAAGTGTTACTCTCAAACGCAAATCATCAAAACAAACATGTATGTGTGTTTATGTATACAAAGGTGTATTTATATATAATTACATATATATATATATACATACGTATACATATATATATATATATGTACATACGTATACACATAAGGATACATAAGGAGAACAAAATTCATTGCAAGACGTTCCTAGAAACGCATACCCCCTTACATCTGTCTTACTGCCCATGGGAAGACAAATATTCAAGTCCTCCCGAGGACAAAGTAGCACAGGCCTCGGGCCTCTTTCATGACCCGGGTCAGCTCTTCACAAGACTTCACAATGGCAAGGAGGACCCAGTTCTTTTATTCCAGGGCTTCACCGTTTGGAGTTCCATGTCCCAAAACTCGAGGCATGCACTGAGCGAGGCAACTAGTTGCAGAATGTGTTTTGGCATGTTTGGGCAACTTCTCACCTTAAATCTGCGGTCGCATTTGCAGTCTTCCGCTCAGAAAGGAAACTGACTGTGAAGCTGCTGATACTGACGGAACTCGCCTGAGTTGTCCGGAGGCTTTTGGCAGTGTAACAAACAGCATAAGTCCATTAAAGCTCGTGTACTAGGCTAGATGGATGGCGCCGACAAGAGTAAGTCGATTGGGCCCATGGGTCTTGTCTAGAAAGATACGTATTTAATATGAATATTCTATTTGTATATGTATATATATATACATTATATAATTATATATACATTATATATACAATATATTATGTATATATATATATATGTATATATATATAAATATGTGAAAGAGCTGAAAGCCCCTTTCAACACTGGCAACGGCAATTCCCTGAATTGCAGATTGGTGGTGTTCCCAACACCTAGTAAATCACAAAAGGATATGTCAAGGTCAAATTGGATCCCGGTCCAATACCAAACACGCAGCTCCCAAGTGTTTTCCCTGCAACACGGCTCAGCTATGGCGCCAACACGGCAACCCAGTTGCCATCCACTACCTCAACCCTCCGCTGGCACTTTGG
>Ga0126342_10015191_pt1 | contig 13510 bp, 11 predicted proteins | sample Cyp1metagenome_FD_92528 | JGI IMG/M metagenome (GOLD analysis project Ga0126342, IMG submission 92528) | Coral microbial communities from Lord Howe Island, Old Settlement Bay, Australia - Cyphastrea 1 metagenome | ecosystem: Host-associated > Invertebrates > Cnidaria > Coral ...
ACAAGACTGTTCAAATAAACTATTGCAGAAAGGTATTGTGCGTCACTGCATAACCATGTGTTTTGACATCTGTACCATTAACATACGTGTGAGCATTCGGGTTCGTGGGCTCCATCTTGTTTTTTCCAGTTTCTGCACTCCGTTCGCCATATTTTTGCAAATTTCTCCATGGTGCGTCTGAGGAAATTCCAGAGCGTCCGGAACGCCGCAGCGAAGCTCAACACCGAGCTGCGAGACAGCGGCCTGGACGTCTTGTGCAACAACGCCGGCATCATGGGAAGATTGGTTGAAAATGAAAGCAGAACTGACAGGAGATGGTCAGACGCTGTTTGCATCTTTTTCTCTTCATATTTGTTTCTATTCTTTCAACTTATGGTATCATAATCCAAAAAACATTTGACATCTTTTGACATCTTTTGACACTGGATTTCGTGAGCTGAGGATTTGGTGATGTGGCCACTGAAGATGGTTGTGACATTCAGTCGCCCGGCTTAATGTTTTGTGACCCTCCCGGTGAAAGGCGGTCAGGTGTCACAGGAGGTCACGTTGAGTCAACGTCGTCGAACCCTGTTAGAGTCGTTAAGGATGCAGACGAACCACCTCTCGCACTTCCTTCTGACCGGCCTGTGCATGCCATTGTTGGAGAGGGTCCGAAGGGGTCGCTGTGAAGTGTGAAATGGTACAATGTGGGTAGAATTGCCAAGGTAGAGCAGAATGATGCAGAATGTGAGAGGAACAAAGTTGAAACAGACTTCTAAATTCTTATGAGATGAAACAATGCTGTGTTCAGCGATACCAAAAGATGTACAGTCCTTCGCAACCTGGGACATTTGATGGTGTTTGATGACATTTGATGACATGTGCGTGTGCACGTGCAGGCTGCTGCTTTGCGGGGAGAGGCTCGAGTTGTCAACCACAGCAGCGCTGCTCGTGTGAAAGATGGTATGGAGAACAAGCTCGATGCGAAGTACCTCGCGACTCGAGAGCGTTGGTGATTGATAGAACTGATAGAAGCAATGAGGGTTCCTATGGAGGTCTGTGACAAAATCGTTTCTCAGACCTTTGGGCGAAAACTCCATGTAGATTGCATTGTTTCAGGACGCTGGTCCTCACAGATTTGATACACCCTTGGTTGATTCCCATGAGCTACTTTGGTTTCGTCAGGTTGAAATAGAAAAGCTCTCATAGTCATCACTTGTAGCTCTCTTCTTGCCTTGTAGATCAAGTTTGACCTTTTTTGTTCAGGGTTAGCAAGAGGCTATGTTTGTGTGAAATCAGGACACGAACGGCGGTAACCTCGGGGGCAGCAGCACTACCATGTTCAAGGGAGCGAACTTCCAGCGATGCTTGGCACAGATTTCAGCTCGTTGTTCATGTTTCAAGATTAAGGTCTCTTGTCTCCTGAAGTCTCTTGCACATTGTTTTCTCAAAAATGCTTCCGCTCGTTCCGGACTGCCAGTCAGATAGCCAAGGGATTCTTTGATGTCTAATATGTCTATTGATTTTCATTTTGAGACCAGAAAAAGTGGTGCAACATCTCGAAGATGTTGGATCGGTCAAAGTCCTGCCGAGTCGGAGCCCAGGATATCAGCAGTCAAAGTTGGCCAATGTGGTCTTCACTTATGCGTTGCATGAGCGTTTGCAGCGGAGGGGTTCCTTGTAGAAAATGGAATTCGGGTCCATCCTGAGTCGACAGATAAAGACGCAAGATCGAAACACTGATTCATAAGGCAGATTTTGCAGAATGGGAGGTCGGCAGACACAGAAGTGAAGAGTCGTTCTCCTGTGCGATTTTGTGCATGTCCGAAGGTGTTTTAAAAATTGAAAACGATTTTTTTGAGTTCTCTGCCATTCTCTGCTTTGTCAGGTTCCAACGTGAAATCCTTGGTCGCCCATCCTGGAGTCGCCAACACTCAGTTCCTGGGAACATTTGGAGAAAGAAAGACAGAAACCAACAAAACAAAGAAAAGAAAGTTCCAAAAAGTTTTGAAAAATCAGCGTTGACCGTGTAGTGAATCGTTCGAATCGTCACGTTGCACACGTTGCACACGTTGCACACGTTGCACGCTGCTGACAGGTTGTCCTCTGGCACTGTGGCGGCGGGCGGTGCCGAGGACCTGGCGAAGGCGCCCAAGTGGATCTCAGGCCGCCGGGAACCGGGATCAAAACCTCAACTCCTGGGTGACTCTCTGATTCGGTGAGCCGAAGAAATCCAAAATATCCCAAGAAATTCCTAGAAATCCCAAGATATTAAAACTGTATGGGACTGTATCATTGTTAATCATGATCCAGAGATATCCATATGGGAAATGGACTTCACCGCTAGGGTGGCAATTGCCCTCGCAGGTCCTCTAGATGGCGCAATGCACGGCAGTGTTAGCACGATGTTGGTCACAGTCAAGTCCACTCCCTCAGCGTCCCAAGATGTCCCAAGTCCCCCTAAAAGTAGACCCTGAGTGGTTGAATCTGTACATAGTAAGTAGATGTAAATAGTTAAGTATGTAGATAAATGATGATATATGTAAATGTGGGTGTAAGTGATCCGTTCAGTGGGCGAAAGTGAGGCCCTTCCCTTGAACTTGGCCCAAACGGAACCTTCGTTTGGTCGAACGAACGAGTTTGATCTGTCGGGTTGATCTGCCACTGTACCCGAACAGGAATGGTGATTGGTTTCATCGGCCAGTCCGAAGAAGACGCCACTGCTCCATGGCCATATTGCCATATTCGGCCAATATTTTGCCATGGGTACCAACGTTTGCAAAGATTTAGAGGCCTTGATTTGATGAACATGACTTTTTGTGTCAGGTTTCATCCGTGGCTGGGCAAAGGGTTCATGTCACGGTTCTAGTAGATGTATCCACCTTCATGCTTTTACAAGCTACATTTGGTCCACTGTTGCAACCCCACTTTGGATGTAAGGCAGCGACGGGGCAATTGAATGATCATCATTGTGCATTTGAGGGGATAGGGTAGGAATCGATATGAATGTGGTCTTGGTTGCAAGAGAAACTACGGGGGCGCTATTGGTGATGGATATTGATGATCTACGCCACAATGTCTACAGTATCAACGGTCTTCTGGATACTTGTGCACAAAGATAAATTGATATCGTTGAAAGATATGTTATGTGCAACGTGGGGTCTCATCGCCTACACAGAAGATTAAAGAAACGTTAAAGAAACTTCTGTTATGCTTTGTGCCGGTGTCGAGATGGAGCGTTGTGAGGTCGGAATCCTCCGTCAGGCCTGTGATCCTGATGCAAAGTCCGGAGTTTCTTGGCACAGCCACTGTACTGAGTACCGGGAAGCACGGGGAAGTACAGTCCAACACGGCTGCAATGTGCTGAAAATGCATGAAAATGCCAGAAAACTTGATCGGATTCAAGTGGATTCTGGAGTCATGTCGCTTTATGTCGCTTTAGGCCGTCAAACTGTCCCAGGAATTCTACGGACCACTAGGCCAGGGAGGTGGCACTGGAAAGTTTGACTCCACAGAATACAACGGCCCTGCGACGCGCCTGCACCAAGATGCACCAAGTTGGGGCTCAAACTTCGACCTTTTCTGCCAAAGAATTGGCGTCCAAATTTTCAGAGTTTTACGACAGTTCAAGTCTTGACCAATTGGATCTTGCTTTCAGATGTGTTTCCACACTGGGTTCTGTTGTTGGTTCTTGCACATCAGTGAACAGTTTGTCATCAAAAGTCCAAGAGACCTGAAACAAGGCAACAAGATTCTAACAAGATACAACAAGAAGGTGTGTCTTTTTTTCTGCGAATCACGAGTGACGTTTTCCCATTCTCCCTTTTGAGCTCCGAAAAAAGATGTTCAGAAAAGTTGCCTGGAAGCCGAAGCCCATCGCCAAACAGTTTGGAACAGTCCGTGCCCAGAGGTTGGCATCCTGAAGCCCGAGCCCTTCGCAGATTCCGAAGCGCAGCAAGTCCTCTGGTCCATGAGCGAGAAGGTCCAAGAAATCACGACACGATACACAGCAGACATCTTCTGCATCTCCGATCTGTGCTTGTGTCCTTCATGACTCAGACTCCCATGCTTGTCTTCCATGACAGCAGTGTCTCATTTCTTCCTTAAGTGCACAGCAAACATCCCTGAGAGATGAGATATGCTGATATGCCAGACATGCGCGTGATGCTGCATTTCCCTGCATTTCCCTGTTGTGGAAGGTGACCCAATTCCGCTTCCCTGTGTGACTTTCACACGTCAATCCAAGCCTCTAGGGGGCTCTAGGGGCACCAAAAAAGTGGATGGCATATCGTTTGCTGATTATTCAGATGATTTGTCCGCGTTTCTGAATTATCAATTTTGCCAAAGAAGCCCACCTCTCTTTTTGTTTGTCGAATTCTTACGGCCAGCCACATGCCACAAGCTCTTGCATGTCACACCTAGCGGACCTAGCGACTAAGCAGGTGTGACACGGTCTGACTTTGTTGAGATATGTTGAGATTGTTTGTCGGATCGACTCATCTCTGGGAAGCAGCTGCCAAAAGGCGAGAAGCTTCCCATGTGCCTTATGTCTACACAGTTGGAGAACGTAGTTTTCGCGGATGTTGACTTGCCATCCCCTGAAGAAAAAGCGGACACAAATTTAGTGGGGGTAGAGTGCAAGCAGGTTCAATTTATCAACTAAATATGTAACATAACTAAATTCAGTTAGATATCTGACGATTTTGACCTCATTTCTGAGGTGGTCCACATCCTGGGACCAAGCCTCGCACCGTTCAGTTGCATATCAGCAACTGCAACAGCTGGCGGAGGCGCTCAGCCGAACTCTGCCAAGTGGCCAAGTCTGTTCGACATGTTTTGACATGTTTTGACAAATTGAAAGAAATTGAAAAAATGCCTCATTTGACAGTCACATCAGTCTCTGTATCTCAGTTTGCAGCCATCCATTGTGATCCATTGTGCATCTTGGTGGCTGTTGTCCTACTGGTCCTACTGCGTTTCCATGCGGACACCTCCCACTCCCGGTTCAGGTGAGCGCTACACACTTGCCATCCTTGGCTTTCGGGGTAGGCTTGGCGATTTAGAGACACGTTGATTATGGTTGATTAGTTTGTTTTCGATTCTTTTCTCTGTTGAATTTCTATTGTAATTTCCTCGCTTGAACTGTTTCTAGACTTGGTTCTATTCTGCCATGCAGACTATGTGACCTGCAGGCCAGGCTTTGTACTCCTACTTTTGGTTTGAGGAGAATGGCCCCAAGATTTTCCTCGAGGTTGGAATGGATTTCAGATTTCAACACTGATTTGGTCTTCGCCTAGTGCATTGAAGCTTTGTTTGGGCCTGGAACTTCTCCATTTGAATTTCTTAGGCCACCATGCCACCCTGCGCTAACATTACTGTCTATCAAGTCGCCTCAGTAACAGTGCCGTTTTGTAGATGACCCTCAAACTCAAAGGCTGCAGAACTCTCAGTGCAATTGCACGACCTTAGTGACTTTGGCTGTAAAGTCTGACTAAATACTGCCAAGACTCTCAAGTTTGGACAAGTGGTCCAAGAACAGGAGTTCTTCCTTTGCAAACTTTCAGATCGAAGCATGCAACAGTGAGACTGGCATGCGACGCTGTGTTTGCAATTGACTCGGCTTTGCCTCCCACTGGGTTTCACCTTCGTCCCTGAGGTTTGAAGCACAGCGGATGCTCTAATTTGTCCCTTGGCGTCGGGGCTTTTCTCGGCAAGGTGGGACCTGAGACAAGAAAACACAAGGGAAGACAAAAGACATGAGAATGATGAGAACCGAGACTCTGCCAAAGACATGCCAAAAGAGCGGCTCCGCTGCTTCCCTCATCAGGTGTGTCATGAGCGTTGGCTGTTTCTGATTATGCTTTGTGCAGAGGCCGGAGACCTCGGAAACATTGGAGACATGTTTTTCATCAACACAGCAATTTGTGACGCAGCCGCATCAGTTGACTCATGGGCCGATGCCGCCAGGTTGGCACTGCCTTTGCCAAGCGGCGGCAAAGCCTGTCAAAAGCGGCATCACTGCTGCAGCGTGGCAACGAGCTGTCGCCTGGAGTTGTGTCAGATTCTCACGGAACAAAAATCCATACAGCAGACATCCGCAGACAAGAAAGATGATATGATGATTAGAAGATTTTGGAAAAATTGGAAGGGTGTTAAACGTTTTTGCAAGCGCATGACAAGCGCAGAGTGGAAAAACACTGCCAGGTTGAAACGTGTTTGCAAATCAGGTTTGAGGAACTGCGACAATATCCTTTCTTCAGCTTTCGCAAGTGGCAGGCCTGTCTCGATAAATCTGCAGCAACTCCGACACTGTGTCTTTCAAAAATACAAATGTTTGGACGCCCAAGAAATAATCCATCTACAGTGAACACGCGCGTTGCTCAGGATGTTGCCAGGCATATGACAATCGAAAACCACAAAGGGCAAGATGTTGAGACTGTTGAGACATCGTTTCGCGATGTGTGAAGTTTGATGATTTGAGGCCCTGTACGACATCAATACGAATTCTCATGTCTTCCCGGAGGGCTTTCAGCAAAGACCTGTTTGGCCCAACTCAGCTGTGCCTTGACGAAGCAAAAAAGAAACAGCGGATCACACCAAAAAACACACTATACACATCTATACATCATTTCTATCCATTTCTCATGCGGTAAGACAATGTAAGACAAACAGGTGATGTCTTGAACACAAGGTACGACAAACCAACAGGTGCTTGAGATGCCTGGATGACATGTGTGACACACATGACATTGCTATACATTACACGTTCGAAGAATGTCCAGCAGGTTCCTTTGGCCGGGTGGCTGGAGGCAAACTACCACATCTTCCGAGAGGATCTGGATCCTCGGAATCCGACAATATGTTACAATATGTTACAATGTTTCTCTAAGCAATTCCTAGTTGATCTAAGTCGCATTCCGACAAGTTTCATGCAGAGAGATGGAATTGCCGGCGCTGAGATAGAATATTTGAGATTTACTGGAAAGTTTCAAGCTCTGCTAAGGACACGATTCTGAACCAGAGCCTTTTCGACACCCTCTACTTCATGGGCCACGTCTCAATGACACAATTTTCTGGGCGTAGGGAGTCATGGGCACCTTTGAATTTGCTCCTTGGTTGAAAGTTAATGCATTATAATACATGCATGCATGCATGCATGCATGCATGCATACATACATACATACATACATATATTATATTATATTATATTATATTATATTATATATATAGATATTATATATATGTGTGTATTATATATATATATATATTATATTATATATATTATTTATATATGTATGTATGTATGTATATATATATGTATACATATATGTATACACATATGTATACACACACATATATATATAGTTACACATGTATGTATATATATATATGTATGTATAGTATAGTATAATATTGTTATGTTGTATGTTTTGTTTGTGTTTATTTGTGCTTCCAGCTGAGCCTTCAGTCGGAAATTTGGCAGTTCATGACCAAGCTCTGGCCATGCAATGCCATAGCCATTGAGTCACCTTGAGACAGTTAAGAAGCTTCAGTCCATGCCCGATTTCTGTTCCGCGTGTGGTGCAATGCTAGGATCCACAACCGCGAACTAGCGCCACATGCATGTCAGGCTCGGAGACTTCATGTTTAGTGATTACAAAGGGCCAAAGAAGATGAACAAGTCAGTTCAGGTGACAGTCGATAGTTCAAGCATGTTTCAGATCATCTCATCATCATTTATGTAGGGTTTACATGCATTTTGTCTCGAACAAAAGCCCACTTTGGGTTGCAGGTGGCGCAGCGAAGTTGTGCGTTGCTGCAGAGCCGCCCAGAGATTGCCCGCTGCAATGCTAAGCTCCTTGGTGAAAAAGGAGGCTTATCTCACCCTGTTTGATTCTGCGGTTGATCTTTTGATATCTTTTGGCGCGGTGTTCTTTATTGTTTCTTATTGTTTCTTGCTTTCTCCGCTCTCAGGGACGTGGGGGCTGCCTTTGCGCGCCTACAACCTGGCATGGGAATCAAGCCGCACCTGTGGAATGCGCCTCCAAGGATACCACGGCTGACCACGGTGTTCAAGATTCAACTTGTTGAAGTCGACATGATGTCGACATGATGTCGACATGAGTGGAAAACTCATACCAATTCATACCACTCATATAGTTCACTTTTCTTCAAGTCATTGCAGTCAAGATCAGTCAAGCACACAAGACATCTCCCGTTAAAAGGTGGCATTATGAAAGTTTTCGTGTGTTTCTTGGTGTTTCTTGGTGTTTCTTGGTGTTTTTTGGTGTTTCTTGGTGTTTCTTGCGACCCGGTGCCTGCATCATGGAAGGCTGGCAGCACATTTGGGGCTCCGGACACCACATGGCGCATCCATGGCTGTGGGCGAGCACGAGCTGAGCTGGGAAGAAGGGAAGGCAACGGTGTTTGACGTCGCTCAGCACAAGTGGTCGAAGTGTTTGACATGAAACGGATCAAACGGACTTGCACCCACGCCACAAACTTGTCCGTCAAATGCTGTTGCAAACATGCTGATGTAGGACTTAAAGTTTCAGCTCCATTCCTTCTAATCCGCAAGTATTCCAAAGAAAGTCTTGCGCAAAGGGAGACATGTTGTTCCTGCAAACTCAAACTTGCCATTACTCTACCAAAGTTCCTCGGCGCTAGGCTCTGACACCCTGAGCAAGCAAAGTGACTACCTACCCCGAAAGTCCACACCGCCCCAAGCAGACGAAGTGTCTTCCCCCGTGCTGATACGAAAGTATCCGCTCTTGAACCAAAGTTCATCAAAGCACTTGGTACTGAAAGTGAGCATGCAGATGTGCGAGAAAGGGGTAGGGATATTTAACGCTCTTCTCACTTGTCCTTACCTGTTCTCATCTTTTCTCAACTCTTCTCATCTTTTGTCGTCCCACCCGTTCTCACATGTTCTCACCTGAGTTCCTTGACTTTTCTCTGCTCTTCGCAACCTATTTGACCTCTTCTCAACACTCTTCTCTACTCTTCTCAACTGCTCCAGCTCACTTCGGAACTCGAGTTTCTCCACGAAACTTGTTGAACTTGTTTTGAGGTTGCTGTTTTGCATCGGTTCATGAGATCCTGCCAAAAACAATACCATTTCGGGAGTTGCTCAACAGAAAAATGACCCACCAGTTACAGGAAATGAGCCCTCACCAAAGGTGCAAAGTCGTTTTTGTGTGCACATGTGATCCGGTAGCAATTGCAATAGCTATTTAACTCAGCTTCAGCTTAGGGGCAGGTTTTTTAATGCTAGAATCGTGGGTGCTTCCACGTTTGTAAAAAGGTCATAAAATTGGCAACGCTGCCAACATAGGTTCAACATGAGCCCAAAATTGCGACAACATCGGCCAAATAGGCTAGGCCACTGCGGCATCCCTTGCACGGGGCTGGGACGCACTTTGACTTGTACGACTTTCAAGGCTCGATAACTTTGATCATTGGCGCCCTTACGGGTCAAGACTTCAGCTGACTGTATGTAAGTCCAATTCTTGCCCGCGTTGTCAAAAAGTTCATGTAGCGCGCAGGTATGAATATCAATCCTTGTCGAATATAACTTTGAGACTGGCATAGGTCCTTTACCTGTGCAAGACCTTGCCTGGGTTGTTAGCGGGCTGCGGCGAGCCATTACTTTTTTCCAAGGGAACCCGCCACATATCTACACGTTTTTCTCGCTAATCTGCTCAATTTCAGCGCTAACAAGCACTTTAATACTTTAATGATCTTCAATGTAATGTACTTACAGGCCCAAGAGCGGGGTCTTTGCTATCACAGGGAAGAAGAGGCTCTGTTTGCTTGGGCTTGCATGGCCTCCTTTGGGGTACGTACTCACTTTGTTTGGTCAAGGTGTAGCAACTTTTGCAACGATGGAAATGCTCTAAGACCCGAAACCGTGACTCAAGGACACCTACATTCACAGTGTCACCCACGAAGGATGCTTGGCAAAAACAAACTTGAAGCTGGTTACAGGCCGGAGTTAGGTTTATGGACCAACCACAGATGTGAAAAGAGACCAGCCATTTCACATTTCGTTCTCTGTTCAGACTGAAACATCCAATCGCCGCCTTCTAAGGAACGGAAGATCGGTATTTGCTTATCACCTGGTTTTGTCATCCTTGTGACACCGTGCATGCAGAAGTGCCTCCAGAAGACCCGGAGCACTTCTGCCCTTAGATGGCGACTGGCAAAAGTTAGTGTAGACCGTGCAGGCTGTGCAGGCTGCCAGTGAAATCGCATAATTGGAGGTGAAAGGGGTCAATGTGGGTCAATGAAGTCCAAGAAATACGAGAGTGCTGTGGTTGCACCGTTTCTCGATTGGTGAAGATGGCAATTTGGGAGGAGCCAATGCTTGAACACCAAAGTCAGGAGGCTGGACCAATTTTAGAGTTGCACTTCAATCTTTGTTTCATTCTGAAAGTCTTGAACGATCTTTGAAAATATTCAACTTTGTATCCGACCTTAAAGCAAAGTCACCTGAAAGCAAGGTCTGAACTGTCTGAACACCTGCTTCCAGCATCCTTTGACTAGGTACAGGCACACCATCGGCCAATAGGCCTGAATGGGCAGATCGTTGGACGTGTTGGACGTGTTGGACTTCGAAAACGTGATGAGTTCATGGTGTTTTTTGCAGGTTCCACCTTTCAGTATTCATACATATTCATACGATTCTATCTGTATCGCCATTCACACCAATTCTATCTGTGTTTGCCCGTTGCGTATTCGCATTGTCGATGAATGTCTGGAGTTTTGCCAGGGGCAGATGTCCATCATCAGGCCGATCTGGACCAGAAAACCAACACAAAACCAACACGTGTTTTCCTCCATGTTTGCAACAAACAATTTCTATAGAAAATCATGTCTGAAACCAGCTTGGATGCGAGGTTCAAGGCTTGGGTCAACCAGGAGCTGGCACCGAAGATGCGTTGGGTATCGTTCAATGCACAAGTTGAAATACCAACAATCCTCGTAATATATATATAATACTATATATAATGTATACCAGTAGTACCGCACAAGGCGGTGGCGGAAGTTTCAAAAATAGGAAACCTATAGGAGAGATTGGTTGTTGTGAATCAGGGATGGCAGAGCAAATCCACTGATGGACCGAAAGGTGCCTTAGGTCTCCTCTCTTTCTCTCTCTTTCTCTGACTATCTACCCACCTACCAACCTATCTTCTATGCATCTATCTATCTATCGATCTATCTATCCCTCTCTCTCTCTCTCTCTCTATCTCTCTTTCATCTAATTACCTATCTATCTTGTCTTGTCTTGTCTTGTCTTGTCTTGTCTTGTCCTGTCCTGTCCTGTCCTGTCCTGTCCTGTCCTGTCTATCTGTCGACCTGTCTATCTGTGGTGCAGTGTCATTCAGTGTAATGTAGTGTAGTGTAATGTAGTGTAGTGTAGTGGAGTGTAGTGGAATGTAGTGTACTGTAGTGTAATGTAGTGTGGTGTAGTGTAATTTAGTGTAGTAGAGTGTAGTGGAGTGTAGTTGTGCATTGCTTGGACGCACGTGGGGCGGGGTTGATCATCAAAGTTTTGTCTTGAAATCACTACTTTTGGGGTATACTGAGTACTGTATACTGGTGCACCCCATTTTCAAACGCACCCACGTAGGACGCCTGGTGATGGGTTTGTCTCCGCAGAATAATCCATCATCCCAATCTTTATCAATTTCTAAGGGAGTAGCACTTTCACAGAATCAAGTAAAGAATGTCATGGCAAATCTACCCAAACAGATTGAGATGGGACTTGCCCGTAGAATTAGAAACGGCAAATAAAAACAGGACTGACTGTTTCTGTTCGTCGTGTGTCAATGCATTGGAAGAAATTGTGGTTTCTCCAATAATGTTTTTTCAACTTTGCTTTGTCAACGCTGCCGAAATAATTCGAAATAATTCGAGGCCGAAATGGGGCAACCCATCAAGCATCTTGACATCTCTTAACGGTTAACGTGTTTTTACCCATGCGCCCTGCTTGCCGTGGAATTGTTTGGAGGGGTTACCCTTTATCGGCACAATGAACCATATGCACGTTTAGAATGCCCTTAGTCATAGCTAGACAGCTGCCCCGGTGCAGCTGGCTCAACTCTGAGGCGCTTTAGTTTGAGCAGATTTTGCCTTCATGAGATGATCTGCCAGACCATGGAATGCCATGGATTTTACATGATTGTCTCGCGATGGTTTAGTGGATTTCATCAACCCATTTCTAGACATCTGACATCGCTATTTGATATATGAACTTCGAATATCGTCATCAGGCAATGGGAAGTTTATTTGAGGAGGATCATTTATTTGGGGTTCTGTTTTTCCCCGTATTGTTTTTTATTTCTGGTTCCTAGCTTTGCTATGCTTCTCTGCTTCTTTGCTTCTTTGCTTCTCTGCTTTTGTTGCTTTTCTGCTTCTTTGCTTTTCTGCTTGTCTGTTTCTCTTTTTGCTTCTTTGCTTTTGCTTTTCTGCTGTTCTGCTTTTACATGTTTTTCTGCTTTGCTGCGTGTTCTTACTTTTCTGCTTCTTTGATTCTTTGCTTCTTTGCTTCCCTGTTACTTTGCTTCTTTGCTTTTCTGCGTTTTGCTTTTCCCTGCTTTTCCCTGCTTTACTGCGTTTTCCTGCTTTTCAGCTTCTTTGCTTCCCTGCTTCTTTGCTTTTCTGTGCTTCCTGCTTTTCTGCTTTTCCAGCTTCTTTGTTACCTGCTTTTCTGTTTTTATGTTTTTCCATGCGTTTTCTCAGACTGTAGATAAACCGTGGGAAACATCATATAAAATAAATCCCTAAATCAACCATAAATAAATCATAATAAATCCTAAACCAACCAAAAAATCATTAAAACACGTCTGAATAAACCCTAAACATTTCCTAAAGAATCTGAAGCTAAGCCTGAATAAACCCTGAACGAACCCTAAATAGATCCTAAACCAACCTCTCTCTCTATATATATATACACATTCTTCAAACCAAGCCCAAATGAATCTTACACCAGCCCTAAATAGATTTTAAACCAGGCCTGAATAAATCCTAAACCAACGCTAAACAAACCTGAAACCAACCTTGAATAGGTCCCGAACCAACCCTAAATAGATCCTAAACCAAGCTTTAAAAAATACTCCTAACACCAACACTAAATAGATCCTAAACCAACCTCAAATAGAGCTTTACCCAGGCCTAATTACACATCAAAGCCAACCCTAAAAAGATGCTAAACCGGCCCCTAAATAGATCTGAAAGCAAGCTTACATAAAACCCTAAACCAAGCCCCAAATAAACCCTAAACCAATCTTCAATGGATCTTAAACCAACCCTAAATAAAACCTAAAACAAGCCTAAATGAACCAACCCTAATCCTAAACAGGCCCAAAATAGATTTTAAACAAAGCCTAATTTATTCAAATCCTAATCCCAGTAGTACCGCACAAGGCGGTGGCGGAAGTTTCAAAAATAGGAAACCTATAGGAGAGGTTGGTTGTTGCGAATCAGGGATGGCAGAGCGAAGCCACTGATGGACCGAAAGGTGCTTGAG
>Ga0126342_10015192_pt1 | contig 13510 bp, 11 predicted proteins | sample Cyp1metagenome_FD_92528 | JGI IMG/M metagenome (GOLD analysis project Ga0126342, IMG submission 92528) | Coral microbial communities from Lord Howe Island, Old Settlement Bay, Australia - Cyphastrea 1 metagenome | ecosystem: Host-associated > Invertebrates > Cnidaria > Coral ...
CACACAACACTCCACACTCCACACTCCACACTCCACACTCCACACTCCACACTCCACACTCCACACTACACTCCACACCACACGACACGACACTACACTACACACTACACTATACACACTACACGCTACACACTACACACTACACACTACACTCTACACTCTACACTCTACACTACACACTACCCTATACTACGCTACACTACGCTACACTAACTACAACTACAGCTACAACTACAACTACGCTACTTTACACTACACTACACTACACTACAGCACCCTATATTACATTACACTACACTGATTACACCACCACAAATGCAACTGCAACTACACTTGGCTAATTACACTACACCACAGCTACAACTCCACTACACTACAACTACAACTACAACTACAGCTGCACTACACCACACTACATCCAGCAGTTGTGGGTGAGGTGACCGACCAGGTGACCACTGCAACCATTGTAACCACTCCAAAAAACACAACTCCAACCACCTTTCAGTCCATCAGTGGGTTCGCTCTGCTATCCGTGATTCACAACAACCGAGCTCTTCTATAGGTTTCCAATTTTGAAACTTCCGCCACCGCCTTGTGCGGCACTACTGGTAGAATTATGATACATACAATAACGACTCATCATAATAACTACACTGCGTATGCATATATATATAGTTATATTTATATTTATATTTTCATTTATATAATGACATTTAACATTATATAACATCTACAACATGTACTGTGATATACTGTGATTATTTTGTATAAATACATGTTACATATGTTTGTAATGTTCAAGCCCACCTGGAATCTTCGTATCATTTTGGCTTGAAATCCCAGAGGTCATCTGCAAGCGAGTTTCGGAAAGTCACAATTTGATCCATGCGACTAAGAACGGTAAATCATCGAACGCCTGGCCACCCAGCATGGGCAACATTTGCTGAAAGATTTCTAGAGGTTAGCTATGGTCAGGTAAGTTATGTGTGTGTGCTCCTTAATCTTAGCATTTTGCTCTCATCAATGCCAGCAACCCCAAACCGCTTGCATCCCAGATTCAGATGTCCCTTTTTCAGGTAATGATGTTCGTTACCGTTATATCAATTTTTTCAGTTACTTTCCGGTCATTTAAGTTTACAATGGAAATTAACCGTTTATGGATGATTCAAACATTAACAATGGTGAACAGTTGTATAGCTAACTGTGAAATTGCCAGAGGGTGCATCCTCATGATGCCCATGTTGGTTGATTTGCACAAGGATCACGATTCGTGGCCCCTTACAAATGGACGATTCAATTTTAAAACTGACCAATTGTTTGTAGGTTTAGTGGTACCCCCTTCTTGACCCATACCCAGTTGAGCCATTGAATATGCCAAATGAATCTGGTGTCGGTTCTGCCTCCGCTTTTCGCAGAGGCAGGTTCTGAAGCTACGTTGCGCAGCGATCTATGGCGGTGCGGCTCGGTCCAAGCTGCCCCAGGCAGTATCTAAGGGGTGTTTCTTAAGTCATGGATCCCCAGTCGTCACCATGGTTGTTTCAAGTCACTAAGTCATGGTCGATTTTTTGATCAAATGACATCTAATGGCTTGGATTTATATTTTGCATGATTTGGGGTACCCCCGTGACTAAGGAAAGCTCCATATGTCGTGAATGCCTTGTGAAGGCACCATTAGCAACACTCATCAAGGTCTCAAAGAACCATGGTTCGCCACTGGGACATGCAGGGTTTCCTTAATGTTTTTGCCCGTGTTTCCATGTGTTGTTTATGGTCTCCCGCGTTTCATAGAAAAAAGGATGGGTTTGTCATCCATTTCAAGACGCGGGTTCGTTTAAAAATAAGGTGCCTCAAAATCCATTGGTTTAAGATATCATGTCTCTATGGAATCATACCCCATTTTACAACAAACCCAAATCAGCATAAATCAACTATAAATCTGTCGTCTTGACGTTTGAATCCCCACATGTTATACTATGTGATCGGTGAAATCCACGACTTAACGGCATCTGTGATGTCTATATTTCCTCAATTTATAGTCTTATGTATATTTCAATGGTTAAATCATCTCAAATCCAGAATTTATAGCAGCTTTGCCATGTTTTATGGCTGAAATTGGTGAGGTTGGCAAAGAGCTGCAGCTGGATCAGCTCCTGACTTCGGGGTGTCCTGAGGCCGGATGGGAGTTCCCCGAAATCGGGACTTGAAAAACGCATGGCTTTCACTGAAAAATATCGGGAATTCACTTGCAAGAAAATGTCATTCACCTCGAACAATTGCAATTTAAGCAGGAAAAATGTCTTGAACCTTCAAAAAACTGAAATTAACCAGGGAAAATTGGCATTTGGTCTGGAAAGTGGTGTGTGTCGCAATGATTGGATGAAACAGCGCCACTACTAGACAGGGTATGACAGGGTTGCACATTGGACATCCAACAAGGAATTGAACATAAAATACATCATAAAATCCGAAATATATTGAACCATGGAACTGGCATCAGAAGTCAGAATTTCTGCACATCACCTGTGGCGGTGTAGAGTGGAAGAATCGCTTGCAGCTGCAGGTGTTGTCAGCGACTCCTGGGCGTTTGCCGGAGACCAAGATTGAAGCAGATATCACTGGACGGCTTTTTCTGAAATTAGGGGAAACCCCTATTTTTAAATAGGGAAAATGAGTACAATCCATATTTTCAGACAAACCCAGATGGACAGATATAGTCAACCTCACAAAATTGTAAGATGTAAGATGTAAGAATAAGGGAAAATGATGATCCGGGCAATTTCAAGGAAAGCATGATCCTTACATATCCTTTCCATAGACCAACTGGCAGCCCTTCCGGAGTGGCCCCTAGACCTCCGCATAGCCACACATAGCATGCTGCCGCACCTTAGCTTCGACTCAGTGTTGCTCTCCGGAGACTGTGGCTTTGAAGTTATGAAACTCGACAAAGTTGCATCACATACATATAATTATATATATATATGCAACTTGACTATAAATATAGCTATAACATACCTGCAACGTACTACAACATAGTTTTAAATTTGCGAACTTTGTAGATGTTTGTTAACTAACTTATAAGTTCGCTTCTACTTGTAGCTCGAGCTATTTATTTATTCTTTTTTTATGAGAAACTTCGTTCGAAAGAGGTAACATCGAATAGATGGATCCTGAAAAGGATAATGTCTGAAAAGAATAATTACTGAAATGGATTTGGTTCTATATCTTCTCAAGAGCAACAGATAGCCTTCTATATAATGTAATTTTCTTGATAATTATAAAACATAGAGAGGTTCTCAGGTAAGCGTTGTCAACATTATCATTTCAGTCACTGTTGTTGCTAAGTTCTGGCCCAATAGACAGAGCATTGTTTGATATGTTAATCAGTATAAGTCCAAGGAACATTGATGCAAATTGTTTGCTCAGAACTCATTGCTGTCATCTCATATCTCGGTGCGGCTTGGCTTCTGAATTCCAATGTGGCATCTAAACGCTGTGGCCGATGAACATGCCGAAATGGGCGCTTAAATCTTGAAAAACACCAAACTATCAGAAACTATCAACTCTTCATTTTCTCACAGTTGAGCATGTTAAGCAGCTGGCAACATGAGCGATCTAACACTTCCATTGTCATAGCCCAAGTCATCCCAAAAACCTTGGGCCATGGTGCCGTGCCATGGCCCAGGTTGGACTTGTTGGGCCTAGATGCCTTGACCCTGGATTCCGTGACCTTCTTGGTTTTGGATGAGGACCGTGGAACTGGGATGGGATGGCTTCAGTTCACCTCACACGTGATTTGTTAAATGGGAGTGTTTTACAATGTTTATCATATAATATACATATAATTAGGCCATAATAGGCCCCTTGAAGCCCCATCACGGTTCCCTGATGCAGATATTCCCACATATGTTTGCCACGTGTCCATATATTGTCCCACTGTTTTGCCCGCAATCTGTCCCATATTGGTTCCACGTGCTTCCATCAGTTCCTATGAAAACGTGGGTGTGATCAGTTAGTTTCAGCCATCAATGGAGGATCTTTGATATTCCATGAATTCTGATTTGTTGGCATCCGCCGTTGGCCAAGGTTATTGATCAGCATCCAACCTTCAACTGTATCCACGTTTTGGAAATCTTATACAATCTTATACATTTAAATTATACATATTTTAATATATTTTGCTCAATAGAAAGTAAACATATGCAAAGATCTAAATCCATATAAAAACCACCCATTTTGGGGGTATTTCACGTCCAGTGTGAAAAATCCCTCTCCACCCTCGCCAGGCGGACAGGATGTTACAGCTGGGTTTCGAAGAACAACTGGATGCTGTGGCGAAGGCGCCAGCGCGCCAGTCCGCCAGCAAGGAGGTTTCCTAAGTTATAGGGGTACCCCCAGTCATCATCCATTTATAGATTGGATTTTCCATGAAATAGACCATCCAGCTATTGGCATACCCCCATTTCAGGTTAAACCCCCATATAGTAGTTGCAATCCCTCAATTAAAATCAAGCCTGCCATGAGTGGTTGGAAGAGATGTGTTTTGTTCTGTTTATCCCTCAGGGAAGAATGGAATAGAAGTGGAGACGATGGTGGGGATGAAGCCACAAAATGGTTATTGGCCACTCAACTGGAGAAATAGTGGGGATGGGCTGGGTATAATGGGATATTCAACCAACCCCAACAACGCTGGGACTTATAAAGGGCTTCTTAACCACCAACAACCACGTTTTTTTTTCCCCGGGTGCATCTTAGCCATCATTCGGGGGTTCAATCTCCATTTTTCAAAAGGGCTGTACCGGACATGACCCGACTATCAAAATGCCTAACTACTCGTACAAGTACCAGTAAAATGCACACTGGTATGATTGTAGTCGTGTTAACTTGGAATTGACATGGAACAATTCCGGAAAACTGATAGACATTAAATGATCTCTGGTTTTGTTTGGGATTTGAGGGTGCTGTCCGAGCTGTCCTACGATAACATGTCACTTAATGTTTGTTCAGAGCAATGTGGTAGAATCGCTTCCTGCATCTCATTTTAGATTACCCCAATTGCAATGCAAATGCAAAAATAGCGAGTCAGTTCTACGTATCTTTTCAGCGACGGGCAGATCTGCATTCCGTTCCATCACCCTGCCCGAAGTCGCCCGAAGTCACCACTTGACAGTTTCTGGGAGTCTACTCACCTACTACCGAGGTTGGGAAGTTGGAACCTTTGGTGCATCTGCACTTGGACGTATCCAGATGTGTTTGCCACATACATGTAGGAAACATTAGAATCCATTAGACATACTCCTACCAAAAGTGTCCTTCAGTGTAATTCCGCATCATCATTGTTGCATCCAGTCACAGGCAAATGTGGGAGACAAGTATCTCCAAACAGCGGCAGTGACCTGGGAACAGCTGTCGCAGAGTCGTCCGGACTAAACAAAGCCTGCTATCTGTTGAAGCCCCCGGCAGCGAAGATGTTGACCAGTGCCCGCTTGGGCGAGTACGGTCGTGGACCCATCCCCATCCCCATTTGAACATAAAAAATGTCTGTGCTTCAAAGGTTCCCTCTTGCTTTCCAGAGACGTTGTGGTTTTATGCAAAAAGATTGGTATGTCCAATTCTCTGGCCACCAAATCATGCAGAAAAAAGATGTACTTCAGTCAACCTCAATATACTCGTACCTCAATCCCTTGAGTACTGCATCTAACATACCACCGTATTAGTAGACATACCAGTGAAATCCAGTAAATGGCTGTAAATGGGTAGCACACCAACCCAAATGGTTTTGTTCGACTAGCCCGCATGCCCTGCATTCCATTCCAATCCATTCCATGCTTTTCAAAAATCTATTTTGCTCATGAACCATCCCAATTTTTGGTGGTGAAACTGACAAACCCCAGTTTTTGATTGCTCAATGCTTATTCTTCTTGGTGAAAAATCCCTATGTTTCCATGGTGAAGCTCTCGTTGTTGAGACATTTTTCCCCAGGCTGTGCGACGCGATCGGCAGTGTTTGCTCTTCTCAGCCACCTTCCCGGAACGCCTTCGGCAGGCTACGATGATGATGGGATATTCACATGGATTTGGGATATTTAGGTCCTAAATAGTCAGCAAAAATTGTTGGTTTATAAATTGAAGAATGGGAAATGTGTAGATTTATGTAAAATAATTAGATATTGGGAGTTTCTGCCAAGAGTCTGTCATGATGTTGCCAAGCAAAAAGATTATACCCTCTGGTAAACTGTCCCATAACTATGGAAAATCACCATTTTCAATGGGAAAATCCACTATAAATGGTCATTTTCAATAGCTATTTTGACATAACCAGAGGGTAGCTGGGCAATTACTGACCTGCCGGCGGTGGTCCGCCAGGCAGCGGACCGATGGATGACTTTTCCTGAGAAAACGGTGGTTTGGGTCTTGGATCCATGGATCATGGTTCAGGGAAATCATCCCCTTTTATGGCCTTACTATTCAAGTTAGTGACATCTGATCATTTACCCATATTTACCCAGATGGAAGTTTCCAAGTGAGGCTTTGTGGATAGGGGTTATGACATGTTACCCTTATCAACCACCGTGACCTTTGGCGTGGAGAAGGGGGCTCTGACTTGGCTGCGACTGTACTTTGTCCTGTCCAAGATTCCAGGTCGTTTTTGTCCAAAATATGCGAGTACTAGTAAGTAATTCCCCACATTCATTCACTACATCATCACTTTGTTTGGTGACACCCCAGTTCTTTTTATTCTTGCTGTTTGGCCCTGAAACCATGCAATGATGGGCCTGATGGGCTTTACAACGAAAAGCCCAGTGTTTGTTGGGTCCCCAATTCGGTAACTTGGCGAACATCACCATCACATATCATCACATAAATCTGGTAGCTACAAAGGTCGTGCCCCAGAAATCGGTCAATTGCTTTGAAGATCCTTTAATGGAAATTGCTACAAACCACCATTAAAGGATCTTCAAACCAATTGAAAATGTCACTCAATATGTCACTCAAGGGATGAAAATCGATCCTGTCTTGAATGGTCAACCACCATTGTTGGTTGATTCCCCCAAAAAAGTTTAGTTGGTTTTTGCGGGTCACTACCGAGTCACTACCTTCAAAATATTCTTGTTGCCATGTTGCCTTACAGGAGGGCTTATAACTCAAATTGGGTCAATAGCCATGAAATAAGAACATGACTTGAAAAATGGAAGTTCCCAGCCATTTTCTCTGACTTTTTGCTTGTTTGGGGGATTTTGTGCTACTTTCTAAGGTCTTTATAAACGATTTCCCCATGGAAACCTCCATTGACACCTTTTACTACAGAGGGTATATCCATTCATATCCCACTCAACTTGATTATCATGAATTATTCATTAAAAAATCATGAATTATCATGACTTATCATTGAATTATCCATGAATTATCATGAATTATCCACTGAAAATTCATAAATTATCATCCCATGTCCCATGAATATCTTAATCTTCCATTGATATCCCATGGATCCCCGGGGAGCTCAAACAAACCGCCCTGAGATTCGCGTGGCCGCGGTGGATGTGGGCAGCGTGCCGCAAGGTGCCTGAGCCGTATATATGTGTCACACGGTATCATACGTAATTATGTATAAACATACAAACATATATGCACATATTTATATACATATATGTATATATGTCTATATATGCATACATATATATATATATACATATGTGTATATATATATATACATACATATATACATAAATTATATACATATACATACATATATATATATATACATTATATATATATACATATACATATACATTTACATATTTATATACATATACACACTGTATGTACTGACCATAATTTATCATACCTGATCAAGCTTTATTTAATCAGACGTAATTGAATCAGATACTGGTATGTGTTGATCATAGTCATTCATGTATAAGTTGATCATATTCAATCATATCGAAACATAATTCATTTCACCAAACATACTTGAATCAGACATATGTTGATCATATTTTATCATATAGTTGATAATATGCAATTAATTTGGTCAGACATAAGTCATAAGTGAATCGAAACATATATGTTCTATACATGTGTTGATCATATTCAACAGTATATGATTCTTCAGGTTAATGATACATAATTTAGTGTTGAATTTAATGATAGTCAATGATAGTGTTAATAATGATACATAATTTATAAACTATACGGATGAAACAACAGTTAATGATACATAATTTAGTCAGACATAGTTCAATCATAGTGTTGTTTCATCCGTATACCTGTGATCCCCAAGGTCGTCCAAGTGACCAAGTGACCAAGGGTTGTGATGGGATCCTCCGGGGGACTTAGTAATCAGGGTGAGTAACCAGTTAGTAAGTGGGATGGTAAATCTATGGTAAATCTATGGTAAATCTATGACCCTCCAATCAAGGAATGCCAAGGATTTTTTTTGGTCAAACAAAACAGTGAAACACTGAGTGTATTCCAATTTCTGTTGGCTGCACATTATTCCTGCGCTTGGCACATGAGTGCTAATGAGTACTAATGTACCATAACACGGGAATGAGACCCCCACATTTCTGCACAACCACAAATGTTTTGTTTTGCTGCAAAAAACAACGGACCTGTATTTTGTCCAGCACTATGATATGAATTATTATGAGTTATCTATATATATCTTGCAAGCATCCAGGCTTTTAAGTGATATCCAATGGGTACTTCACGTGTATACACCAATTATCTACATACTTTGTGGGTTACGATATCGATGAGGTAAACCCAATGCCATGAACCATCCCCAATTGGGGTTCATCACGACCAGATGACGTGGGCACCGGCACCGGCACCTTATCCAAGCCATGGACCCAGCGAGGGAGCGCAGTTTCGCGCCAGCAATCCATTGTGAATGACCCCTGAAGATGAACTGCTGGTTGGTGGTTTCAAACATTGTTATTCCATAATATATGGGATAATTCTTCCCATTGACAAATATTTTTCAAGATGGTTAAAACCACCAGCCACACTGGAATGTTTTGCATTTCTGACATGTGGATTACAATGCGGATCACGCGCGACAATACGTAATATGAGTTCCCTGAGTTCCCATTCTATGACGCTATGCTTTGCCGTGACACCCCGGTGAAATTCAGTGGTTTTTCATGGTTGGATCCCCATGTTCGATGCTTACCCTCTGGTAATTTCTTACGTAGCTATTGAAGCCATGGCCCAGTCGAAATAGTGAGTTTTCCCATTGAAAAATGGTGGATCTTTCCATAGTTTTTTGTAAACGTTTACCAGGCCGGGTCAATTCCCCAGGTCTACGGAAACGATCTCTTCAAATGGTGGGTTTTGTCGCAACCAGGTCGCTTCCAGAGGCGTCCACAGGGTCCACGGGGTCCACGCTCACGGTCAGCAAGAACATTACGCAGATGGTGCATGTCTGTGCGGAGCACAAGAAGTCCAGAAACTCAGCAGGGCGGGGCTCAACCAGTTGGATGTCTACTTGAAAATTGACCACTTAGGTGGGGATGTCTTAAGAAGCTACATGTTTTTTTTTTTCCAGTGTATCTAAGTTTGGTTGTGGATATCCTTTTCCCACTATTTGGATCTATTATAGAGAGGGTAACCCACATTGAACGACCAATGGGCAAATGATAAGAAATGATATACGAAGCTAGCCCTTATATTTTTCTGAAAAGCAGATCATTTGGGGGTTACTATACGCCTGGAAGGCAGCAAAAAAATGGAGGGCGGGGCGCGGGGGGGGAAGTACGTATATACAAGCAAAATTTACAGTTACTGTAGTGTAGTTGTTTAATGTTGTTTATATATAAGTCGAAGGACTGGAATTAACATGAATACAGATGATAAAAAGGATGAAAATGCTTCATTTCTGTGGCACTTTTGTGAATGGAGCAACAGCCGTGATATCGCAACTTCGACCAGCTCCGCAGCTCCTCAGCTCCTGGGGGTGGGAAAAATACATAAGCCAAACAAAAGGGGGGCATGCGGCAAGTTTTGAAGCCCAGGAAAATACCGATGGATTAGTATAGATTAGTCATGTTCTAGTAGCAAATCAACTGTTCTTTTTGTTTTGACCCCAAATCAAAAGAAACGTGTACACAAAATGCGGCGCAAATCCAAGAAATGAAGCGGTATACACCCTACCAGGGTTCATAAAAATTGAAAGTGATTCGCTACGATTTGATGTGTGGTGGTTCACCACAGTTAGTAAGAGGGGGAACCCCCCAGTTATCAGTTATAATATGTTATAAGTAGGGTAACTAAGGTTAGTCCAGTTAATTCACGTTGGTAGACCACCCACTTTTCTATCATTAACCTGGACTAACCTTGCTTGCCTATATGTGCTGCCACCTAGTTATAAATGGGTTATAAACCCATTAACTCTAGATGTATCACCTAAAAACCATAGTTATTGGAGTTCTTTGCACCAACTTAGCTATCTTGGGTGCACCACCTCACATTTCACTGGGCTCCAGAGGTCCAGAACCCTGGTCTACCTGGCCCCGTTCTCGGGATCATCGACGACCTGAGGTTTCGCAAGCTGGCGCGGTTTATGGACAAGATCCGGCAGAAGGCCGGGACAAAGAATTGCCCAAGGACAGCAAGGATACAGCGAGATCATCGAGAAACATCTGCATAGAACCGCAAGCCACAAATATATATATATATATACATATATTATCTAGATTATATTATATATATAGTATATATATTATATGATATAAATATGATATAATATAATATTATATCATATCATATCATATCATTTGTTATTTTATTATATTATATTATATTATATATATATATTATATTATACTATATTATATTATATTATATTATATTTTATATATATATATATATATATTATATTATACTATACTATATTATATTATATTATAATATATTATATTATATTATATTATTATATATATATAACTATTAGACATATGTTTCGTATGGTTAGCAACCAATAAAAATATGTGGATATGATGTGAGAATTTACGGCACTGAACAAAGCATGATATAGCCATTGGAGCACCTAATTAATCATATATATATATAAGATTATATACTGTAAAAACAATAAGGCACCTTATTTTCCTGCGCCCCACAAGCAGACCCCTTCCCCCCAAAAAAATGGCTAGTTAGTTGGTTCCACTGATATTGGCGTTGTTGGGGAATCCAGTCGGGATGCATCCCTATTGAATGAGTCTCTGGCAATTTAACATGGCGAAAATGACCCATCTATAGATGATTTATGATGATATAGCTATTAAAAATGGTTGGGTTCTATAGCTATGTGAAATCACCACTGGATATCGTTATTTACCCAGATAGAAAAAGCGATCCATGATTGATCCGTTTCAGTGTATGTCAATTGTCCATTGCCAAGAGTCGGTGAAAATTGAAAGATTCTGAAACTCCTGGATTTGGGTTCCCAATAATGTTGGCGGCCCCAAAATCCACCAACCGGTTAGGAGGAGAAAGCTTGGGATTTTCAAATAGTTCAAAAGGATCCAATGCCAAAATCAAGTACCCAACACTGAGGGGTGTTCGCTACCCGAAGTAATTGGGGGAACCATTCATTGCAATACTGCCTAGGATATTTTCATGGAACTGATATTTTTGAAGCCTGATAATTTATACTTGTGGGAAAGTCTTATACATACATATATATATACCTATATATGACTTATATTTCGACCCATACTTTGGGGAGATGAGTCACTTAAATTGCCGTGCAAAAGAGCGACCGCAGGAGAAGGAAGAAGGGGTGCCTCACTCAACAGCTGTGGGCGGGTTGCTCAAGGTGAAGCATCCAATTTCGTCGTGAATCATTTCGTCGTAAACATACGAAAAACTATTGAACATGGCCATAGAAATAGTGGGTTTACCCATTAATAGCATGGTGATTTTCCATGGTTACGTTGGTTTACCAGAGGGTATGCTGAATTATGCTTCGGAGTTCACCATGTTAACCGAAAATCAGAGATGCTGTTTGGAGTTAAGTATTAGTTTATCTATTACCCATTTTTTTGATGAATGATGCAAACCCAATAACTAAGTCATCCCGATTGAGGTTTCTGAAATTGGGTACCTCTCTTGGGATGATGAAAAGAAAAAGACACTGGGATGGTTACTGGGATGGTTACTGGGATGGGGGCGGGGTGTACCACATTGCATATACCATACATGCCATCCATTTCTACTATCTTCTAGGACCTCAAAATCAGGTCAGTCACTGAGTGAATTCGCAGGTATTTTATGTTTTATGGGCCGGTAGTTAAGGATGTTTTCCCTCAAAATATCACCAGCCCATCTGCAGCCATCTGGGTTTTTCAAACGCGCGCCTTCCGAGGTAAGGCAGAGGGCCTTGGTCATCATTTTTTGCAGCTTGATATCATCTGGATCCTGGAAGTGATGAGAAATGGTGGAAAATGGTGGGAGACCATTGGGAAATCGATCCAAAGTGATGGAAAAACCACTGTAAGACAATCAAAAGTTATGGAAAGTTATGGGAAACCATCTAAAATTGATGGTTTATCAATGGTTATCATCATTTTCACCATTAAACTAGCCAAATAGTTTGGGTGGCATGCCCCATTTTCAGACAGAACCAAATGCCTTCAATATTGACCGCAACAAGCCGCTTGTACATAGATATAGATGTAAATATCTATATATGCGCACATAATATCCAAGTGCGTGCAAGGTCTGCATGAAAATCATGCAAGGTAAACCCCTAGTTCTCCAACCTGAATCCCATTTGCCGAGTTGCTGTCATTCGCAGCCTCGAGTCGTCGCCCATGTTCATCAACATCGAATTTCACCATGTTGATCCATGTCTGTCCTTTCAACTCCATCCAAAATTGGAAGTTTTTATCATCTTTTATCTATGACATTGAGTTTCAAAGCATGTTTTTCAGTGGTTTCAGTGGCCATTGGATCCCCGGAACCCGGAGAAATGTTGCGGCCCGAGGCAACAAGATCCAGACCCTGAAATCGGTCAGCGGATTTCTACGTCCGTGGCCTCCAGTTTTCACTCACATACTGCGAAGTGGAAAACGAACTGGAAGATCCCCCGTGAGTACGTAAATCATCGATGTCATGTGGGGCAAACCCAGAACCAATGCCAAGCTACGATTTGGGGATGGTTTTTACCACCCATGAAAATATTGGGGATTGTGTTTAAAATTGGATTTATCTCCTTATATGAAAGTAAATTAATTGATATATATATATATACATATATATATATTATATATAATATGAGTAACCGACAAGATTATTGTAATACTAATTTAGTTTTGCTTCGCCTTGGCCTTTCTGAGGCTGCACAAAACCTTCATAACCGATAGGGGACGACCCTATACCGATACCCCATGTGTGATACCTCCGGGAGTACTGAAATCCTCACAACCGATACTGTAGGGGACGACCCTAATTTGTGCATTGCATTAAATTTAGCAAATAATTTTCTCCGCTGTATATATATATATATA
>Ga0126342_10015193_pt1 | contig 13510 bp, 9 predicted proteins | sample Cyp1metagenome_FD_92528 | JGI IMG/M metagenome (GOLD analysis project Ga0126342, IMG submission 92528) | Coral microbial communities from Lord Howe Island, Old Settlement Bay, Australia - Cyphastrea 1 metagenome | ecosystem: Host-associated > Invertebrates > Cnidaria > Coral ...
AAACAATTGGAAATAAATAGAATTGGAAATAAAAAATGTTGGATAAAAAAATGGATTTCCGAAGTGGTGGTTGATTAATCGGGGGTAGGCCCACCGGTTTATTAATCCGGGGGGACCACCTGTTTTTAAATTACATTTTTTTTTTTGGCAATAATGGTTGATTAATCGGGAGGGGTTTATTAATCCTCACGGCTGGCATTATAAACCTCCATTTAAAGGGATTGATAGGCATAAAGTAGGGGATGATTGTCTGAAGATCTGGCTACATCGATAAGGGTAGTCTTTCATATATGTTCAAACCTGTGCCGTGAATGAAATGCGATAGCTACCGGGTACCCAGCTTAAGTCTTACTTTTTGGTTGGTAGCGAACATTAATCATTAAATGGAATGCAACCTCGAAGTATTTTCCATTTCATGAGCTCTTGATATGGAATTCTGATGAGAAATTGGATATAAATTAAAGGTCCATGTTTTCCCATGCCCAACGCCACTTTCCCTAGTGGCTGATATGTAGATGGTTTCGTTTAGAGAATGCATGAATGACGTTGGGAGAGGACGACCTTGAGTACTGGATATGGGAAAGTATGCATGATATCTTTGTTACCTACGTTTCTGGTGACTAATCTAATCCCAGAAGCGCACAGTAGATCCAGCATTCAATTGGCTAATTGCTCTTGGTGCCGTCTGGTAGTTTATCATGGATTCATAGCTGTGGAAATTCGCCCATTTATAGATCGTTTACCTAGTAAGGATATGTAAGGATATGTAGCTGTTTTTGAATACTGTGGAATCACCAGAGGCTACTCGCAAGCGATCTCGAGATCAGAATTCTGGCCGAATCTGGGTTCATCCTTCATCCTTGTCATGGCACAGGTGCGGTCATGAAGATTGACAATTTCACGTCTGTGGCATTTTCCAAACTCTTCCTGCCCATGAAGGGACCCAAGGTGGGGCTGGAAGAGTTTCGATGGGCTGATTATCAAGAAGAAACAGACAAGCGGTATGATCATGTGAGCTATAGGATATGTGATATGGTTTGCCGTTAGGTGATTTATATTGATATATTATTGATTAATTATGTCATTATGTGATATGATAATATGATGTGATATTATGTGATCATGAACAGTGATTGGCACAGATCAACGTCCCAACTTCTCCTGGATTTTTGGTCATCTTTGACCGACTTGCGTAGATATCGGATGGCTCTATATGGCTCTATGGCTGTATGTGGCATTTTGTGTGATTGGCCTTCCATCATGCATCATGCATCGTCTCGCTAGCATTGTGTTTGTTCCGTCCTTGTTTGTCGCGGCTGAATTACCCGCTGGTATTGTAGCACGGAAAAAAAAAGGACAAGTGTGGAAGGGAAACAATGATTTTTCCTGCTTGTTTTCAACCTTTAAGGGTTGCAGAGTTTCGGCTCAATACATCTGGAAAACAGCTTTGGTTTCTCCAAAGGGTGGCTTTAAGCGCCACTCGAACCCTTGCAGGCTTGAAACACACAGCATTCAACAACTTTCAGTGAAACAGAACCATGTCTTGCACCGCCCAGGGTTCCAAAAGTAAATGGAGAGTTCGGATGCTTGGGACAAGTGGAATAACTCTGACCGGTGGAAACCTTGGGCACGGGATGTGGCAAAGGAGAAGGCAGAGTGGAAGACTCAAGACTGGCAGTGGGAGAAGTGGGGACACGAACCATGGAGGGTGTGGAATCCAATCATCCTGAAGGATTGACCAAGGCCCGATGAACTATGGCCAAAAGTGGCGGAGAAAAACAGGCCAGAATCGCTAGAAACTTTAACATCAGAAATGGACGGCTTGAAAAAAGGCTTCAAAATCAAAAAGGCGTGGAAAAAGTAGGGAAACATAGAAGAGCAGCTGGATGACATATGATATGCAAAAACCTCAACGCTTGTCCGATTGAAATCTAAGAGGTTTGAAACAAAGCCAAATGGATGCGGCTTGAAACAAAGCCAGAACGATAATATGTTTCTTGAAACTAAGCCAACGGACCAGGCCTATCCAATTAGAATTTATCAGTTTTGAAGCGAAACAACTTGTTGCGGCTTGGAACAAAGCCAAAGCCAAATACTCAACTTGGAATAGGTCAGGCTCCACAATCGGCTGAGAAGAAGTCAAATGTTCACAGTCTGACAGCCCCTATGAGCTGAAGAGTGGAGCAAAAAGCATGATCTGAAAGGCAAACCGGCTTTGCTGTGTCCTTGCGGATCTTGCGGCGGACTTTTTTCACATGGGCTGCGAGCAAAACTGGTGACGTGGGAATGCATAGATTGGGTGTTGGTGCTTCAGACAGGATGTGTCCACGGAAGCCGTCTCACACTTTGCACTTTGAACGAGCTCCATTTGTGCGTAACTAAAAATCGATGGATCACAATTAATAATTTTCCGAATTAAACTATACACATGTATTTGACATTAATTGACATAATTCTATTGTAGACCTTAGAACAAACCCACATAATACCAAATATAAATAAATAAATATATATATATATATTATAATTATATATATATATATTATAATTATATTATATATATAGATAACTATATAAATATAAATGTCGAAATGATAATCTTATATCAATCACTGGCGATTTCGGTTTGTCTTTTCTCCACCTTTCACAGGCCGTGCATCCCTTGCCCCTGATGCGGCCGTCGGATGTCTTCCTCGTGGGCGTGCCGGGCAGTGGAACCACCTGGCTGAGTCATATCATGCACGGCCTGCGAAGCGATGGAAGTGCCATGGAAGTGGAAATCTGATGGTAGTCATGGAGGTCATGGAGGTCATGAATATCTGATGAAATCTGGTTGAGGCAATTTTTGATATCTTGGAATATCTTGGAGATTGAGATATGTAAACGCATAGATATCTTGGAGATGTCATGATGTTTATTGTCTTTAAGCATCAATTTCAGAATGAGAGATGCAATTGATAGCTGCTGGTTGGCGAATGTTTTTTTTTTTTTAATTCTGGATGTTATACACTATATACCCTTTACATATTGGGGATTGTAATAATCCGCTACGGGATCAATATTATTTTGAGGATTTTCCAAGACTGTAAGGTCTGACATTGCTCATATGGGAAAATATTAGGGGTTCGTCAGGTAGTGCGGTGTCCCTAACAACATTCAACATTGGTCGTGCTTCATGGGGAACCAACGGGTTGGGGTAGCCCATTGAGAACCGGAAAATACGGGACATGTGTTTATGACTAGAAAATTGAAACGTATTTGTGGCATTTTTTGGCGAAGGGTTGGTGAAGTGTGGCTACACTGTGATGAATTAACAGTTGGCTATTGAAAATCATCGTTTTCAAGAACGGCATTTATCATCAAACTAATGGGCCGTGTTTCTCCATTTTCAATACAAGATGGCCCCTCCAATTGTACATAGGTTGGTTTGTACACCGTTGTAATTACCAGAAACCCTTTTTAATCTAGTCTTAAAACCAACTAGCTGATCTAGCTGTCGTTTTGAGGCCCTACTGTGTAGCTATATATATCTTTAATGACCAGAAGGTATTGAAAGAAGTTTGTGTTTGCGTCGCCGCCTGTAGTCGAACTCACGCCAGGTATGTCCTTCGAGGAGCTGCGGGGGTGTGTAGGTTGAGCATTTGGAGCATAATGAAACTGGACAAATTATAAGGACCTCACGGCGACCTTACTGGAATCATGGTTAATAAGGGTAATCATCTTATTTGTTCTTTTGGGTTTCTGATGTGATAACTGTTTGTTCCTATTCTCTCTGACCATTGGCTGTGAGGGTACAGGACTCTGGACCGCTGGGGGAGGGCCGATTGCGAAGTATGTGGGCCCTATTTAAGGTAAGTGAATTATTATAATTTGCAACTGGTGGTTTAACGACAAATGACAGGAGAAGAGGCTGGATACTCTCTGGTAATCATGGCAATGGAATTCTTTGAACTTAATGGAGGTTTCTAGCTGGGACACAATGTGGAACTAAATGGTTGATTTCTGCCATGTTTGGTGACACCGGAGGGCAGAGGTTTTTCGTATTTTTTGGGTTAGATGAGCCACGTATCCCACTGAGCAGAGTAACAAACTTTGGTTGATTCTCTCAGTGACATCATCTGACGGTTGAATCAGAAATGACACCTATCCACTGGCATGAAGTCAAAGTAATCACTACTCAAGGAGAATGTTTTGCTGATTCTTGCTGGGTAAACCAAAGACTATCCTGAATATGAGTAGATGATCAGTAGATGACTGGTTTTCCACCATGCCCAACTGCTAATTCGGCTTCTTGCTGGGTTTTTACCGCGGATCCGCGGATCCGCAGATTCGCCATTTCGTCGCAAAAAAGGACATTTTGCAGGTGGTCGCGTGGTGGGAAACCTTGGGCTTTGCCAACTCCTTAGCTGCGCAAAGTCTGAGCCCTCGTCTCTTCTTCTCTCACAAGCGCCCCAAAAGTTATGGCGAAGGATGTCATCATGACGATGCCATAAACCAAGGTGTTTTTGTTGTACAGAGGGGAACTTAACCACCCCCAAAAACATGTACTGTAATTGTATATTGGCTTCTGTAGATGATGCTTAGATGACGTTACTTGTTGCTCTATTACAAACTTAAATACTAACTACTAACCCCAAAAATAGTGTGCGAAAGATAATGCGAAAGATAACATGGCCATTTTTCAGAAGAACATGGCGGTTGCACCGTGAGGTTCTTCGGAGCTTTGCCATCCAATGTCCGCTACGTGGTGCTAATGCGTGAGCCCTTGCAGGCATGGTGTAGATTCAATGCAAAGCCACTGGCAGGTCATCAAGGGGTCAGTTTTGGGACCCACAAAACTACAGTTATGGCCCTTTACCAGTTATAAGTACTTATAACCCCATTTATAGAATATATAATCCCATTTATAACCAGTTATAATTGATAAATGGCCATAACTGTAGGGACACCTGATTCTTACAGTATCGGATGAACCATCCATTCTGCAAGGTGCCCAATCTTGAGATACCCATGGAATCCCACACAGAATTCAAAGTTAACCTGCATACAGTTGATGCATAAGTGCACAAAATTATTCATCGAATGTTTGCACGTACGTTTGTGGATCCGATGTTTCTTTCAGGATTGAACACAAATCCATTCTGAATGGGATGCCATGTTGAGCTGACTATATGATGTACTACAAATATAATAATATAATATAATATAATATAATATAATATATATATATATACAATATTACATAAAATTAAAACATGTATCAAGTGTAGTATTCTGTGCGTGGTGTTTAAAATACATCCACTACTTTGCCATCCCTATTTGGCAATTCCTTGGGGCAATGCGTTCCAAGATATGTCATACATGTTCCACCAGAACGCTGACTCTCATGGGTGAAATCTCCAAGCTCCTGGCAACAGGTCTTGCAATCGCAGTATGCCTACTTTTGCAACAGCTCGTGGGCTGAGCTTGCAGGACCAAAATGATGCTGTGGCTTTGGATTTGGGACACCACCGTTGTAACGGTTGTATGTTAAAGACTCAGGTGATTGCATAGCCACTAACTAGAACTAACTGCGCTGGTTGGTCTGCTGGTGGGTGGTTTGACCTTTATGTAAACTTTATGTGTCCTCATGAGAGACCTCAACATCAGTGGATTGGTTATCTCGTGTTCAGTTTGGAAACCCATGGAAACCCATGGAAACCCATGGAAACCCATGTTTTTTTTTTGGTCCCCCAATTTCATGTAACCTGAATGAAGCGCTCGCGAGGCGCTCGCCAGCAGGGCTTCTTGCCCGCCGAGCCGGTGTGCATGAAGTTGAGTTTCAGCAAAGATACGAAGCATTGGTAGATTTTGAGGATATCTCGCGTTCACGCAATTCCAACTAAATCCCATTTACATATATAATATGAATTTCCAACTAAATGCCCAGACATTGGGGATTTCTTATTGACATTCCTTGCAGAAACACATTATGACATTAACGTGTGGTTGTCACCTGAACCAGTGACGAACTTCTGAACTTGTAAAATACGAGCAGTGGCCACGTTCGACAAACCTGTTGATGATTTCTTCGGGGGTTATACATGGTTATACTAGGTTATACCGTTACACTATCCAAAATAATATGCAGATATTGAGGATGATCAAACCACATGTCCTTTTCTGCAGTTGTATATTGCAGTTTACCCTTCAGCTGTAGCAGAGGAGAGACGTCTTTAAGATTCCTCAAAGGCCCCATTTGGTCCCCCCGGAACCGTGTGAAGTTTCAGGACTCAAACCGGGAGAGATGAACCTGAATTTGTTCACTTCTGGCATCTTTGCCCGGGTCAACCGCAATGACTGCTGGGTGGGGTCGATTGTGGATCGACGACTGTAAAGAGAAACATGAGAAAAACATAGAAAAGTGCCATGGTCAACACATGGATCCAGTGTTCCCATATTGGGATATGGTCATGGATCCAGTGATGTTTGTTTGGATTTCAATAGCCATGATGTCTCCTGATGTTTGGATTCCCTTGATCGGATGGATGGCCCCAATGAATGAATACCATCTAACTTGACCATGGCATGTGTCGGTTGTCCATCCCTATATTAGCTTGGGTTAGCTATGGTCTATGGGAGATATAGCATGATATAGCTAGAGATAGCGATAGATAGCTATAATAAATGGGGTTTATGATGTTTTCTAAACTTCTAACTGGGGTGGCCCATTTTGTATACCTGGGATGATTGATAGCTCCGTAAAAGTCCCCTTAGGTATCCCCAAAACCCGTGGGGAGAGGCTGGGATGTGCTGGGCCACATCAGGAGGTTTGGCGCTACATCGTGGATTGGTACCAGTGTTGCTGGACGAAGCCGGAGGTCCGGTGAAAGTTACGATCGTCCATTGCCATGGAGGGGGGCCAACATGTCACTTTCTGTTCGCCAAAATTCTGAGCGTGGCGTCAGTACTGACAACGAAACCTTTAAAAGGTTAAAAAGAGACAAAGCAAGTTGACTTTGTTGACAGTGGTCAGCTACTCGTGATATATCTGATATTCGCAGACTGGCAGATGATGATCCAGCTGGAAACCCCGGGGCGATGGACACACTTTGGCAATGATATGAAACATGTGTGTCACCAAGAATGCTGTGAACACAACTGGCCCTCCCGTCCGTCTCAGGCGTTCCAACCTTGAAATGGTATTATATCTGGATTATCTGGTTTGGAGCCAAGATAGGAATATAGTTGAATAATCTGTTGAACATTTGGGATGATCTTAGAGACTTTTTTTCAGAACTGCACTTGGATGATCAATGTCTGAAATTTTGATATCGCTCCAGGCTCTCTGGATCACCTACGAGGCGCGCAAGCCGCCCAATTTTTGGGGATGCGGGATGAATCAGTGGATGGAACAGGAGATGTTCAGAGAAACCATGAGAAACCCATATTTGATCTTTCAAAACCATCCAATGGTTTCTCATCAATTAATGTAGCAATAAAACATCATCATATGAATCATATGTACCTACATGATTTTCATAGGTACTTTGGGGAGGTTGAGAGTCAAGGTAGTTTTTTTGTTTCATGACATGGACCTGCCCAGAGAATGTGCTATACCCCTTATATGGTTGTTCTACTAGGGAAAATGACGATCAACCAGTGGATGTTATTTCCAGAAATTTCATATGGTGTATTTCATGACATGGTGCCTTGTGTGTTGATTCTTTGTTGCTGCCGTGATATTCAAATGTTGAAGAAAACATTTTTTCGGTACATGTGTTTCACAAATTTTGCTGTGCATATGTTCGAATCTTAGAAAGGTAGCAGGTGATTGTTCCTATTCAATAAGACGTATCTTTCCAATGATCTTCTGTACATGTTCCTTTTGGAAGACCAGCCAGAAAGCGATACTTTCTGCCAATCAGCTCCATGGCTTGCCAGCTATAAATCTCACATTTAGTTCCATGATTTTCCGAGCGAACTAAACCTCCATTTATATTTATAGTGCCATATTTTCCCATGAAATCTCCTACGATTTTCCCATTACAAGCTGCAGGTATATTCCCATGGTATCCCAATGGAGTATCGCTCGAAATCCCATGGAGTACCCCGAGAAATCCCGACGAGAACTCATATCCCTATTAGATGCTCATTTGCAGATGAGTTTCCATTTGAACGGTCTTTAAACATCTTTAAACTTTAGATGATAATCGATGATCATGATTGGGAAAATTGATAGATTAGGATGTTCATAATTATAGATTTGAATATTCATAACAATAGACACAGTGAATGTTGATTTAAAGTTTTGATGCTGACCTTTTGATGCTCTGTAGATCTCTGTGCAGACCAGATGATTTTCTATTGAATAGGACTATAACAACCAGCTCCGTTTTTCCCCAATCTCACTGCAGACCTTTGCTGAGCCGCCAGGACTTTGCTGCGGATCCTGCCACGCAGTGCCTTGCCAAGTTGATGCGTAGAAATTCCTGCAGGAAATCATTGTTTTTTGCCATGGGATAGACATACATATGATATATATATATATATATATAGATTTCGTATGTTTGTTAAATGATCATATATTGATATATACCATATGGTTTTATATACGTATACATGTATGACGGTATGACGGGGTTCTTTTGGGGATTTTATAGGGATGTGTAATGCTTAAGTTTAGCAAGATAGCCAATGACCCTCTGGTAATTTAGCAGTTTGCATGTCGATTCATGTCGATGATTCACCATTGTTTTGATGGTGGCGTTCCATAGCTTTCTGTTTGTCGGGGACACATATATAATAATAATATTGATAGTAGCACTAATATTAATAATAATGATATTAAAAATAATCATAACAATCATGTATATATATATAACATAATATGACTATCAAAATTTAAGCATAATATAATAATATTTAATATATAAAATGATATAATAATTTAATATGATATAATATAATTTAATATAATATAACTTAATATGATAATTCAATTTGATACAATACAATATGATATGATATCATATGTTATAATATAATATGTTATAATATAATATGTTATAATATAATATGATTCAATATTATATTATAGATTTACATGCGTATATTTTGATATAACATAAATAAATAAATAAATAAATAAATATATTTATATAATATGATTTAACTTGATTTGATATAATATTATTTTATAATATATATTATATACGTATGTATCATGGTATTTTGAAGGGATTATGTAGGGTTTCCTAGGGTTTCATGCCGAATTCATAGGGATATGTTCTGGGATAACGATGATTATGTCAGGAGATTTTAGAGGATATATAGCCAGTTTGATATGATATCTGGATATATCTGGTGATATATAATCATAAATCTGGATAGATTATTCTGCGATGTCACGTCCCGACGCAACGATGTAAATTGTGAGTGTAGTTAGTTGGGGGACTCATCCCATCTCATACCCAAATGAACTTAGTTCAGCTTGGTTCTTAGAGGATCCCAAACATGTTTCGGGTTTCGGAGATGTTGAAATGACCAAATTGACAAAGAATACAATTTGGTTGACCATTTCGAGACGGAAGTAATACGTATCTATTTCCAGCACTTCACTACTGGTAGTTTCCCTCCTCAATGTTCTAATTAGCTTGGATACTGATGTTTAGTTCCATTCTTGTTGTAAATCTGTCAGAAATGTATGAACATGTTACTTTTGATCCCTATATTTGTCATTTTGGCCGCTGTCTTGTCTATACCTCGTATCATCCTTATAGATCCTTATAGTATTTTTTGAACTCCATCATGGTTTGGTTTAAGGGAACACCAGGAATTTATGTCTGCAGCTGCAAGGATTCGCAAACTGGGCAGATTCCTCTTGGCCAATGAGCCAGGTTGGGGATTCGTTTTGGCCGCGCAGATCGTTGTTTGGAAAACAAACACGACTTGGTGTCACGCAATGAAGTTGCTGGTGTTGTTTGTGTCTTATTTTCCTTGTCCTGTGAAGATTTCGTGGTGATTTGCTGGATCTGGTGGTTGAACATGGCCATCTCCAGAGTGACAACCCGTTTTTTTTTGATATGTTTATTCCGGTGGTCGATGTTCATCCCAAACCACGGGCTGCTTGGCGAAAATCTCCCGGACTTTGATTGAAGCAAAACGCGGAATGCCCAACTCACATTTATGAGTGAAAACCAGACTCATGTTAGCAACGCAACAACAAATCATCCATATTTTGATTGGTATCCCACACATTTATGGTAAAATTGGGAATGGTGCATAGAAAAAAACTAACATTAGTGCATAGGAATATGATTCATTAACATGACTTCTTTTTTTTTTAGAGGTGATTATGATTGTGGTTGAGCCCCTCATAAGATCACCTGATTCGCTGTCGTGGTGTGACAGCTACAGGTCAGGAGACGATTCGACGAGTGGTGCAGCAGAGTAGTCGCGACTTCATGCTCGAGTGGCGTGGCCGAGGTTTTAATGGTTTGATATGGAGATTTTAGAAACCCTGAGAATCTCTTAGAAACCATTGAATAACTCCATAATTAGTTGCTTCAATGGTTTAATATTCCCAACTGACATAAACCCTCAGAATCTTAGAATTTTCAGTCGTTAGAGGAAAGTAGTCTTTCAAACCCAGCTCATGGCAGGGTCTATGTTAGTATGTTCATGTTTTCATTGCCGGATTATCTTATTTGATCCATATATGGAGTAAGAATTTGACTTGTTGTTGAGACAAAAAGCCATGAAACCTTGGATGGGTTGCCTACTATTGCAATACATTGCCATATGGAGGTTTCCTAAAATAGGGGTACCCCGTACCATCATCCATATTGGATTGGAATTGTCCCTTTAGAAACCATCCATTTTTGGGTATCTCCATTTATGGAACCCCCCATAAAAGTGGGGGAACATGATATCCAGCTAAACAACACTCTTTAGGGTCTCCAGATAAGTCATTTTTGGGGATGGGCTGGGTTATGCTCCCCCTAAAGCAGCAGGCGGGGTGTGGAGGTTATAGTTGTATGATACATTTGTGCCACATTTAGGCCATTGAAGTGTCATTTCTGTGACATCTCGGTATCAGGCACGAAGCAAAGTTCGACAAACATTTCCTGCTGGATCAGATTGACCTCTTCAAACGAAAGGATGGATCCTTGACTTGGGTGGGATAATATGTGAGCTAGTATATATATACATAGTAGTAATAACAAAAATAAGAGCAATAATAATTGCAATGATAATGACAGTAATAATGTGAATATGTATATATATATAAGGCATCATTACACCAACTCATATACTGTAAACAGTATATCATTACATGATCAACCTCCCTCTTAAAACATGGGCTATTATGATGGGCTGAATGGCTGTGGATGCACGTCAGATCTAGCAGGTCTCCCATGTCGTTGAGCCGTTCACCTCGTGATTTCAACCAACTAAGCGACTTCATGCATTTGAAGGTGCCACAGTGTATGGGTTGAATCGATGCGGATGGTCTTGTTTGGGAAACATGATGTGCTGGGATAAGTGCATATGTAGATCAGAATTAGATATGGGAAGATATGCCAAAACCATCCCAACCCCATTGTTGCTTCACGCAAAGTATGTCCAGTGGGAAGACGCTTCAATTTGGGTGCATTGAACAATGTACAGTATATAATTTCTGACTACTGGTTTCAAACATTGTATATTTTGGACCCTACCTATGATGATCCCAATTGACCATTTTTTTTTTTCGGATGGGTCAGTTAAAACCACTCATGACCTGGACTTAGTATGCGACTGACCTTGGAACATGGATGAGGACCTTGCCGGTGTTTCTTTGACGTTATTTCGTGTACGATCATGTACATACACTTTGGATGTAGACATTTGCTGAATTTTATCTATTGTTATATTATATTTAGAACCGCTGTTATTGATTGTGATTCAAATGTTGTTGCTGATCTTATTGTTGAAATGTGTCCATCCATTTTTTGAGGCCTTACATCTCATAACATTTGCATCTCACATCATCTACATCTCACAAAATCTACATCTTATAACATTTACATCTCCTTAACATCTCATAACCACGTTGTTTCCCCCCATGGTTTGCCCATCGCTGCCCGTGCCATGTCGTTGAGGTTCCCGTGCCCGTCTACCCCGGATTCGCGCAGATGCCTCCATGGAGGCGGTCACGGGAATGGTGGATTGAATGGTGATGTTTTATGGTTAAACAATGGGTTAACCATAGGAAAACCATAGGAAAATGGTGATTTAACCACTATACATGGTGATTTTCTATGGTTAACAATGGTGAATAATGGGATGATCATGGGATATACCCTCTTATAAACGAACAGTTTGTTCTTAACAATGAACATAGAAATAGTTGATTTAGCCGTTTTAGCCATTCACAATGGTGATTTTCCATAGTTTTGTTGTTTGTTTACCAGATATTTATACAAAGGGCTTAAGCAGCAGAAAGGTGGGATTCAACCAGCCCAGCAAGGTGTGAAGGCTTCGAAGTTGTGATTGAACCAGAAAATATGTAACCAATAGGGTTAAACTGGCAAAGTAAATTGGGATTGAATCAGCACCGAAAACAGGGGGCAAACCAGGGAAAATATGAGGGTTTAAGAACAACACTGGGTGATGTGGTGTTTTTTTGGTGAGATGAAAGTGGGAATTCAAACAGCAACAACTCAAGATGTCACCAACAGATCCTTGGGATTGAATTCCTCAAGATTTGGAACTGTTCATTCAATCAATCAACATGCAGCAACAACAATTGCCATGTTTTGGTGTGTGATTTAGTCATCTTCAGCGTTTTTTTGTTTATCGGCTTTTCATGTGGATAACGTTGTACCATGTACATGGGCTGAAAAGATCACCTCTACAGAATCTGATCTCATGAAGTTCCCCGAAAAAGTCAAAGCCTTTCCATCCATTATACATTCCATCAAATCAACCATATACCATACCAGGTATTTTCCATATCAAATATCGCTTATATATATTCCAATATATATATACATATATATATATACCATAATCATTCTATATATTCCATCAGTACCAAGGTATAGATATTCCATAGAATCTTCCCATACCAAGTCTGATTGGATTCCCAGATGTTACGCTCCAGATACATCCGCTGACCGTGGAATTCTTGGAGGTGAGATGGACCAGGTCTCCTGGCAGATGTGGAAAATATGGCGTCACGCTATAAGAAGGATGCAAGGGTGGGAATGTATTTATATATATATATATAACTGGTTGGTGGTTTCAAACATGATTTTTATGTTCCATAATATATGGGATGTCATCCTTCCCATTGACTTTCATATTTTTTTCAGAGGGGTAGGTATACCACCAACCCGATAATATATATATACTCATTATGTTCATAGAAAGCCAAGGTGATGGTGTTAAGGGTGACCCCCTTGCTACTCTTATTTGCTCTTATTTGCTCTTATTGACTCTTATTGACTCTTACTTACTCTTAAAAATAATAGTTGAAATTCCA
>Ga0126342_10015194_pt1 | contig 13510 bp, 10 predicted proteins | sample Cyp1metagenome_FD_92528 | JGI IMG/M metagenome (GOLD analysis project Ga0126342, IMG submission 92528) | Coral microbial communities from Lord Howe Island, Old Settlement Bay, Australia - Cyphastrea 1 metagenome | ecosystem: Host-associated > Invertebrates > Cnidaria > Coral ...
AAAAGTCAGCGGACCGAAGCGGCAAGTATTTCTCAACCCCAGAAACATGAACGGTAGAATGCAACTGTAGACGGATTTTTGCGAACATTTGATTTTCCCAAGTGTGGAAACATTCTTCTTATATATACGCGATTCCATGGTGTTTTAAGATTTGGGCATGACTTAGGCATGAGTTTCTTGAAACAACGATTCCATGGTGATTTACTAGCAAGTTTTGACCCAGGCATGAGTTAGGCATGAGTTTGTCGTTTGACTGTACGCAGTTGTTTTACCTATATTCTGTGAAATATGACGGGTGGTTTATTAGGGGGACCCTCCAAATACCACCAAAAAAGATCAACACATGATTTAAAAAAATACTAAAATTATGGGAAACAACATCATTTTCATGGCTACATGGAGGGTCTAGGTATATGTTTATAGTTGTTGCCTTATATTGCACACATGTTATAAGCCATCCATATCCCATGAGTGCTAAGCCAGCTTGAAACGTACGCGACAAGCAACGCTGTGCTAGGCGCTGTGGAACTTCTGAAATCGGGACGAGTGCCCTTGGCAGTGGTTCGCATGGACTGGCAGGCGGAGATCATCAAAAACTCTATGGACCGGGATGGACCAGCAAGAATTCTCCATGGGTTAATGGTTAATAATTATCAATGGTTAGTGGATAAATATGGATAACTATCAATGGTTACTAATGGTTAATAATGGTTAATCATGGTTAATGTATTGGTTAATAATGGTTAATGATGATTACCCTCCAGTAAATTAACATAAACCCTGGCAGACAGGGGTTGAAAGACTAGTTTCCACTAAAAATGTGGCGTTTTCAGGGTCTACGTTAATTTACCAGAGGGTAAATGATGCTCAATGATGATTAACTGATTGTTCAATGATGATTAAATGATGGTGAATATTTTCAGGAAACAATTGGACCTGGAACCCCCCATGGTTATCATGGTTTTTCCTTAAGAACTGGGGGTTATTTGGGATGATTGTTGAGAAGTTACTATATCTATAGAGAATTGATAAACTATGGCAAATGGTGTGGCAAATGGTTTATGGAGCCGAAGCAATATTGCCAGTTGAGGACATCATGGGCAAGATGTGTATTGGCATCCCCAATTGGCCAGTGATTTTCAGATTTTGATGTTGCAGCACCATTGAATTCATGGTTAAATCACATGTGCTTAGGATTCAATCCAGATTTCTTCCGTTTTTCCATACTCTGTGTTCAACTGCTTTTATTTACCAGTCGGCTAGTCGTTGAGTTTATTTTGTTTTGCAAACTATTCTTTCATGGTTCTATAAATGTATCTGGTTGGTGGTGTCAAACATTTTGTTTTCCATTTCATATATGGGATGTCATCCGAAACCCATTGACTTTCACTCCATCATTCTTCAAGATGGGCACATTGCACCAACCAGATTATGATTAACCATCATTAACCATCAATAATAACCACTAATATTAACCATTATTAACCATTATAACCATATATTAACCAAATATTAACCACATATTAACCATTAACCATTAACCAGGTATTGTTTTCATGCTGCCGTTGATCCTCCGCGGATCCTCCGCCAGTTGCAGCTGAATGATGGGCGCTATCGTCCACCCCCAAGTGACTGGAGGAAGTTTCTGAGGAGATCCCCCGGTGGTTCGGGATGAAGCCAACTTGCTGTGGGAATGTGGGAATGCCATCACCATTTTTACCCGGACTGGGAATGGAGGAATGGTAAGTAACGTTATACCACCTATATATAAGATTATATAAAAATGGTGATGACTGGGGATAGTTTATGTTTGTTGATTTTTACCCACAGAAAGGGATATTCATGGCAGTTTCGTATGCTTTTCGTATAGGGAGAATTGATTGGGATATATCTGGATCATGCTTGTATTAATTGATGCACTCCTCCAGTGTCATCAAACATAGCTAATGGCAAGTTCGTGTTAATAACCCCCCTAGAAGGTAAGAGTCCCCCCTAATTAAAACACTAAGGCTTGTCATACATTAAAAAAAAACAATCAACCTGCCAATGGGTCGAGATTTCTCGTTTCAGTGGCAACCTCCCTCCCAATGGGGGGAGATTTTCCTTTTAAATTTAGAACATAAATAAGGATGTCAATTGAAATTAATTTACTTTCAACTGATTTTCCTTGATAAGTAAAGGAGCTGAGGGTGTTTTTTAATTGGGGGTGCAGATGCACATAATTTAAAGGGGTACCCTTTGTGAGTTGCTCAACATGTTTTTGTTTTTTTGAATAAGAAAGTAAACAGGAACATGCATTTTTTCCCAATCAGAAATTTTGGCATTTTCCTGGATTTTGGGGATTTTGTGCCTTGAACCTTCAATATATCTATATAATTCTATATAATCATATGTCAATGTATATATGTATATATACATGTATACATACATATGTATTGCAATGATTATAAAGCATCTCCTCCATCCTGAACCATTTGTATCTTGCATCACTTTCAAACCAGCACCAGAACCATCAGGTGAGAAACATCCGAACCCATTTACTTTCCCACCACAGATAAGATATAGGATTTCCAGAAGGGTGTTTTTCGCACATGTTTATCAATAGGGAGTGACCAACCTAAAGTAGTATTGCGAAACATTTTTTGGAATGTGGGTGGGTAGTGATGAATAGAGCGTGTTTGATAATATGAACTTAACATGAACTGAAAATCCCCGAATTAGCCATGCAGCTTTCTAGGAAAGCATCGAAGAAAATGGTGGATTTTCAGTTGCCATGTGAAAAACGACCGGAGGGCAATGGGATTTAACCGACCAACATGGGGACATATAGGGAGCATAATGGGGGTATAACTACACATCCGTATGATACATTTTGCGAATTGGAAAATACTCAGTATTCATAGAGATTGATCATCGAACTACATTGGCCATGGTTTACATGGCAACCTGTAACAAATTACCAAAGGGTAAACCAGCTGAGCAGTGGTTTTCTACATCCCTGTAGCTTGATGACTAGCTGATATGAAAATCTTCACATCATGTGAAAATTCATGGGAGTTTGGGATACACCAACTTGCAATCTGTTTTATTAAAGTGTTTTTTGGGATGTTTTTTGTAAGTTCGAAGGATTCTAAGGGGCCCAGTTGGTGAGAAAATCCCGTAGCCGAGCAGGAGCAGTGGCCTTTCCAAGCTGTACGAGTTGCGTTTCTGCCACGAACAAGCGGTGCTCATTGCGAAGAACACCCGGGCGACTAATGCGTTGCCGGGGACACCTGGGGGACACGTGGGGGGATCCTCGGTTAGCTTTGTTGAAGTGATATGGGGTTAGATCATCGTATCTTTTAATATATTACAATGATTGTGTGATTGCTTATTACGGTTAATACGATTGTTGCTATTATTACTATTGTTACTAGGTTTACTATGTATATATGTTTGATTGTTTAAACAATATTAAACAATAATATTACTATTAATACTCTTATTACTAGCATTAATAACTAGCATCACTCTTATTATCATTCTTATAATTGGACTATATTGGTCAATAACTAATATTGTATTGGATTCTCATATTAAATTGTCATATTATGATCATGTATAAACTAACTTTGAGAACTGCTTATTGGGCTACTCGCCAGCGGGCCACTTGAAACAACCATGGTGACTTGGGATCCCCAATTTAAAAGTTAGTTTATACCCCATAAACTACAAATATAAGTAGCAAATACCATAGAAAAATTGGAGTTCAAAACCAGCTTGGAAATCTAGCGGGCCCTACTTTGTAAGTATATGATAGTATATGATAGTATATGATAGTATATCCCATAGGATCCATGGTGCTGGTATATATGCTAACATAAAGGGGGTATATTGATGGGATCCATGTTACCATATATAGCAGCACCATGGATCCTATGGGTATGATAGTATATGATAGTATATGATCTAATGAAAATTCCATGTTGATCATCATTTTCCCTATTGGAATTGCCTATCAACCGAGGCTCCGGCGGAATCTGAATTTCACCCTGGAGCCGAAAAAGACTTCGTAAACGTCGCAAAAGGGGGGGGCCGTGTTGTTTCGAAAAACCATAAGAAACGGTGATTTAATCAGCAAGAGAATCAGGATTTTTCATGGGATTCATAACTGATGGCCATACTATTGGTGAACATCACTACAAAATGGCTGAGATACTTAGTATACTGTAGTATTACTATGGGATTTTGAAAAACTAAGCAATAAACAATTACATCACTGGGGTGGGTGCCGACATCGATTTTATTTGAAGATTTTCCCCATGGAAAATTCACGCAACTTGGTTTTTTTTGGGGGGTTCCTGAAGCAAATCCAAGGACTTTTCTGCATCAAAAGTAGGGATTTCCTGCAACTCATAGGCTCCAGAACGAGAAGCTCGATTTCACGGCACATTTATTAGCAAAGACATAGTATCATAGTGTTTCGTTTCCAACCCTAAAGAGATATAGGACTTTGTTCCTTATGACTCATGTCTTGTTGAGGGTTGAAAATACTTCACCAATTCTGAATATATCATGACGTCAGCATGATTGAGCCATATTCAGCATGGTCACGTAACATGGTAGCGTGTTTAGTCACAAAGTCGAATCATTCGAATCCAATCCAATCGAGGTCACGATGTCAGCTGAAATCCAGATTTTTGGGTTCCCCCATGAAGTTTGGGATGAACAACTATAAACCACTGGGGATACCGGGATAGCACTGGGGCCCAATCAACAAATCTTGGGACTATGGCTGCTCCAATGGCTGCAGGTTGCTGGCTGCAGGTTATGGTGACATGGGAATTTGTAAGGAGTTTGAGGTGCCAAAAAAGGGGCTGTGGATAACTCACTTGAAATCCTCAAGCCTGCCCTACCTTCTGTCTACTGTTGCTTGGGTCAGGACATCACCTGCGTTGAAAATTGGCTGGTGTTTTGAACGAGACTACAGGCACCAAAATGCCTCAACTGGCATAATCACATGCTTTGGTCCAACTTGAGATACAATTTCAACAGCCTGGTGCAGAGGAAATCCATGGGTTTCGACGCCGCTGAGCTTGAGACAAACAGACAGAGATTTCATGGGAAAGCACCAATGATGGTCCATGGATTGAGAAAGGCATTTTCGTGCTGATATTATGAACAACTGTCGAGATGTTGCTCCAGTACACCTGATCAAATTGAATGTTTGATATGTTTGAATTTGAGATAATTTAAGATCAAGAACGGTGGTCAATCTGTGGTCCAGATCACCAAATTTGTTGTCGCAGCCTCACAAATCAACCCTGCAAACTTGGGGTGAAAGCATTCCAGAAACTTTTGGATGACGGGCCACTCCAAGATGTAGCCGCTGTAGCCCCCCACACCAAGCAGCCAACCTTTTCACTTCAAATTTCAACAGCCAGCGGTAGCAACAGCATTCGCCATGTTTCGCGCGAGATGTGGGCGGCTGCTGTTGGCCAATCGGCAGGCAGCACACTGGAACTTTTACAGCCCGGTTGGCTGTGCAAGAAGTTGTGCAGATTCACAAAGTTTGATTTTCAGGTTCACAAAACTGAATGGTCGCAAGTTACTGTAAGTTGACTCGACGCGTGTGGCAATGGTTTTTGGCATCCCAAGGGGGAAGTTGCAGTAGGCATGTCTCCCTTGTGGCTTGCAATCACCTCAAGTGACGCTTTCAACAAGAGGGGGGGTTGAAGTATGATCAGATGTTAGCAACCCATCTATACCCCATTTGTATCCACTTCTACTATCTTGTACTCTGCGCATTTTTTTGTACACATTTGTATATATTCCATATCTTTCCTTGTCCCAGACTCTGGAAAAATCTTAAGATTTCTTTGGGATCAGCCAACAATTCACCATATGGGGATGGGCCAAAACCAATTCGAATCTACCATATGACTGGAGGAAGAACCATCCAGCTATACCAGCTATTTTAGTGTACAAAGGTGATCAGTTTTTTTTTGACCCATAATCATATCAAACGTCAATAAATTCACCATTGAAAAACTGGGTCTCCATTTGTTAACGTAGGGAGTTCTACAAACTCTATGATTTTTGTACAAACCATAATCCATCAATCCATATTTTCTGTGAAAACATGGAGGGCCCACCGTCCTTTCAGAAGGCCTGGCTCCGTCGTCCGACGAAGATCCCAGCGCCGCCTGTGCGCGTGCGCTTGGGTCTCCTCCGGCGAAGCTTCGCCAGCGAGGCTGGGAAGAGTCGCCCAACCCATGGCTATGGTAAACTTTACTAGGAGGGGATATAATATGGTGATTTATTTGTAAAGTCATATGGTCAATATATATAATGGATATACAATATCATTGATCTTTTTTAAACCGTCAGTTATAATGGATTTTAGATGATTTTTCATGATGAACGATGATTTGTTGGGATCTATGGCTAATAATTACCACATGTATTTTTTTGTGTTTTCTTTGGTGTATTTGGGGGTTTACAACCTGTTATCGTATGGTATAGCTGGTATTGTTTCGTGAGTTCCGCTAGCGATCAATGGGGGCCAAGGCCCCCCAGAAATGGGATTTCTCCCAAGTTACTTAGTTAGCGCAGAGAGTGATCCAACATGCAGCTGCTAATGTTGGTAAAGCAATAATAAACCACCAATATGTTGATGGTTTATACCCCCCATGTATGGTAAAGTTGGGAATAGTAAACACTATTGCTGGAAAACCACATTATAGATTAACATGTTGAAATACACTAAGAGACATGAACCGTAAAAAAAAAAGACATTAAATACTGCCACAGATGATTCAGCTTCAACATAAACTTTTCTTCAGCCAGTCCACTGATTCCTGATGGCTGTGTCACTGTGGGAATTGTACAGAGGTTGGTGCACGTTCCACTTTTGGTGATTTCAACCTTAGGTGATGGTGGAAAAATGCAATGAGCCAGTGAGTTCGGGGGTTTTCAACTTCTTCAGATAAAGCCAAAGAAATAACATCAACGTGACAATGATCATCAATTCATTCATCAACTAGTCATCAATCATCCATAGATCCCATTCAATAGATCCCACGAGATGGCGCCTTGGTGCCTTTATTTCCCACCAGAAGCTGCATCCGCATCCTGCCATCCTGCATATCTTGAGGCGTCAAATGATGATCAGCAAACCCTGAGCCTGAGTTCAGAGGAGCTTTCGGGAGGGACTGGTCAGACTGGGAATCTGGAAAGAGATGGATTTGAAAATTGCTACCTGAAAAAGGTGATTAGTAGTATAGCAACAGCAACTTATAGTGATGATTGTTAAGGTAGATTTCTAGTAAACCCATCTATCGTGATTTGGTAGCAACGCCATCTCCTATCTGGAATCCCAAAAAGTAATTGGTATAGTAGTATACTCGTATGGGGTTGGGAAACTCTTGGTAGCTCATTAGCTCCACATTTAATTAATAGGGAATATATTCATACCCATAGCTCCAAATTGCTCCCCTCTAACCACTCGATTTTTTTTATCGCAACTGAAAAAAAAGTGATGAGTAAACTGAGTAAACCAACTGATGAACTGATGATACCAACCTTAGATGGCTGAAAACTGATTGCTCCCATTGGATTCTGGGGCTTCGCCGGCTTCGCCCCTTTTCAACCACACCTGGAGAAGAAAAACCGGCCAAAACCGGCCTGGAACACACAGCCAGGGCCCCCGTGGGAGACAAGTCACTATGGTTGATGATACTTATAACAACATCTTACAACTTATATTATATATATAATTATACAGACTATACTATACAATATACAGGAACTTAATTGTACTTCATCATTGCAATATAAAAATCGTGATTTTAATAAATCTCTCTTAAACCATATTCAAAACCAAGATGTAATATACATAACTAACATGTCATATAGCTGGGATTTATAGATCTAAAAACCCCCGCACCGTGACGTCGAAAACAGGAGCTGGCGTTGATCATCCCTCCGAGGAGTTTTATCCAGGTGTCCGTCGCACGGTAACCGACCATCTTCCGCAACGGGACCAGGGAGACATCCGTCGCATTTTTCGAAACGGAGAAACGGAGGGTGGGTTAGAAACCCAGCTTTTTATATAAAAAAAAGCTATGAAAAATGAGATGTTTAACATGGAAACTGAAAACTTGGTATAACTTGTTTTTTATGAAATGGAGATATCCAGTAGTTTATAGGTCCAGCGGAAAAATTGCATCGAAGTAACTGAAGTAGATTGGGGGGATTTGTCAGCCAGTTGCAAAAACCAGCTGCAGACGTAACCGAGCTTTATGGGTCTCAGAAAATTGGGATGGATCAGAAACTTATTGAGATCCCATATTTATGTGTTAAGTCTTCATTAAGGCTTAACAATCAGTATAAATCCATTTAAATCCATAAATCCCAATCCCATATTGATGGACATTTATGGTGTTGTTTCCCATATAAATCCTAGAAAAGATCCCATAAATCAGGATACATCCCATTAGATCCTATTTATGTGAATAGATCCTATATAAACCCTATACTTACATAGGGGGATTACCATTCACAGCTACAAAAACTTGGATTCATTTACATAGCTATATGGAAAGTCAACATCTTTAATAGGTCATTCAACTATTTCTATGGGCCATTTTCAATAGCAAACTGTTAGTCATTACCAGAGGGCATCATTTAAATTCATTTCATATGTAGTTCCATGATTGATTACCAGTGGCTTAATATATAGAAGCCATGATGATTCATTTATCTTCCAGCAATGGAAAATCCATGATTGTCCCTATTAAATCCTATTAATATTTATCAATACCTAGTTCCATATTTAATATGTACTTCAATGGGATTTCGGAGCTTTGACTGAGAGAGAGGCCACAGTTTTGTTTTTTTGTTTCTATAGGTTTTGCGGTTCATGGGGATGTGTTATTTTCTCACTATCTTCTCACATGTTCTTTTTCGGGGGTTTCTGAAGTCATGGAGGATCCCCAAGACCATACGTTTCAACACTAAAATGGTCATCCATGACTTGGATGATTTGGGGGTAACCCACGTGACTTCGGAAACCCAGTCATGATAACTAATCCTTATACCAATTCGTGAATTATCCCATTCATCACCATTAAATCACCATAAAATCACCATTAAATCACCGTTAAATCACCGTTAAATCGTTAAATCACCGTTAAATCACCATTAAATCATCATTAAATCACCATTAAATCACCGTTAAATCACCGTTAAATCACCGTTAAATCACCGTTAAATCGACATTAAATCACCATTAAATCAATTTAACATCGCCACTAAATCATCATTAAATCACCATTAAAAGACCATGAAAAATCATCATTGAATCATATCATTACATCTCAGATGAGCCAGTTCTTTTCCCCCCCCTATGTTTTGCATGGTCTGAGGAAACCTTCTCCAATCTCTCCAGGCGTTGAGAGTGGCCAGCGCACAGCCCGAGGACAATAAACCATCCCGAACCATCCCCAATTTCACCATGTTTCACCATGTTTCACCATAAATTGCCATAGGTGGTATGGTTACCATTCCCAGTCCGGGTGGTAAAATTATGGCAGTGTAACTTTGTCGCAGACCTTTGACCTCACTGGTTCACCATGGTTTTTGTAGCCCACAACATGGCCTTTTGACCTTATTTCAGGTTCGTGAAAATGTTGTAATTTACCATGATATGATATAATTATACAATATGAGTGGTATGTGGTATATTAATGGAATATTGGTGAAATAGTTTTTGGCAATTTAAGCGTTTGGTATGGAAGTCATGGCCTCAAATTTATAGATGATTTACCGACCAAAAAATGGTGATTTTCAGAGGTTCGATGGAGGAGAATCATCCCGAAATGGCGGGATAATAGCCAGCAGCTAGTTTCAAGTGGATTGGCTCAGAAATCAGGCAGAATGTATCAAGCAATTGGGAGATTCAACACATCATATTCGAATATATTTGATGTCTTGCAAAGCCAGGTATCTACTGTATAACCTTCTTAGCCATTCACCTTCAATTTTCGTGAGTTGCAACGAGAGATTAGTTAGTTACTTAAATGTTTTTTGCTTAATGCCAATGTTTGCGACTTTCACTCCAAGATTTATCATATAGTCCCATATATTGTATATAGAAACAATTATATATATAATAATTAATATACATAAATGAGATGGAGACCAGAAAAACATGTTCCAAAGTCAACTGAAAAGCCAGGAGCTGAGAAAGGCCTTTGAACGCCTAGATGTGGATCAGTCAGGTGCTACTTCTGGCCAGTTTAGTCAGGTGAATCACGGAACTAAATGTGCAATGGTCCATATTTATGTCACCTGAGGGTACATGGAGTTATCCATGGATAGTATGATCATATATATATATATATAAATATCATATATCATATATCATATATATATTTATATTTATATGCATGTTTTTCACATTGGACTCTAATCATTTCTAATCTATGCATGTATAGTATTATATGTGACTCATTGGAATTATACTTTCCAATCTGGTGATTTTTCTTAATTGGAGTTATGTCCGTGTTTTCGTGAATCCCCCTGGGGTCCTTGTTTTTGCTTAAATCCCGTAAAAATTATGTCCCTGCATACGTAGCATACCCATGAAACATGTGTTTTCCATGTGTTTTCCATGTGTTTTCCATGTGTTTTCCATGTGTTTTCCATATAGACACAAGGGTAGACAGGCAGATTTCTGGTCCGAGATTGCTTTTTTTCCTGCCCACGATCAGTTTTTGTACAGACTAGTTCAATTCTTTGTGGCCGTAATTACCTTTTGACCCTCCAGCCATTTCCCAAAAAAAGGGTAACAGTAGATAGTTCTTATGGGATAAATGGGATAAACCACCACAAAATTGTGGCTACAAACTGAGAGTTTTTTGGACTATGTAAATCTGGGTAACAGGAGGGGCCCACGTGGTGATCCAGGAACACTGTGCGCTTCGGAGCTGAGACTTCTCATGGCGGAGGCCTAGTATTTTCAGGTGATTTCAGAGATGTTTTGTGGGGATACCAACAAAATATGGGGATATGCAGTACTGGAATATATTTGGGATAAAATTTGTGAATTGGGTTAATTAATAACATACAGTAATTGGGATAATAATTGGAATATATTTGGGACAAACTGGTGGTATAATGGTGATAATTGGATATGCAACTTGATATGATTTTGACATGGGGGAACACCCACTGTTTATGGCAATTCCAATATATAATCCAATATAGGGAAAATTATGATCAACATGAAATTTATTTCATAGATCACATATTTACAAAGTGGGGCCCTAGATAACCAAGTTGGTTTGTAAGTCCAATAACTATATGGTTTATGATGCTTATAACTTATAACTATAGTATTCATGCGGTTTATAGACCAACAAACATCACGTTTGTGAGCCACGGTTTCTGAGATGGTGTTCATTGACTTAAGGGAAGGGGATGATCAAGGACCTCTTCATGAGTAACATGTCCCTTTTCAATGCGTTGCCCAATTTTAGGTAAGATACTGTACTTAAATGCCTATGACTGTGGTTTTAATTGATGTTTATGCTGAAAGAAGCATCACTTAAATTGCCATTGATTCACCGTTCTAGTGGATGGTATCCCTGATGACTGGTCAACCCGCTTCAGGTTTTGCCAGCCTCGCCACAATGTGGGCCCCAAGTTTCATCAGCCAATCCCTTTTTCAAATCCCCATGCTGGTGAAATCTATCAATCATTGTCCCATGGTTTTTCTCCACATTTTTGTTCCGATGTCCATCCCCAGTGGTCACCAGATGTCACCTGTCCAGGTCAAAGGGCACCATGCCACGGAAGAGGAACTGGACAGAGCCGTGGACGCCCTCTTGACCACGTGCGCGTCGTTTTTTTTCGCGTCGATTCGCGCCGATTCGCCTTTTTGTTGGGGGGAAACTCCATAGAAATCCCGTTTTTTGACAGACCATCAACAAATGACCTGGTTGGTGGTGGCTGGAACCATGGAATTTGGATTGACTTTCCATATATTGGGAATAATCATCATCCCAACTGACTCATATAGTTCAGAGGGGTTGAAACCACCAACCAGATGACCCTCTACCCCTCTAAAGAAATGCTAAAGGTAGTCAAACATAGTGAACAAAATGGGACAAGACACCATGTTGAAATTGGAGCCGGTATATAAAGTAGGGGATATGACTGGATACAATGGGATATCAATGTTTTTTTTATTTTTATGATGAAATTGTGGGATAATATTCGGACAGACCTGTATGGGGATGCATTAGGATTCAAGCAGCTCAAATGCAGGGGATTTCACCAGTTGAAACCTGCCAACATGGCAGCAAGTTGGGACTCAACCGGCAAGCATTGGGGATTTTTCCACAGGAGTGGGTGTATAAAAATGTGGCGATCGATCATCAAAACATATTAATGTGGGCTCTTGGCAAGTCAAATATTTACTGTAACAAAGTAAACACTTATGTATATATATATAAATATATGCTGGTTGGTGGTTTGGAACATTTTTTATTTTTCCATTTATTGGGAATAGTATCCCCAACTGACTAATATTTTTCAGAGGGGTTGAAACCACCAACCAGATATATATATATATATATGTGTGTTTGTTGTTTTTTGCCTGCGTGTGAACTATCTGGGATATGAACCAAATACAACCAATTTGGATACTTACTGGCTAAATCAGGCAGCTTTTTTCAGATCCGAACCAGCACGAAATTGGGGAAAACAGCCAACAAGAATGGTAAAGTCAAGAGATCATATCCAGAGCTCCGCAGACTTTATCATTTTGGTTGCTCCAAAACTGAATTATACCCCAACTTCTGGCATGTTTATAATACGTAAGTAATAGAATGGTGGACCATGGTGGACCACTGAACTTTGGCTTGTTTTTTCCATGTTGGGATAAACAACGATGGAGATATGTGGGGAGCAACTGGAAATTGTTGGTTTTTGAGATACTCCTTGGATATCTCTGGGTGATATACGGATGTGCTATGGGATATTAGCAGCAACGATGGCAGTGTGTTCTGACCAAATGTTTGGACAGCCTGATCACTTGCTATGGATATGGGTCAAACTTATCAGTCAGAATCCCCAGAATGGATTGTTTTTTTTAATAGTAAGCAGCATGTTTTTGAAAGTAATTCAGCAATTCACGACCACTTTTCTAGGAATTTTCATGGGATTTTCTATCCTTTTTGGATCCTCCAATGGTGGTGGTTTATCTGAGAATTTTTCAGCTCGGTCCTCCAATAGGTGTGTTGACCATCCAACTCAGCGGATCGGGCGCCAAGCCAGACCTGAATGACTAGTGATAAATATGGATAACTATTCCCTATGGATATAACTATCAATGGATATCAATGGTTAATAATGGTTAATAATGGTTAATAATGGTTAATAATGGTTAATAATGGTTAATAATGGTTAATAATGGTTAATAATGGTTAATAATGGTTAATAATGGTTAATAATGGTTAATAAT
>Ga0126342_10015195_pt1 | contig 13509 bp, 9 predicted proteins | sample Cyp1metagenome_FD_92528 | JGI IMG/M metagenome (GOLD analysis project Ga0126342, IMG submission 92528) | Coral microbial communities from Lord Howe Island, Old Settlement Bay, Australia - Cyphastrea 1 metagenome | ecosystem: Host-associated > Invertebrates > Cnidaria > Coral ...
AGGAATATGGGGGAACCAACAAATGCGGCAGCTTTTGATGATTTTTGGCCCCTACAAGGGATTAGCAATTATGCATGAGAAACTAGAAACTACAAAGTGGTGCCCCATGGATAGCTAAGTTGGATTATAACTCCAATAACTAAGACTTATGGTAGATATATCTATGGTTGATGGGGTTATAAGTTATAAACCAACAAACATCACTGGTGGGGTACCAAAATTGTAGAGAAGTAAAATGTCTCAGCCACTGGTAATCATGGCAATACGACACGTATGTCTACATAATGGGAACAGCATCTACGTTTAAGAGACATGGGGAAGCTTTCCAGTTGCTTCACCTCCTGACTTCGGGAAAAAGTCAACAGAGATGCAGTCCGCATGTCAATGTAGATATAAATGTGTCTATAATATATATATATATAGATATATTATGTGAATGTATAACCACCCAATGGTCCGGTGAAACCTCCAACAACTGCGGATTAATAAGCTGGATTCAGGCTGGATGATCCAAACACATACAGCTGGTTAGTGGTATACCTACCCCTCTGAAAAATATGAGTTCGCCAGTTGGGGTGATGACATTCTCAACTGGATGGAAAAATAATCCAAATGTTCCAAACCACCACCCAGTTATTAATCTGGGTAAATTATAACGCCCTCACTGTTCTCCCTCACTATAATCATAGTTAGTAGGGGAAATGATCCCCAAATGGCTTAAATTCAGGTTAGTGAATTATTATAATTTACCCAGATTAATGTATATATATATATATGTACACACATATCTATATATATATATCACATTTATAAGTATTAGAACATACCCGAATATCCCATTAAAAACCAGTTATTAATGTATATTTATGTATATTATATATATGCCGGCAACACAATCCACCTATCAATGGCCATGCTGGCGAGTTCGCGCTTTCAAAAAACACCCGGCTGAGATCCCGCACGAATCATTGATTTGCTCATAGAGTTGTAGGGCCTGCCCACAAAAGCAGCAAAGAAACTGTACTTTCTGGGAAAATAAACATAGACATACATAGACCCTATAGAACTCAGCTATGTTTTGCATTTTTTCCACACAATTTGATTGTGTATTCATGTCATGTCGATTTCCGTGTGTTTGTTGCATGCTTGTTTCACATTTGGCAACATGGTCAGGGGACCATAGAACAGAGTACATAGCTCAAGGTTTTGAAGGATTTTATGGGTAAGATTAGATAACAAACAAATTGCATCAATTGCTATACATTTATTGGGTGTGTTCAAGATCTAGGAAGTGTACTAAAACATAATAATAGGCAAATCATAATAACAGAAAAACAGAAACTCATTGCCAAATCAGACAAAAGCCATACCCTCTGGCAATCAAAAATGTCAATGGGAAATCCCCGTTTACAAATGTTGTTTCCAGTAAAACCATTGTAAACCTCCCATCTCCATTTAATTCGGAGATTTACCAACGATGTTTGATTGCCAAATACATGGCAAAATCTTAGATACCCTGCAAATCCCTTGCAAACATAGATTCTTAGCTGGTTAGTAGATAATCCCGTTGATACCAAAAGACCAAAAGATTAAACTACCCTCTGGTTATTTAACATAGCCATGGTATAGATGGCCCATAAAGAATAAATGGTTTACCTATTAATAGCATGGGTGGATCTTTCCATGGCAAACTGTTAGTCATAACCAAATGGTAATTCCCAATAATTATCCCCATTGTTGTTGGTAAAATCCAATGTCATCAATCACCATGAAGGGAATCCTAATGTTAATGTTGTTGGTATTATATCCATTGGTTAAATAACCAAATGGTACCCATCTAAGATTGCTCTATAAGTGGCTGAATTCTATGGTTTATGATAGATATAACGAACTAGTATTCATGGGGGTTGTGTCATGGTTTATAAACCAACATTCACATCACTGGGGGGCCCCATCCTGTAGTATTTGCTGATGAGGTATGCGTGCCTGCGTCCCCAGCCGAAGAGCTTCTTTGTTGCAAGCTTTTTGATCCTCAGATCCAAGGGCATCCGGGGAAAACCTGGAGAAGGATACGTCTCGGATAAGTTTTACTATTTGGAGGTTTCCATAAATGGGGGTACCCCAATAGCTGGATGGTTTATAAGGGAAAATCCTACTAACATGGATGATTTGGGGGTACCCCCTATTTCAGGAAATCTCTATTTGGATTCTTTGTCTTCGCAAGTTCATGATGAACATGTATACAATGTAAACTCATTCAGCCGATGATCTTTCTTTTTACCATCTGGTTATTTAACATAGCCATGGAAAATCCCTTATAGATGGAAGTTTCTAGCTGGGAAAATCATCTACAGTATTTCTATGGGCCATCTATACCATGGCTATGTTAAATAACCAGAGGGTAAACTGAGCAAACCAAACAAAACATCTCCCACGAGATCTCAACTTTCGAGGAGTTTCAATCCGATCGCCCGTTTGCATCCCGAGGCCGGGCCCTTTGCTGGGATTCTTCCAACATGACCCAGATTTTCTACCCATCTACCCCCAAAAGACAAAGCAACAAGGACACAGCCAAGTACCTACTAGGTGGGGTCTCCTAGATAGCTAAGTTGGTGAACATAACTACGTCAACTATATGGGTCATTTACTGTAGGATACGCCGTAGGTGTATATTTTTTAGTTGATAAGTTCTGGGGGCACCACCTTGCATGACTCGAGCAAAGTCATCAGGTAAGTTTCCACTCAGTGGTTTCAGAGTTCATGAACCATTGTCCGTTGGAAAAGAACCTAGACGGCAGTTGCTATTCCTCATGTTGATTGCTTCAGACACCTCTACTGTTGGTTGGGGTAACATCACGCATTTGCCTTATCAGTGGTGCTGAACAATACACACTGACACAAATACAGTGCTGATGGATGGTTAATTATCAAATTGTTTGATTTTTTGGGGGGACCGAACATGTTGAACATCACAAATGTTTGAAGCACAAACAAACAAATGAGAGTATATGCATACAAATCTTTCCTTTAACAGATTCCCACATGGTCCCAAGACCTTTTGGACAAATATGCTTGACGTATCTTGATGTATTGTGATATAATTGCTATGATTCTTCCATCTAAATAGAAATGATCCTGAAGAAAAGGCCTTGATCCAGACGGAAAAAACACGTTTACCTTTCAAGTGACACAGTGGCAACGGCCCCCGTCAGAAAGCCAACCCTCGCCCAGTGTCCCCTTTGTACTTGATGAAGATTTTCGCCTCGACGCGGCGTTTCCAGGATGACACTTTGATTTTCTACAGTTATGGCCCGAAATCCCAATTATAAGTACTTATACGTAACCCCATTTATAGATTGTATAATCCCATTTATAACCAGTTACAACTAATAAATGGCCATAACTGTATGTTTCCCATATTTTTCAGATTTCCAACTGTTATATTTGTGACTCCGGGTTGCGTACCTAAAAAAGGCAATTTCGAGGTGGAACTTTTTTTGTATCTCTCCAAAGTCCACCGGTCACGTCATGTTTCCACCGTTTCGCGGTCGCGGTTTTCCTGTTGAACATGGAGGTATTCCAGCTACAAAGTGGTGCCCCAGTTCGATAGCTAAGTTGGTGCAAATAACTCCAATTTCACTAGGACTTATGGTAGGTATATCTATGGTTGATGGGGTTATAAAATAACTTATAACTGGGGGGTACCACATTGTAGCCATGTATGTTCACTGGAGGGTATGCAATTGCTGACCCTTGTTGTTCGGCAAATGACATGATGTTGCTATATATATATATACATTGGTTGAGTACCCAGCATTTGTTTGGGATCATCGCCACAACTACTATTGAAGAAAATAAAATCTGAAACCACCAATAACCGGTTTTAGTTGATGAATATCTGCATTTGGGCTGATGATATTCCCAGTTCTTCTTTGCATTTTTCCCAATTTATGGGTTTGTCTGAAAATAGGGTGCCCCACGGATTTGTTTTATCAATGTATGGAGGTTTCCTCAAATGGTGGCACCCCCAAATCATCCAAGTCACTCGACCATGTTAGTATTGAAACCAATGGTTTTGGGGATCCCCCATTTCAAGATGCCACTAGACATATTTACCCTGTGGTAAACCAACATAACTATGGAAAATCACCATTTTTCATGGGAAAATCCACTATTTCTATGGCCATTTTCAATGTCGCAAACTGTTAGTCATTACCAGAGGCTACTACCATGAACGTGCTATCTATGGGGAATGCCATGGAAAAAAAAAATCACATCCACATGGCTGGTCTCCCAGCTCCACGGCTCCGAGACTCTGAGGACGAAACCATCACTGCCAATGAGGAGGCTTGTAGACCTGCCATTTGTCGACTAGCGCAGGTCTAACCGTTTTCCCTCCATGGTTTGCTGGAATATCCCTCATTTACCCTCTGGTTATTTAACATAGCCATGGAAAATCACAATTTTTAATAGGTAAACCATCTATAAATGGACCATGTTCCATGGCCATGTTAAATAACCAGAAGGTAAGTCGATTAATCATAATTAATCCCTTCCCCCTGATGGCCTCAATAATCATTGAACACACCGACACACACAGAAACAATGCTTTAGTAGGCGATTTACACATCTCTGGGACCATAGAATAGGGGTGTTCAATACTAGGGGCATGGGATTATTTTCCCCTTTTAGCTCCAATGTCTGAGATTTCCCAGCCATGATTGATTACCAAAGGGTCATCGTTGATACCCTGCAATCATCTCTTGTCTGACAGATCAATGCATTTGCATCCTCTTTTGTTTACTATATCATCTTATACCCGGCTATATCCCTATGTCCCAGGCTCTTGGTTTCTGACAATTGACTACTGATGTTTGATGCTTAATTGTCCATCTGTTAAAATTGTTTTAATGATTTTAATGGAAATATCAGGAGATATCCCTTGCTTGGGTTGCTTATCTCTTTTGTCCCTTCCCAAATTGGAAGACATCCTTCATTCAGATACTGTAGAGACGTCAAGCGGCGGGTGGTTCGATTTACCTCCACATACCTCCACTACTGGCTTGTAGGTGTCCACTTGACACTAACCATTTGCCTAATTCGCATAGTCAAACACAACATATTTGCATGTATTTGTCATATCATGCTGGTTATATCTATGAATGTATATGTATATATATATATATATACGTATTTATACAATGTGGGGCTCTCCAGCTACAAGTTGGTTTATTAAACCCCGTTAACTATAGTCCAGAGTTATTGATGTTATAAACCAGCTTAGCTATCTAGGGACCCCACAGTACATATACACCCATGTGTCTTGGTTACTTCATCCGTTCTTTATTTGTTACATAGCCTCCCATCTCGGCGCCAGGTGTCCCTTTCAGAACCCCCTGAAATTCGAACCTTTATTGACCTTTTCACCTACAAGGCTAGGGGCCGCCGAACTAACGAAATCGTGTTCAGTTGGTGAACTAATCACTTCAATAACTATAGCTTATGATACCTATAACATCCTATAACTATAGTATTCGTGAGGGTTTTGTTAACCAACAAACATAACTGGGGGGCCCACATTGTATTCATTATGAATGATCAAAGGGAAGGGGGTCACTAAACGGCTCCACCTCGCCGCCATCCAAAGTTGGCTTGCCATCTGCTGCCGGAGTCTGCGCTTCTGGCGCTCGCCAGGATGGCTGTTGTTGCTGTGGACCCTCGCAGTGACAGGTCTGCATCGTCAACCGCCGGGACCCACGGATCTGCAGCACTTGGTCCATGGCTCAGATCTGTCAGCTGGTGGTACGGCATTGTACGGGTACAATGCCAATCAGTGTTAATAAATACATATCCCTCCCTGGTAATCAAACATGGCAACTGAAAGTCCACCCTTTATAGATGCCAATCCCATTTGCACCTCCAGTTATAACGGATTCTCTGTTACCACGTTTGTTAGCCAGAGGGTAAAATCCCCATCTCACACATAATCCCATTGCACAGGATGAGTTCAATCCCAGAGTTCAACCCGCCAGCCTGCATCAGCTTCATCAACGGACAAGCTTCGAGCTTGGCCGACCTCTGGTTGGAAACTAGGCTAGGTACATGTAGTTACCCCTTTTTCAAACTGGTTGGTCATTACTTCAACACTTCCAAAACTTGCCACTTGAGGGAAACCGCTCTACCTCATCTGGTTGGTGGTTTCAACCCCTCTGAAAAATATGAAAGTCAGTTGGGATGACTATTCCCAATATATAGAAAAATAAAAAAATGTTTGAAACCACCAACCAGCATGTGAGTGCTCCAAAGGCAGGGTGTAGCCGGAGGTCCATGGCTCCAGACAAAGCGTAGCGCTTCTTCTCGTTTCTTCTGGCCTCGCCTCACGTGGAGAATGATTAAGGCTGGTGGTGAAAAACATGTACAGTTTATGGGCTATAGACATTAGTTATAACAGGTTATTTCTATGGGATGAAAAAGCATAAACCATTATTATGGGGTTGTAATTAAGAACTGGTAACTCGGGATGTTTCAGGGTCCGAAGATTCTATTGGATTCTTGGGTATTGATCCATCGCAAATGGTTGTTCACTGAAAACCAAGATGGGGAGTCAACCAACTTATGCCTGGATTGATTTGGAGTTTCATTTCACAACATCAAGAAATGAAAGTGGCATTGCAATATTTGTTGTTTTTGTTTCATGTTTCTATTCATCAGTGTTTTAATGGTTCTATATTCATCATTATTTGCTGTTGTTGCTGCTGCTGTTGTTGTTTTTGTTTCATGTTTCTATTCATCATATCATGGTGCGTAGAGATCCCACGCTCAGAGGTGACATTGGCAAATGCAGATATGTTTTGGTGTTTACCAATTTTCTAGCCACCCCTAACCAATCTTATGGTTATTGTTACAATTCACTACACTTCATCCAAACATTTGTAGGGTTTCATGTCTTTTGGGTCGAAAGTTGACAGCCAGGGACCCACATCTTTTTTGGCCATCTGTAACCATTGCATTCATGGGTACGCAAGGTTGATCCATACGAACAGGGGGGGGGGGTGATGGCTGTCGAACATCACCATGGTTTCAAAATGTTTCCAATAGCTTTGCAAATATTTGCAGTGTTTACCAAAATGGTCCCAACATGTCCTAACAAAAAGATACTGGCTTCAGCTCATATATATATATATATATGTATATATATATATATATGTACATACGTATGTGTATATATATATATGTAAATAATAATAATTCACTAACCTGAATGAAGGCCATTTGGGGATGATTTCCCTTATTAACCATGATTCCAGAGAGGTCGCAGTGAGGTCGTTCTAATTTGCCCCAATATTTATATATGTATGTATGTATATATATATATGCATATATATATATGCATATATATATGTATATATATATATATACATATGATATGCATATATATATATAGTAATAGTAGTAGTAAGAATAGTAAAAATAAAAATAAATTAATCACCATCATACTCAGCATCAAAAAACATCATGAAAATAACAATAATAATAGTAATACTAATAACAACAATATATAATAATGATACAATATTATAGATATGTTTGAGTCAAAACCGTATTTCTCGCCAAACTCGTGGTCCAAAACCTGGCGACTTCCAACCCCAACGCTCAGCCTGTCGCTGTTCACGTCAGCCAGGGCCAAAAGAAGTCTTGCCTACCACAACCGATGGAGGCTGAAACCGATAATTTCTGGGGAACCAACAACATTAACATGATTGTAAATGTCATTCATATCCCCATGGTTGTTGGTACTATCCCTATAAAATCACCATCGGTTGGTGGTTTCAACCCCTCTGAAAAAATATGAAAGTCAGTTGGGATGATGAAAGAAAGTCCCAATATATGGAAAAATAAAAAAGGTTCCAAACCACCAACCAAATGATAATAATAATCATGGGAAGTAACGGTTGGTAATTGTGTTCAAACTTCACCCCCGACATTCGAAATCAATCAGCCAACATGGTGATGCAATCTATAAAAACGGAGTCTGTAAAATCATCCATTAATCTTCAGGTACAATCCCAGCAGTCAATGTACCAGGCACCCCCAAGGTGAAATCTGTGACATCAAAGAAACAAACAACTGGATGGGATCGAACTAGCAAGGGCGGTGTGTGGTGGAAAGAAAGAGAAGAATCGGTAACATAAAATGTAATTGAAACATATCTAACATCACTCAACATATACCATCCTGCAATCAAACCTGGCTTGCTTGAAAACCCTCCATTTAGTTCGATGATTTTCAGGGATATCCCAGCTAGCCACGTTTGATGACCCTGGTCAAGACTTGAGAGCACATGATGCCTATTCATTGCATCCCCAATCTGGTTGAAGGATAGTCACCCACTTGAAATGATGGCCGACTTCGGGGATGTTTCTCACATACAAGCTGTCACTCATGGCATTTTTGAGGATGTAAGCTTTTTAGTAGGTCATCATAGGTCATCCCGCTTAGTAGTGTTTGTAAGTGGCATAAATAGGGTTTATCACGTATAACTCGGGTTATAAACTATTGCCCAGCTGTAAATCCCATTAATTCTGCGTTTAACCGTCGTACCTCTGCCTCTCCTGCTGCCAAGCAGGCGCACTTCCCTATTTGTGAGCTTCTTGTCTGGGTTGTACGGTGACTCGTAGTCAGGCAGCGAGCCCAATGTGGCTCGCAGGGATGTATCCGAACAGTGCTGTTGTGTTTCCATCCGATGCTGCCGCTTGTCGAGGCTGGGACGCTCCATCGTGGCACAGGCCTGCAATTCAGTACACCAAGCTGTCTGGACTATTGGGCTTGCCACAGAGCTGGGCATCGCCTTGTCTCAAGACGGGTTTATGTGCTCGGAGGGGGACATGTTCTATGGGACTAACAGCAACAACTGAGCAACACCATCAACCAACCATCATTTCTGGATGATAAAAACCATGTGTCATGTCTAAACTCCCCTTATTGTCGCCATGTTTGTTGCTAAAACCCAGTTTCCGTTACCAAACCCAACAAATTTGGTGCTTAATCCGCATTGATTTTGGTGAATTTCATTTAATTTCTATGTTTTAAGGATCACAGTATTTCTTGTTGTTTAAGATACATGTTTCATGGGGAACTCATCATTTTGTTCCTTAACCACCAACTATTAAATCAGATCTACAATATGTTTAAATCATACAATCCTCAAGTTGCAATTTTCTATGGCCAAATGCAATTTGTTTCAAGAAAACTCTCAGCTCTAAACCTACAATCACCGTTAAATCCCACTCATGTTTGGGTACAATCCCCATTACTCATGGTCAAATCCCTCTTCTTCATGGTTAAGTCCAGTTTTCATAGCCTTTCCCCCGGTACTTTGTGGTTAAATCATGGTCAAATCCAATGTTCCATTCCTAGGTCTTCAAAAGATGAAGAATTTCTGACCGACCCCTGGTGTTCTACTTTTTCTGGACGCGAATAAAGATAGGAACAAACGTTGATAGGAAGTCAATAAGTTTATCTACTTATTCTTTTTCTATCTTTTTCTGGACGCGAATTAACAAACGCTATGAACGAAGACCTACAATGTTGGGCAGCATTGCTGCAATGAATCCAAGGGAACCCAAGTGATTTGCACCAGCTCAGCAAATGTAAACGGGGGCTCCACTTTGTAGTTGGCTTGATGATCATATGCTACTCATATTCCCATCATTTAGTGCGTTGATTTACTTATTAAACGATGATTTTCCATAACAAGCAGTTAGTTTGCCATAAATCCCAATTTTCGCTGAGATCATGGTGAAGTTGGTGAAGTTTCCCTATTTTTCCCTTCAAAAATGGTGAAATCCCTAGCCATACCTAGCCACTGCCCTGGCGTCGTCCCGATTCTGGTGAAATCCACGAGCCAACGACCTGGGGCACCACCTGGGGCACCTTCAGAAATGGCAAAACATGGCATTATGGCAGGTATAGGTACCATATGGTACCATAAACCCGAGTGAATTGGAGGCCAACTTAGCGATTTCGTAAACGAGGGCACATTGTAGTCATACCTAGCCATACCTGGCCAAGTCCCCATGGTGAAGTCCCCGCTTTTTTCTGGTGAAATCCACCCATTTTTTCTCTTGGATCCCGGGTGTGCGATGGCTGTGAAGTCGACCAAGGTGTCGAGCCATGATGCGGTGTGCCCTGTTGGAGTCGCCAGCAAGGTCGGATTGTGAACCTTTCAGGAGGATCTTCGGCACCGGAAGCCACGATGGACGGTCGGTCATCGGATCGGAGACGGGTGATGAGGATGTGCTGCATTTGGGAGCTATCGCATCCCGACCACTCTGCGTCTGACGCACCACGTCATGCTTAAACGCTGTGTTTTTGCGGTTCGCAGTGGCCACTGCATGGAAGGGAAACGGCGGCACTGGCTCCCCTGCCTCGGCCGACTTGGACCCCGAGTTGGCGGAGGTCTGGAAGATGGCCAGCCTCGGTCGCGGTCGACTGCACCAAGCGGGAAAAACATGACGCGTTTTTAGTGTGGGGGTTGATTGGAGAATTTAGGTGGAAGCTTCGTGGATTTTGAGGTATGTTTAGATGATTTTTTAAATGGATCTATAATGGATTTTCATATATATATATATATAATATTTAAATTAATTATATAATTTTGATGAAGTCTAAATGGATTTACATAGGAAGAAACAGATTAAACCAGAATTGTTATCGGGCATCAAAACTGTGTGGACGATTTGGCGCTTTTAAATGGACAATTCATAATCAATCGGACAACCATGTTCAATCAATTCAATTTGTGTTGGGCATGTTTTTCCCTACAAACATCTACAATGTGGTACCCCACCAGTTATGTTTGTTGGTTTATAACCCGAGAAAAACCATAGATATACCATACGTCCTAGTGAAATTGGAGTTATTTGCACCAACTTAGCTAACGACCTGGGGCACCACGTTGTATGGTAATTTAACATAGCTATTGAAAATCACCATTTGAAAAATTGGTAAATCAACTATAAATAGGCCATTTTCAGTAGCAAACAGTTAGTTTACCAGAGGGTAATTCCCAGTATTCGTTGAAAAAAAAAGGTATATACTGAGTTTTCCCAGTTTTTCATCACCATTGATGGCTGGCTGGCTTAGGCCGTCCATGACCTGTTGGATCCGCCGGAATACGAACCCTCTGGTAAACGAACTAAGATAACTATGGAAAATCCACCCATGCTTTTAATGGGAAAACTCACTATTTCTATGGCCATTTTCAATAGCTATCTTAGTTTACCAAAGGGCACTCATGTGTGTTGGAACATCAACCATTTTGAAGTTTGATGCTTTGAACCCAATGTTTATTGGGCAGACGTTCATTGTTCATTGAATAAATCACCACTTTTGCTGACTATAAGCCTATGATTCCTATGATGTTCCCAACTCCACCCTCAAATATGACCATATTTTCCCACTACATACATTCATCTAGCGTCATTCATTATCCCACAATTTCATTCTAACATGATATTCCCATGATATTCCCAATGTACAATGTGGGCCCCCCAGTTATGTATGTTTGTTTGTTTGTTTGTTTGTTTGCTTGTTTGTTTGTTTGTTTGTTTGTTTGTTCACAAGCCCCGTAAATACTATAGTTATAGGCTTTTGGTATCATAAACCAAAGTTATTGAAGTTATGTTCACCAATTTAGCTATCGTAAACGGGGGCCCCGCATTGTACCCAATATATTATTCAATTATAGATTATAATTGAAGGATTGATAAAACTATAATCCCGAATATATAAAGATTATAATATTCCCATTGCAAATATATTCCCTATATTTTTGTGGTCCATGTTCAACCCCGTTTTCCCCAGTTCCATGCACCCAGTTTTCCCCATATCCATGGAATTTCTCAGGACCCTAAAATGGAAGTTCTGTAGCATTAAAAGAAAAGGGTGCATATTCCCTTATATAGCCCTAGCCCTTACATAGGCCTTATACATGGTAGGGATTCTGATTTCACAATGTATGTCTATCTATATTCATATCTGTATCTATATCTACATGAACGTTTCTCCATTTTCATGGATATAAATCCATTAAATCCCGATATTTTCCCATATATTCCCAATAAAAGTCACCATGAAAATCAGGGTTTCGCTTCCGCCCAGTAACTCATCTTTCAGCAATCGATCCGCCTCTTTGCGGCGATCCTCCGTCGGCTCGTTGGCGCTGGAAAGCATATTCACTATAGATTCCCCAGTCCTGGTGGATTTTCCATTGGGAAAATAAAAAAAAAACCTTAAACAAACCCAGGCATTTTTAATAGGAAAATCAACTATAACTGGCAATGTTCAAAAGCTATGTTAGTCACTACCAGAGGGTAAGTGAATCAACTATTGCTATGGAAATCACCATCTTTAAAAACTGCAAATCAACTATTTCTATGGGCCATTTTCAAAAGCTATGTTAAATTACCAGAGGGTATAAGGGGGCCTTAATGGATTTTCAGCACCAAAATATGAAACAAAGGGTCAAGATAAAAACCCCAATGGTTGATAACCCAGATGGCCCAAATTGGGAAAAAAACAATGTATCTGACTGGAGAGATTCCCTATATGTAAAAAACAAGATATACTATGAAAAATTGGCAACATTCAGAGATGATAGGGGATCTTAATGGACTTTATCCAGCCCTGGTGTGGTTTCAAACCCAAAAAAATGATGGCTTCACCAAACAAACAAGATGGCTTTAGTGGGGTTTAACGGGGATGTGATGGGGATAACCATCAATCCAGCTATAAGCTGGTGCCCCATAGTTAGCTAAGTTTGTTTATAATTCCAATAACTAGAGTCTCTTGTAGATATATCTAACTAGTTGCTATGGTTTACAGGATATTCTGTGTATATATATACATATACATGTATACATATATGTATATGTACATATATATATATATATATGTATATGTACATATATATATATATGTACATATATATATGTATAAATGTATATATATATATATATATACATATGTATATATATTAAAACACACACATATATATATATATATATAAATATGCATAAACATGTTTGACTACTGGGGCTGTTCAATATACAGTAACTTGGGTACTGTATTTCAAATAGACATGATTCACCAGGTCGCTTCCTCCTGTTGAGATACGGCATAACCTGAGGTGTCGTACGCAACCCTTTTTTACAGGACATGAAACGTTGTAGTCATCCATAGTTGTCCACTTATTTTTCCCCACCTGCCAGGTGAGGGTTGTTAGATTTTATCAGAGCTGTTCTCCTCCTCCTCCTCCTCCTCCGCCTCCTCCGCCTCCACCTCCGCCTCCTCCGCCTCCACCTCCGCCTCCTCCGCCTCCTCACCCCAGATCCCAGTGGGCACAGCCGGACCTCCACCGCGAGCTCCAGATCCCAGTGGGCACTGCCGGACCTCAACCGCGAGTTGCAGATCGCAGTGGGCACTGCCGGACCTCAACCGCGACTTCCA
>Ga0126342_10015196_pt1 | contig 13508 bp, 14 predicted proteins | sample Cyp1metagenome_FD_92528 | JGI IMG/M metagenome (GOLD analysis project Ga0126342, IMG submission 92528) | Coral microbial communities from Lord Howe Island, Old Settlement Bay, Australia - Cyphastrea 1 metagenome | ecosystem: Host-associated > Invertebrates > Cnidaria > Coral ...
ACCTTTTTTACCACCTATTTTCCTCATTTTTATCCGATTTCGGGCGCTCTGCCCCCAGACCCCCTTAACTCACTTTGTTCGCATATAGAACTTCGCCTAGCCTAGCGGCTGGCTTTCGTGATAAAGGAAAGCGAAGCCAATCTGAAAATCTTGAAGTGCGTCATCAATGGATTCACTAAAACAACGAAACAACCAGAAGAAATAGAGTAAGCGAAACGCAAGTGATCAACTCCAGGAAGAGACAAACCGTATGAAATTTACATACACTCTGGTTATTTAACATAGCCATGGTATAGATGGCCCATTTATAGATGATTTTCCCAGCTATAAACCTCCAGTTATTTTGGGGATTTTCCATGGCTATGTTAGTCATAACCAGATGGTAAATTTACTGTAAGACTCTGTAAGGCCCTAACATATCGCACTTAAATGAACCGAGATGAACCGAGACTTGACGCCTGGTAACCTGGTATCAGAGAGGTCGAAATCATCAGCATTTCCCCCATTACCGCCACCGATGCATTGGCCCCCATCAGCATAGTAGATCTGGAAACCATCCACGACATTGTAAGATCGAACTGTGACTTTAGTGATGTCACCAGGACCAGCATCACAATTTGTTGCAGCTGTGGGCAAATCATCCGAGTACGACACTTGCAGGTTGGAGACAGGCTGAGAGACGTATGCAAAGGGTCCAAGCTTGACATATTTGATGGCTGGGAGTACCTCAACAGGTTCAGTCTCCATGCCAGGGACATAACGCTGAAGATACATCACCGTCCTTAATGACGTAACGATGGAGCGTGCAACGTCTCGCACGAAACGAGACTTCTGCATAGTTGCCGCAGATGCACATTTGGAGTCGTCTGACGCCTCCCCGGCCCAAGAGAGGTCATACTCTGTTCCAGTTAGTGTGTCCTTGGTGCTGGCTGAGCAATAGCCGCGTCTCCTTCCATTCATTTGTGAACTTGTCTCAACTTTGCCGGACCTCCATGTGAACCACTCACCATAGGTGTAGTTGAAGAAGCTTTGATAGAATGCCACTGATGACTGCAGTTCCAAAGACCATGACGAATCAAAGACACCATAAAGGGAGGGGCCATGAATGACTCTCTCCCGCAGAATAACACAATGGATGGTTGCCTCAGTGACATCTCCCACCATCTCCCCCCATGGAAGTTCCTGCGGGGGACACTGTTTTGAATCCTGTCAAAGTTCGGAGAAATGCTACTGTTCTTGCTACCAGTAAACATAGTAAACTCTAAGATACTCTAAGTGTTTTGGTGTATCATAGTTGTGACATGTTGTGACTTTGATGGCAGTTTTCAATTTGTGACTTTGGCAAACCTTCCAACCCTAGCCTTACCACTCCGAGGCGCCGTGGCTATCGTCAATGGCAGCAACTGGAGTTTGTTGCTGGAAACCGTGAGATGGGCCACGATATCCTCCACTTTGGCCAAGGCGATGCCTCGGAGTTTGCCCGGTTTTTCTATGAGGTGATACGGGATATGTCCAAACATAGGTTTTCAATGAATTGGAACATTTAAAGGAAACCAGGGAACTATAGTTTTTACGCCAAAAGTATGGAAGTTTCATACAGATTGTCCCTTCAACCAAGTCTTGGCTCAAGCTGCAGAGTTTGTCGGTTTGTAGCAAAGCATCCCACTTTGATTTCCATCATGGAGCGTAAGTGAAATCCCCAATGACTATTATTAATTTGGGGATTTCTAGTCATTGGTGAAATCCCCAAATTAATTATAGAAAAGTGAAAATCTTATAGATTACTTCATTTATCTTGATAATTTCTTGATTTCCAGTTTGAAACTCCACCAAGAATCTCAGGAAGTTGCCGCGGTCGATGGTGGATTTGCTCTTGCTGTATCGCCTCATGTCCCGCTTCAAAGCCAAGAGGTCGGCATAGCGGTCACCGAGCTCGTAAGCCAAGATCTTGACATCCACCAAGTCTGACACCTCGACTTAGCGGCTTGGAGCCACCAACAAGCAGCGCTTGTTAAGGAAATCCAAGAATCTGAACTAATGTGCGTAACATGGCAAGATTACAAAGAAATCGAAGGCAAGAGCAATGAGCACCATCGTTAAATTTATTCATGCATCCTTACCAAATGCACATCAATATCATCAATGGCTTCTGGAACAGTCTTTTTTTGATGTATGTGGTCTGGTATATATATATTATACTGTGTAAATTATATGAGCTGCGAACCATATTTGTTACATAACGCAATTGACGGGGTGTTCCTACCTCGTTCTCCAGTCCCGCAACGTTTCTGCCTACCTCGTTCTCGGGGTGTTCCTACCTCGTTTTACAAGCTAGATATGATGTTTTTGACAAACCGGGGTACGCCCGAATACTACTTTCCATATACGCAAATAAGAGCCGTCGCTCATATACATTTGCTGTAATGCTTGATTTGGCTGCCTAACAGCTATGGTTATTGAATGTGACCAGAAAGAAGAGAAGCAGAAGCTCGGAAACGCTTAATTATAATTCCATATGATTCCTATGGCAGTGTTTTGAGTGCGTAAGCCATCCAAACATACTTTTTGCGTCGTTTTGCCTACGTGTTCGTCTGTTGGACTTACATGGATTTGCCATCTGGTTATGACTAACATAGCCATGGAAAATCCCTTACAAATGGAGGTTTCTAGCTGGGAAAATCATCTATAAATGGGCCATCTATACCATGGCTATGTTAAATAACCAGAGGGTACATGGATTTGCCACATGACTTGCTGTACGGTCTAGTGCAATGCCATTTCTGCCAGCCTCCCCAACAATCAGCTGCCAAATATCGTAGACGTCCTCACTCTCTGGCCAAAAGAGATCGATGGCCTTCTCAATGACGTTGCCAACAACCGGAATTTCGCCTCGCTGCTGGAAGCAAACCATGGTTTTGGTTGATTAATCTTGATATTGGTTAATAATCTGAAGGAAAAAAAAACATTAATGCCAATAGCTTTCATGCTAAGTAAGTCTTTAACGTTGGGTCATGAACTTATAGTTGATTAGGTTAATCTCATTCAGTCTCCCTGCTGTTCACGCCTTGTGATGTTGACAAAAAGAAAAGAACACCAAGTTTGGGGTGCACCGGACTCAGAAAAAAAACTTGTAAATTGCTTTCAAATTCAGACTTGTCTTTCCAGATACCCGCGATGTCCTCTGTCACTGACTTTGCAACACTCACCAAACGATCTGTCCAACTCTGGCCAACTGTGATGGTGATATGATCTTCAACAATTTTCTCATATTCGGCTTCCAGCTCTCCTGTGACCATTTCCATGGCGCTCTTCACATCCTCAGCAATGGCCCAGTTAGACATGGCTTTCAGATGTAACTCCATGGAGTTCAAGTTCTCATCATCTTTCGCAGAGCATTGGTCTCTGACGCCACTGACGCCCTTCAGTCGTTGCATCATCTGCAATAGGTCACTCTCATAGCAGCTTGCGGTCTCCGCTCTGTGGGGAAGCACAACGATGGCAAGCCAAGCGATGGCAGGAGGCAGCAGACGCAACATCACGTGGCAAATGTGATATACAGTACCCAGTATACCCAAGAATTATACCCCAAATTAATTGTTGTTTATTGGAAAATATTGGAAAACAATGAACCACTGGACTTGGAGGTTTTCCCAAAATGTTCAGACAACCCATAAAATCTCGTAGACCCAGTCTGCACACACAGTGCATCTCTGGACTAAAATGGACACCTTGGCACTAAATGCCTTCCCAAATCATGCATTTCTTCGGTGCGCTGCGAGCTGATTCTTTTACCTTCAAATAGCCATAAGATTTAACTATCATTATAATTCATTATATAACTATATCATTAACTAAATTATTAACTATCTATTATGTTGTCGGTCGAATGTCGAAACTAGGCATGATATTTGGAGATAGGAGATACCTGGATCTTCGAAAGGACACAAATAATTGTCCGTTTGCAAGATTTCTGCCCTTAGGGCGGATTTCTTGTGAAGGAGCTAGAAATGGTCATTTTTTGACTACTGTGGTCAATTTTGGATTTCGTACCTTTTGGGCTGATCTTACTCTACAGTACTTTGCGTAAAAATGTGTCGGTTTTTCTGGGCGGAAATTCCCGGGAAAAGGGCGTAAATAAAAGGGCGGAAATACCCGGGCAGATTCATCATGACTCAAACATGAAAACATGAAGTGGTGAGTTGTTTCTTGAAATGTTTTTTTTTGAAATGGGCAAATCTACAGAAAATGGACAGAAATCAAACCAAAATCTGCCGAAAGAAATTTGTAACCAATGAATATCCGGGTATATTTGGCATAGCTTCGTTGCTTCGCTTTCCATCTCAGCGAATCATTTCACACCTCTTTCAGCTGCACGTGCTTCACCGGCGACGTGAGTTCGCGGCGACGCTGCAGGATCACCTCCAATTCAACCAGGTGGCGTTTTCTTGGTCTCCAAAGAAGCGAAAATCAAGATGGCCAAAGATGACCCAAAACGATGAAAAAAGATATCCAAACTGAATCCAAACTGAATCCAAACATATCCACATGTCATGACTGTCCATGACTGTCAGGCCTGGCGCCGGTGGTAGATCTTTTCTGCCCAAGGGCATTCTGGCAGTGCAGGTGTCTGCGAATGCTGCTGCTTTAATTTCCACGTCGTCCTGCTGAGTCTCCAAGTCAACTGCTTCAGAATCACCAGCATTCCCTGATTGGTCTACCCTGCAGCTTACTTAGAAGTGCAGTTCCAGTCTGTTCCAGTTATAGGCGTCTTATGTGTGGAGAAATATAGCCTTGGTTGTAGGGCTTATTTCCCAACTCATGGGGGTTGAGTTGTTACACCAGAGGTATACTCATTTGCACCGAGCAACACTATGGTATACAACATGGTATTACTCATGCAGTGACTCTATAGTTATAACCAACTTCTAGATACCCTCTGGTAAACTAACATAACTATGGAAAATCACCATTTTTAATGGGTAAATCCACTATAAATGGCCATTTTCAATAGCTATGTTAGTTTACCAGAGGGTATACTGTACTCAAGGCTCCTTGACTGCGAACATCCGGAGGCCGATCTTGAAATCCGCGACGCCGGCCGCGACGACGATCGACTGACCGAGCGATGAAGGGCCGCCCGCCACGCTGCTCGGGGCCATGTGCCCATGGAACGCAGGCGTTGAGAGGCACCTCTCCTCGGCTCCTGTCCAGGGATCCCAGACTTAATCCAATGACACGGATTCAACTGGGTCCAATTTGATCAAGGTCCAATTGTAACAGACCCTGAAAATGTTCAATTTTTGCTGGAAACTTTTCTTCCAACCCCTATCTGGCCGGGTCCATGTGATTTTACTGAAGGGTAATTGGATTTAAACGGACTTGAAATGATTTGGATTAAGGAATGGATTTAAATGGATTTAAAATGATTTATATAAATGGATTTAAATGGATTTAAGTGGATTTAAATGGATTTAAGTGGATTGAGAAATTGTATTTATAAGTGGATCCAATTCTATAACGTTTCAATTGGCCCTCGGGGATCATCTCCGAGGTCTTCACCTCGGCACAAAAAGGACAACAGCGGTCGGGGCTCATACCTTACGAAATCTTAGGAACACCACGGATGTACATCTTTTCATATCGTGAACACCATTGATATCTGGATGTACACCGTTGATGTACTGGATTGATATCTGGATTGATTTCAAGCTCAACATCTTTCATCATCTTTCCATATCGTTCCTGTTGGGGAATTTCCAGAGGGATTATCAATGCTCCTTTGGCGGCTTTGGCGAAGGCCCCAGCTCAGGAGTCATCTTTTCAGGACTGCCCTGGTCAAATCGTCAAATCCAAGAGGTTTTTAATAACTTCCTATTAGTTATGTATATGTTATGTACTAATATGCATTGATTGATTTTGTATGGGAACTCATCTTGGAAGGTAATTAAGTCACCGCCTACCATGGAACAAGAGCCACTGCGATACTGATTGTAGAGGTGTCATGAGGTTTGGAACTGCATTGCCATGCATTGCCCCAGTTGAAGCAAGAAAAAGCCTCGGAATTCCCACATAGACCGGTCCGTAATTAGACACAGTCCGCTATTAGACACATCCGAGCATGTTTTGTCAAACACGTCGTATCCTTATTCTGCGCACGCCTGGTTCTTTGGTGTTTCAAAGCCCAAAGCCGGCAGCTCCTGGTGGCAAAGGATTGCTTCGCCCTCCCTCATTTGGAACTTAGGTGCCCCCCAACCTACCTCACGGTTTCTATTGGCTGCTTGCAGTCATCTTTGCATCCCAGCATATTCCAGCAGTGTCAATCTCCTGATACTGATAATCCCGATCAACATTCAAGTCCACAGCCACATTTCCTACATCTCCTACATCGATACGGAGTCCGCATATTGGCCAAGATCAGCCAAGTCTCTGTGCTGGTATGGGCTTTTCGAAATCTTGGCGTCCGCAAGGTCTGAACAAACTTCATCATCTCCCCTGGCGAGGGAACTGACAAATCTTCTCTGAGTCCACCAGCAGTGTATGTCATCACAGCCTTTCAACTTCAGATTTGGCGCAAAAGAGCTCAAACATGTTCAAACCCTCAATACGCAAATGTGGGCACCCCAGTATGTTTTTTGGAGTCAGAATGGCATATGTTTGGGCATGTTCAGATTGTGAAATGCGTTGATCTCTGCATGGGAGTGTGATCTCTGGGTTCTTGCTGCTTATGACCTTGCTGCAAAATTTTGCTGCTTCTACTACTGGCCTTGTTTTCGTTGCGTTGCTGCAACCACACAAGTGCATCCCACAGCCCGAAGCCATTGTACAGTACATTCTCACAAGTGCATCTCACGTTGCGAAACCAAATCAAAGGATGTCAGTCATGTCAGTGTGTCAAAAATGCTGAAACAATTTGAAACATCTTCAAATCAACATCTTCCAATCGTTCCAAAGGCAACCCTCTTGGCATCAACTGACGAAGAGCCTGTATGAGCAACCCCGGAAAGCCCGTCTGATGCCGTGTTGGGTCGACCTTGCTGCAACCCAAGCAATGGGCAAAAAGGCGCCAGATGCTCGTTGCTGCCATTTTCGGCGGATATAAATGTATATATCATATTTATATGTATATCATAATCTATATATATATATATTATAATATTATATATATTATATTATTATGTATATATATATATCATATATATATATATAATATGTATATATTTATATATATCATAATATGTTATATACTGTATGTATATTATGTATTATAGATAATTAATATCCATGTATTCCCGTTGGGGCAATATAATATCCCAATAATGTTCCAAAATTTGCCAAGAATATCCTCATGAGATCCCAATGCCATCCCAGAGATGGATGCAACACACTTCATGGCCATAGAGAGTTCTCCAATTTCCACATGGGGGGTTCCACAAATGGGGGATCCCCAACATGGATGGTTTACAATGGAAATCCCATTAAACATAAAATGGATGATTCAGGGGCATCTTAAAGGCCATCTTAGGAAACCTCCACATATTGACATATGTCCACTGTCAGACGGTCTCTTCAACTTCAAGAAAATCCAAATCCAAGTGGCTTATGCTCTGCAAGGAGTCGACATCTTCTGGGGTCATACATCTCAGGGCAGCGTACGATGGTGGACTTTTGAGGATTTTTAAGTAGGTCGTGTTGAGCCCATCAACCATCCACCGTTTCGATCCATTTTGGGAGGTACCGTCCTATAGCCATCCCCCCAAAAAAGATTCCAAGAATATCCGAGAATTATATATATATATATATTTTTGTACAATTTTGTACAATTTTGTACATATTTCACTTATTGGGTTTATCACGTCAAAAGATGACTTTGGATCCTCCCACCCTGGGGCTGCTTGACTGTTTCACAGCGTTTACATCCGCCCTGTCCTTGACAGAGATGTCTCCACTGGCAGCCCTCGGGATATGGAGACATCAAAGCTGCCCAAATTGATGATCACATACTGACTCCGACATCTAACTAATTGATGAACATTTAAATTGATGATCATTTAATTACACATGTTTATATAATTGTTTTAACGTTTTTCTAACTGGCTCGGGTCAAGCTTTCGCATTCCAGGACATCCGTGACTACGATCGTTTTCAATGTGGTAGCTGAGGGTCACATGTCTCACAGTCAAGAAAATGGCACTTACATTCCCTTCCAGTGCTGGCAGGCTGCCTATGAAACTCGGAGACTCACATGCAAATCTCTGCTTGCTTTGTGGCCGGCTACTCGTCGATCGAGGAATTCGTCCAAGAATTCCTGATGCCCCAAATGTGAGCGCACTTGTTGAACATTGTCAAAAAAAAATGCTAGGAGAATGTGCAAAACCAGGAAGTTCCTTCAAGATCCAACATGCCCAAACATGTCCAACCAATAGACATCGACAAAAAGGGCTGCTGCTGCTGCTGCTGCTGCTGCTGTCCCACAGGATTCATGGAATTGTCGTCCTAGTGGCAAGACGTCACGGCAAAAAATAACATCTGTTCCAAGACTCCCTTTCCATGCCGTCGTGGGGGCGCCTGTGAGCCAGGAATCGGTGATTCCAGGAAAGGGAGAAACACACCCAGATATGCGACTGGAGTATGACATGACATGACATGTTGACTACCAGTTACTCAGTAACGTTATTTAGCATGTGTGACTAACATAATGTGACCCGTTCATTTTGTTTCCATCATTTTCCATCTGTAATATTGAAATTTGATCACAATGAAGTTTCAGCCAGTCCTGCGGAAGCTTCAAGACGCCAGCAGTCCATGTTTCTGTCATGAAAACAAACTAACTGATGTCAGTCTTGATGATCTGGAAGGAGCCTTTGTAGGCTTCACAAGTCCTGCATATGTGTTTACTATGCCGCCCGTACTGCCCGTACATGTGCTTGGCACTTAGTACTCGGTGATCATGACCCACGTGTTGCTGTGACTGTCTGAGCTTTCATGTTGGTGGCGTTCATTTTCTTCACCACTAACTTTTGCCAGACACACTTTAAGTGAGCTGGCTTGGGGGGATTACGACTGCGATTTCGGGCAAAAACATGTGGTCTCTGTATTGTAATCCAAAAATATCAAAACAGTGAATGTCCCATCATACATCTCTGATACATCCACTATACTGCACTCATGGAACAGTCCTTGAAGACTGTCAGGTCGTTCAATGCTGCTTGTCACTAAAGTTTCTTGGGCTCTTACCAGTCTCTCTTGGCTCTTGGCCAATTAATCGTGTCCCCCTCAGTGGAGCGGATGAATGTCGATGATCCCTTTGAAGGTCGGAGGTGGGCACGGCTTTGAAAAAAAAGGCCCGTGCGCGACAGTCGTAGGTCAATTGCAGCGCTGGCTCTTGCAAAGAGCAGCCTTTTTGCTCGTTCTGACCTCAAAACATGTGCAATGCTTGGACACACAAACAGCTGCGTGAGCTATCTGACCTGTCTCAAATGTACGTATGTATATGCAAATGGACACCCATCCAATCAAGATAGCAGTGGAAGATAAAATCAGGAAAAAGTTTAACATGATGTCGTGACATGGCATACAAGCATGATGTACAAACATTATATATACTATATCATATCCATATTTTGACCACAGGCATGTAACATCACGTAGCATGCATCTGGCAACTGTCCTGGGCTGACCGTCTTACCTTGCGCTCTTAGTCACCCGACAGCACCAAGCCTTCTTCGCCTGACTCCAAGCCGCATGGAAGTTGTCCAGGGCCTGGGTGGAAAGCCATGATCATGGTGCGATACATCATCTATGATCATTGTTCGCTATGGAAAATGGTGGAACATTGTTCATCTCTATTACGTATTTGATGATATAAAATGATACTTTTTAATAGACAGGACTAGATGTTGTCTCGTATGATCTATCGTCTAACATTTATCATTATTTATCTATATATGCATATATCATATATCCATTAAATATGTTTAGGGATGCTGGTTGGCAATTTTGGTAGGGAAAATACTTGAAAACGAAAGAACATTACCCATTTACTTTGATGGTTTACCTATCAAACATTGTGATTTTCAATGGCTATGTTAAAGTACCAGAGGATATCATTGTATTTAGAGATTCAGATGCTGATTTTGATTGTATGAATTATGATTCACGAAGCTTTTGATACAATCATTGTTCCATTGACATCCATTGACAACCATGGGAGTTCAAAATGAACCTGACACTTGTGATATCTGATCTCTGCATTGAATGCATTAGAATTGCAGAACTTCGTGTGCTAAGTTTCTTCACAATTCGACCTTGAAAAGCATCCTGGCAAGATGCAAGAAGGGAAAAAGATAAGTCTAAGATGGCTAAGGCAAAGTAAACAACAGAGCTTGATCCAGAGGATTTACGCTGAGGTGTGCACAACATCGCATCTGAAGGGCTTGGTGAAGCGTGACACCTCAGATGTCGCAGGCTGCAAGGAGGCATCGTCGGCGTCAGGGTGCGAAAAAAATATACTGCTGATGGTTGTTATTACCTGCAACCATTCCTTAAAAAAACATTTAACATCCCCAAAAACTTCCCTCAAGGCAAATGCACCGCAGGCTTCTCCACAAGAATCAGGAAGTTGCCAAACAAAATCCTCCGGGGGTTCCTAAAACATCAACGAAAGAAGGTCCCGGAATGAGGAAAAAAGTGAGGATCATTCATCCCTTCACAAAAAGAAAAACAGGAAGTTCCCTACTAAAAAAAAAAACTGGAGATTGCCTTAAACGTTTTGGGAAGTCGGCTAGAATCCCTGGGAAAATGCTGCTAAAAATTGGAAGTTCCACCGACTTGCAAGGTGCTGAGCTTTCACTTGGCCCAGGTGTTCGCAAAGATTCCCAGGTGAATCCATGCCTGTTCAGCTGCGAAGTGATCGAACGGATGTGCTGACCGATCCTCAGCCTATGACTCCCTAAAAAAGGTCTGATATGTCTGATATGATGCATTTCTACAATTCTACAGGAGCTTCTATCCTAAAGAAAATACCTACAATCTCTGCACATTCTCTCACAGAATTCGGCCTTTTCAGCATCTGCTCTGCACTCAAAATGATCTGGAAGTCGGCATCTGGGATGTGAGCCTCCGCTATTGCAGTTCGTGGCTGCGATACCACAGCTGAGCTTGTTTCATTGCCGAAGTTGACCGTGATGCGCAAAAGAAGTGATGCAGTGGAAAAGAAGACTCCTAGACTCCCGGCGATTCTTTCAGTCAGTCAGCATAGTCAGCCCATGTTTTCCTCCCTTAAAACAGGACATCCGGCAGAAAACTTCATGGAACTTCCGGCAGTGCCTTGCTACGCGGTGCTTTGCTCTCTCTCATCCCTTTGCACCCTTTCTTTTGGTGTTTGCAGCACCAATCCCTCAGACACATGCGACATGACCAGAGCGCCATTTGCAACATGAAGAGGCACAAAATACATATATCAAGACGTTGCCTGCTTACGTACTGTGACTTTTCACTAGACTATATTCTTAGGAGATTGTTTGACAATCAGCTTAAATCGTATATCAATGTATATCATGAATATTATGATGGTTATAGTACATACCCCACAGATCCACACAAATATAGAAGATATTCACCGAATATTCCAAACAGAATTACAGTAGCCCCTGAGGCCATGGCTTCTGCTCCTTGCTCCAGGACGAGGTCCAATCCCAGAAATGGTCCTAGCCACTAAAGAGCTGCGATATCGTTTCCTATCTCGTCCTATATTTACATAGATATTTCAAATGATCTTATATATAGCTTCTTTGCTTGGGTTTCAAATGATTGAATGTTGAAAAATGTCAATGTTCTTTTTCGCATAGTTCTCATCAACTTTTATCACGAGCTTTGCCGCAAAAGGCTTTTGCTGATGCATAGGCCGCTTGTGCCTCAGCGTGTGACCTCTATGAATGAACTGTCAGAGTGTACTGCTGGCTCCTCGCAGTCAAAGAATGTCTGCTTCACCTGTGCGCAGATGTGCCAGATGTGCGCAGTGGCCAAGCCAACTGACACGGAAACCCTTTGGATGATCCCCTTGGACTTGGGCGACTTGGGGGTAACTCATTCTCAGACACATTGCTTGGTGGCAGCCCAGCCTTAACAGGTGATGCCCTCAATGATGGACATGCCTAGCTGCGACAGCGTTAGCACTTTTTCTGACCACTGCATGCACTGTCTCAAGCATGAGTGCAAATGTTTTGATGAGTAGATACAGACAAACGATACTTGGTGTAGAGTCAACTTCGGACGGTGGCCGTCACTTGTTCAATTTGACGATCTGAAGATTGGAGGCTCAAAAGCAGTTGACTTTGTGGCCCGCCTTGCCCTGCTTCAAACAGCAGAACCTGCGTCACCAAAGCGAAAGGATGCTGTGGTTCAACGCTCTGAAATCGTGATGATCTAGGGCATGTCAAGCCAAGGCATGCCAAAATTTGTAGCAACTAGATGGGTGTGTTTGTTCTTCGCTGCTGAGGACTGTTTCAGAATGGCTCAAATTACCTTTCAAAAAAGAGTGTGCTGTCCCACTCTGCAGCCAATTACCAGCAATTCGCGATTTGGCATCATTCCTACAATTGTCTACGATTAATTTGAGCACAGCGACACGTTTCAGCGCGGTTCTGGGCAGCCGCACTCTCTGGTGGCATCATCCCACTTTTCGTGGTCAGGATCACCACTGCAGTCCATTTCTGGCAAGGCGGAATATCGCCAGGCAACTCACAGGGAGATAATCAGCAATTAGCCAAAGTGTCGCTCTTATTTGTTGGCTAGGCGAAGTTGGATCAAATATGTTGAAGTTGGTGATGTATGTGATTCTCATTTAAAGAAGAGATACAAAAATAGTAGAACCACTCCATGAGGCTGATTGAATAAAATTTGGCCAGCAGCTCTGCTTCTGTTGCCTGGGCCCCGTCAGGTGAGCACAAGTGGCCCTGGCTGTGCTTATCCTTCGGTAATCAAACATGGCTGGCTGGGAAAACCCCCATCAGAAATGGAGGTTCTTATGGGAAATTCATCTATCCCAATGGGTGATTTTCCATTGCCGTGGATGTTTGATTACCGGAGGGTATCCTACAGGTAGAAGTGAAAGTCTCACTGTCCCTTTTGGTTTTTCCCATTGTCAACGCTGTTTCCAAGAAGTCATCCCTAAGTCATCCCTTTGATGGTTTCCCCCATGTGAACGCTAGATTTACTGAATGTTTTTTTTATCACCTACGATCTTGAAATTGTAGAAATCATTGCATTCTGCTGGTGGGCTGCTATTCTTTTGAATGCCAAAAGATATAGTAGAAAAAATATCTCTGCATAGCAACGCTGGGAAAATATCTCCTGGACTGGGCGGAAGTTTTTTCTTACCCCAGGCGCCCAGAAGTTACCCCATCCCAATGGCACACAGGGTTACCCCAGGCCATCCGGAAGTTACCCCAGGGACCAAATCCTATTGGCACACTAGTACCACACCACCGTTGGTTTGGCAAACAAAATAT
>Ga0126342_10015197_pt1 | contig 13508 bp, 11 predicted proteins | sample Cyp1metagenome_FD_92528 | JGI IMG/M metagenome (GOLD analysis project Ga0126342, IMG submission 92528) | Coral microbial communities from Lord Howe Island, Old Settlement Bay, Australia - Cyphastrea 1 metagenome | ecosystem: Host-associated > Invertebrates > Cnidaria > Coral ...
AACTATATTTTATAATACATATAATAACCAAAACTATAAAATCTATAATGATATGTATATACATATATGTGTATTAAGTATATATACATAGATTAAGTATATATATATATATATATTAAGTATGTATATATATATATTAAGTATATATATATATATTAAGTATATATATATATATATTAAGTGTATATATATATAAATAAAGTATAAATATAGGCTATATATAATATATACTATATAATATATAACATATGGACTATATAATATATAATACATGAACTATATAAGTTCAGAATCCGCACAAAGACATTAGCGTTGAAGTTGTCGTAAATGTCAATCACCTGATGTCAACTGGGTGAAGCTTTTGGATTTTGCCTGTGCAATTGCCCAACTCCGCCAAGAAGGACATGTTGACTGGAACACACGATACTTGGGGCTGCAGTTGAGATTGCTAATGGATATAATCCTATGGTTATAACCTCTAAAAGTTGGGATATATATATATGATGAGCATACAAAGAACACTTATAACTGTAGAACATATTTTTGTGACTCGTCGGTGAAAGCCATCCGGTAAAAACCAAAAGATTCAATCTGATCGTACCAACCACACATACTTTTGACAGGTCAGCAATGAAACTGAAAAATGGTACAAAATGCAAAATTGAGAAGGTGTTTTTTTTGGTCCATGCCTAATGACAGTGAGGATCAGTGGTCAATCTAGACTTGAATCAAAAAACAAACCGATCCATTTGAAAATTGAAGATCCTCGTTATCCGAAAACATCCTAAAACCATCCGGGCATCTCCAAAAATGAGAGCACCGCAACATGGTCATCATATAGTGAAAACAGAGATAATCTAGACCATGTCGGTGAGTGCACCAACAGATGCTGATTTATGATAAATGTTGGGATGTTCTTTTAACCATTTAAGACTGAGATATCAAGGGTACAAAGCCAATGATCACCAATGAGTATGTGAACTAATGGATGTAAACGGAGGTTTCACCATCAAACATGGGACGACAATGATGATGATAATGTGACGTAACGGGTAATTACAACCAATGAGCTGATGATGATAAATGGACCCATTATAACTTATAAACCATTTCAATGGGAAAAGCATCTAAGAATATCTAAGATTTTTAGATCCCATCTTAATGCTATGAGCCATCTAAAATCCCATCATTATAACCATTTCAATGGGATTTTACCGGTGCTGGAACTCCGGCTTGGCTGGCTCGGCCAAATTCGCGGATTCGCAGAGCTATGAGTCCTCCAATCACTGCTTGGTGGTTGACCTACCCCTCTGAATAATATGAGTTAAATGAGTTATATGGGATTATTCCCAGATGGGAAATAAAAAAAATGTTCCAAACCACCAACATCCACCAACATCCACCAACCAGATCACTTTTTCATTCCAACTTGTGGGCTTTTTCCTTCGAGATGGTGGAATTATCTCTAAATTTGGAACTCTTAAATCCGGTGGTTTTGAATCAGAGTCCATCTCTGTTCTTCCTGGCAGACTTTGGGGGTATCCACTTTTTCAAGGCAACGGCCCTTGCTGGGTCCTCGATGTCGATGTCAGGTAAACCTGAAATCAAGAGTTCCAACTCCTTGTCATCAAACAAGGACAGCCTTGGGCCGGCCAGAACTGACAGAAACTTCCTTTGAAAAGAAACACATCTGGGGATGTCAAGCAACCCTTGTACGGATGTCTATATAATACCGTATTATGTATATTGTGGTATGGGGGATAAAACCAACAGTGCACAAGGTAGAACCGTGCCCTCCTTGACCATCGTGATGTTGTGGAGAGGAACGGTTTGGGTAGCAGCCACGGAGTGGACGGCACTATGCGCTGACTGAATGGCAAAAAAAACATTCCTTCCCTCGGGCAATTCCTCGAAGGAAGGGCTACTGTAGCTACCATTTACTATCAGGGAGCAATCATTCAAGAATATTCGGCTATGGTTCACGATTCAGTTTTTCCGATAATGGTAAAAACCTTGGAAGACCTGAAACCCGCGATGTAAATTGGACGAGAAATGGCAGATTGCAGAGGGCGCGCGTGTTCGCAAAACCCATGTGAGCAAAACCTATGTGGGTTATATTCCTTTGATATTTGACCATGGCTTCAAAAAAAAAGGGCTACGACGAGTGGACCAACCAGTTTTTAGTGGTCCAAAAATAACCAAAAATCGTCCTTTTGGTATTAATGAATCCCATCACCCGTTCATATTCAACACCCCATAAGTGGTCCCAATGATGTGGAAATTCCCTGCTAAACCATGGTTTCTACCGGGGTGTTTAAAATTAGGGGCAAGGGATTAACCAAACCATACAAATTTAAGGGTAGATAATTTTGAGCCATAGACCTTTGAGTCGTGACAAAGAATCCTTTACCAGGTTGGTAAAGAGGTATCCCACAATGATGGCTTCGTGAATATCCACCTATAAACCCTGTAGGTTAATAGCCCACACCAAAACAGGAGGTAAGCAAGGAACCATCAAATATCAACTATATCCCCATGAATGTGATAAACCCAATGCAGTAAACCATCGCCCCCTGTCATCACCTTAGCCATGTGTATTTCATAAACCATCCCCAGCCATGGTAGATATTTATGGCTTATGGCATTGGGTTTACAGCATTATATAATTCCCATCAAATCACCATTACATCCCATTGAATCACCGTCAAATCCCATTAAATCACTATTACATCTCATTGAATCACCATTAAAAAGAACTAAATCACCATTACATCCCATTGAATCACCACTAAATCCCATCAAATCACCATTACATCCCATCGAAACACTATGAAATCTCATTAAATCACCATTAAATCCCAATGCGCAACAATTAAATCCCATGAAATCACCATTAAATCCGATTAAACCAGTTATCAACTGTATATCCCCATTAAGATTCAGATATTAGTTAATAACTCCCTGTGTTAACCCAGCGTGGAAAAATCTTGCCCAGATGCAACTGAGGAGGAACGATCTCGTGCAAGCCTTGTGCAAGATGCGGCTTCCGGCGTCCGTATTTTGGTCAACTGGGGGGCCCTTATGATCCCATACTTTAAGGTCATGCTTAATATGGACACAATGTGAAGGGTGCCACGTTAAGTTTTTGATGTTTCCAGGGCGTCAATGTCCTCACTTGAGCGCTGAAAGGTGAGTCTTGACAGCCCACAAAGAAAGACATATCACCACTTCCTTTGTCCAATCCCATGTTTCGGCACCAACCAAGGATGAAGTGGGCATTGCTCACTTCAAGGGACCTCAATCATTCCAAGGATGGGAACGCAAGGCTAGAGTTAAACATCAGAAATCACCAGCCATCATACATGAAGACCATGAAACATCCTGAAACCATATACCAAACACACATAAAGACATGTACTGTATATAAAGGCATAAAATCACCGTGCCGTGATATAAAATACCATCCAGAAACTCTGGTTTAGTCCTGAATCTGCTCATTGTGAGGGGGGTGCCATTTACGGAGTTTGTTATTTATAGGAGAGGAAAACAGGTTATGATGATGTACACATGATGGATTTACAGCCAGCCATGTTAGAACTCGGCCACCCAATCAGTTATATATATATATATACATTATATATATACACATATTATATATATATATATATATGTGTTCTAACCCTAAATTGGGATCATCTTTGCAAACAGGAATTGAATATGCGATCCCTGAGAACAATTCAGCAGAAAATGGCCCTTGAAACTTGACACAACACCTTGTTAGAAAATGATCTGAAAGGCAACATGCACCAGCACATATGTCTGAAAAGCGTGCAAATTTCTACCGATGCATGTGATTAGATATTATATTCACCAAACACAGAGTGTGTATATATATATATATACATAATGATATCATCTATAGAAGGTGAATGTGTGTATATATATAGAGTATCCATATTCACAGAGACATATAGGATCACTTCACTATATAACACACATAACCATATATATATATTTCATACATGAACATTATATGTATAAATGTGTGTATATGCGACACTTTTACACATGTTTACACATGTTTACACTTGTTTACACATCCAGCGTGTCTCGCCTTTCAAGAAGTGCTCGATCTGCTGCTTCACGGAGTTGGTCCTGAAGAACCGCCGCCACCGGTGATATGTCCCATTTTTTGGTGCCGGGACCATGAATTGATACATGACATACAAACATATATATATATATATATATATGTATATTAATATATATATATATATATATATGTCTATCGATATGTACATATATATATATATATATTATAGATATGTATATATATATATATATATATACTATAGATTTGTATATATATATATACACTATAGATAGATAACAACACACAAACACATATTAATAAATAACCATAGTAGATAGAATATGGGATTTTCGACAATAGACCCGTTTTAGTAAGTTGTTTGTTCAAGTGTCCATGTTCTGTCTACCGCAGGATGACTCTCTCTCTATATATATAGTTGGATAGAGATAGATATATTATATATATATATGTATAGCAACACCAAGAAGGACAGAAACAGCGAAATCCAACTAAAGTAACATCATTGTAAATTACTCTTTTCTGTGTTTTTGCATGTGTATAAATATATATATATATATATATATATATATATTTGTGTACATACACATAATACTAGTGGTGTATAAGCCTGATGTAACCCGCTAACTCGGATGCAGCCCTAAGTAATATAGATCAAGGGCTCTAAGAATGAGGGACGCAACCATGGATTATTGATACTAAACTAGTTTCATGACTTGGATGATTTGGGGGTACCACCCTATGTACATCAGCCAAGCAGTAGTATTTGAAACCAAAATAAATGGGGATAGGTCAAAAACTGGCTAGCCAGTTTTTTACTGGTCATTCTTAGGATCTAGAACTCTATCCATTTGTCTAGTTACATGGCCAGTCTTAGACCGGAATCCCCACTGAGTCAGCTGGGAATATCTTTGACATTCCTTGACCCATCAATGGTTGACCTACCTACCATTGGTTGGTAATATACTATTAATATATAGTTAATAATGATTATGATGATGATTAATGATGGTTAAGAATAATCTGGTTGGTGGTGCAATAACCATCTTGAAAAATGATGGAGTTCGTCAATGGGAAGGATGACATCCCATATACGAAATGGAAAATAAAAAATGTTCCAACCCACCAACCAGGAATTTGCTTGAGAAATGAGGCCGCAGCAGCGAATTTCTGGTCCATGAATTCGGAACCCACATCTGCCCAGACGTGCAATTAACCCTTGCCACCCACATGACCCTTTAGTAATATTAGCCGAGTATAATAGTTCTTCATGTTTCATAGTAACTACGACCATTGGCAGTCCCATTGATAGAAATTATATACGTACTGTAATACTATAATATTAATTAACCAATTTTGGATGATTTTGGGTTCCACCATTTTGGGAACCCTCAAATGAATTCAGCTAGTACCATCGATCGCGATCCGACCGGTCACCACTGGGTACACTGACATCTTGTGCTCCGAGACGAGCTGGATGTACCTGGGGTTGTCTCAGCATGTGTTAAAATCTCGTTTTGCCTAGTGGTGAATGACCGAAACATGGGGCATCATTTTGATGCAAACCTATGTTGAAGCCATTGGACATCTACAAAGCGCTTCAAAGATAGTTCCTCTTGGATGATTCAGATTCAGATTTCCCGGTACTACAAATAAGCCATAAATAGCATAGGAAATGAAGCAAATAAAACTTACTCCAGAGCAAATCAAACCAACTAGAAGTTAAATCAGGAACGGAAGGGGAAGTGGTTCGTCTCATCCTCATCATCATCATCATCATCATCATTCCATTCATTTTTCAAGATACATCTATACAAAATAGTCTTTCATGTGCAGTATTACATGCTGTTATATAACTTCTATTGGTCCAACCTCCAAGACTACTCCTGTTAGAACCTTCTCTTCCCAGGGGATCGCCACCTTTGATCCCGGCGTCTCTCTGTAAGATCCTTTAAAAATAGGGATGTCGCAACTATGGAGATTATCCTCCTATAAATGTGAAGACTGCAAATAGCCTCCCCTGCAACATGGAAGTGTCTGAAGTATGAGGCATACGCCCATTTGGCATCAGTTTCTAAGCAGTAGATTTAGCGGTACAAGTAGCCTATTCTTGAACAAAAAACAACGTTGAGTAATTGAGCTGTGTCCAAAAGGTCTTGTTCTTTTGAAGGCGCTAAGGGAATGCTTGCAGTACCCGGCAGCTCACACGCTGCTTAAGCGCCCGTAGTTTTAGCTTATGCGCGGGAATAGCTTACGCTGATGCTTACACACACCAGGGTTTTGCTTACGCGAGGTCCTTATTGCCACCATGGTTTTGGACGTGGCTCAATGGCTCAATTGGAATGTATCCCCAGTATGTCCTCGTGATGTCCCACATAGGCTGCAAAGGTAGTCAATGTAGGGCACAAGGTAGGGTCATCTCAATCGGTAAGTTCTTGTCTTCCTGTAGCTACAGTACATGGGTTTGTTCCAAAATGGGGTCTACTGCCCAAACAACAATGTTTTTAGGGAACATGATATTGGGGTATCCTATTTTGAGACAAACCCAACAGTGGGATTTAAGCTGGAGATCAAAATGTGCCATGGTCAAAACATGATGTATGGGTTAGGGTCATAAGTCTCATAATGTGAATCCTTGTAGTGGGTATACGAGTCCCTGTGAATGGGCTGATGGCCATTTCCCAATATGGGCATGTAGATGCATATAGTCTAACTTTTGATTCTAGTCGGTTAGATATCCCATCCCATCAAATGTCTCAATTCATCTCAACTATCAGTGCAAAAACCCATGAAAGGACCATATTCAGTAGTTAAACCTATCTTTTATCACATGAAATGACAATTTTCAATAGTTAAACCAGTCTTTTATCCCATGAAATGACCATTTTCAATGGTTCAAGCCATCTTTTTGAAGAGGTTTAAAAACGGCCGCCGTGAAAATGGGTCACTCATGCTTGTTCTCGTTGGTCACCGGCAGAGTTCGTCCATCGGGTTTCAGGTCGACCACCTGTAGCGTAGCGACAAGCGGGACCTTTTTTGGAGCCAAAACATGGAGTTTAACCCACAGAAAATGAGGGAAGGCATTGGTTTAACTAAAGTTATACTAAAGTTTAACTCCAGGAAAAAAAAACACATGAAACATATTGAAATATAGGGGTCGTTTAGGATTAATGATCTCAAATTCTGAGGTGAAAGTGAAACCACTAGCGGGATTCAAAAGGGTGGTGCAAGACAAAATACGAGGTTCAAACAACAAGCGTGACATCTTGACCAACAAACAAGAAGAATATCTAAGCTTCATAAATGTGGGATGAATCAACCCAAAATTGAATGCTGAGCATTGACAATATCAACGATCAGGTGATTAAGCCAAGCATAAATTTAAATGTTTGAAGAAACTGCAAGTGCTCCAGAGCAAAGTTTAGCTTACTTGTTCATTTGCCACCTCCAGTAACAACGCAAACATGCAACCCAAAAACTGCAACACCACCAGCATCGCGAGAATCACCAACACCGCCAGAACCACAATCAATTAAGAACAAGAACAGAAATAAGAGCAACAACAACAACAACCACCACAACCACAACCACAACCACAACTACAACCACAACAACCACGACGACAACCACAACCACAACCATGATAACCACGACGACAATGACGGTGACAACGACGACGACAACAACAATAACCAGTAAAAAACTTACTATTGTATAATATTATATATATATACATGCGGACACTATTCTAACCACTATTGTAATTATTGTAATGTATTCGAAGGGTTCTTCTATCCATATGATCTTCACACATGTCTTTACCCTCGAATTTGCCGCTGTAATTGCTTCCGTATTCACATCCACCCGCACACAACACTTAGCCGACGAACTGCGCACCTTCATCTGTCCCAATTCATCGCTTTCAGCAGAGAAGTTGAGCTCGATGATGTCACTGATGTCCTTGCTTCACTGGTGGCTTCAACACCCGAGAGGGAAAACGCTTCCAATTCTCATCCAAATAGAGGAACGCATCTTTGAAACCACCAACCGTGAATTATACATACGTACAATATTATATATAATTATATATATAATTATATATATAATTATATATATATATCATGTCAACCCCAGTTGAGACTGACATGTTGAGTTCCGGGATGTCATGTAGAAAAACATACGTTGCTTCCCCCAGTGACAACCCTGATAAATCTGCCAAGGTCTTTTTTGAATCTGCGTTGACACTATTGCAGGATAGCATCTGGGTCTGTCTGAACATGGGCTATACCTCCGAAACAAAGAGAACAAATTCAAATGGTGGGAACTATGATGCCGTAACTATTGCATTTTTAATGGGACCTATTTTCTGCCATATGGATACATATATGGAACATTTTGAGAAATTTGGGTGTTTCAGTTCCACCCTAACAGCAGCTCAGCTCCACTGAAGTTGCTGATTGGTTTCAGGCCATCCTAAAATCACAGAACATCCAGTACAAGACCTGGATTACTGGCTTCCTGGTTGGCGTCGGCATCGCCACATCCAACAGTGCCTCTGGACTGGAATGGCCTCAGCTCGCGCACGAAGTAGTACGCATTCTCCAGACAGGCCTGCTCTCTTCTGGCGGAAGCAATCCTCTTCATAGAGGCATTGATTTGTGCCACGTTGAGGTCGTTTAGCATGCTTCGGACGATGGCACCATCGATGTTAAGTACCATGGGTGGAGGCATGGCTGCCGGGTGGAACAGCACATGGTACTGTCGGTAAGCGAGATCCGAAATCATCACGATTGGGCCAAGCCCGGACCAATTGTCAGTCCAACGACTGATCACGGCTCCGATTATCAAAGAAGGAACTTAGATAACTTAGGCAACATGCTGGCTGCTGAGAATGCGTTGGTTAGGAAGATGCCAGGTGACAATTGTGACGCAATTTATTTGTTGCCAGTCCTTCCTGATTGCGTTCCGGTTCCGTCTTTTGTCTGGAAGATGAGTTTTCTACTTTTCTACGATATATCCATTGGTCTATGGATGGTGGTCAACAAACCAATGATCCTCTGGCCAACCCGCAAAGAGTTTGGGAATTCATGGGAAGTCTAGATTGTGTCCAATCATTTTCAAAACAAAAAAATACATCACAGAATGGCATCGCATGGCCGTTGCCATAGATTTCCTCCAACACTTCAATGTTCTTACTGGTGCTAAACGTAGGGAATGGATGGGAATGGAGGTTGCTGGGATTATTATTGATAGTTAGCCAGTGGATCATTCCCGAAAATTCCCGACGGACGTTTAGCACAAGTAAGTGTTTCACCAACCCCAAACGAACCAAGATTGGTTGATCTCATCCAACTTCCCCTCCAAATCTGAGGTCTGGACATGGTCCAGCATCCTCGGACGTCGAGTAAACCCAGCTGAACACGTCGCTTGGGCGTCGCTTGGGCGTCTTTTGGGGGGTATCCTTTAAAGGATTCCAAGAAGATCAAAACAGGCTACCCCAAACTTTGATGGTCTCTCCACATGTTCCCAATTTGGAAAAACGTCAAAATCTATCAAAATCTCATGTTCATCTTTAAAAAAAATCATGTCTGGTTGGTGGTTTCAACCCCTCTGAAAAATATGAAAGTCAATGGGTTTCGGATGACATCCCATATATGAAATGGAAAATAAAACATGTTCCATGGATTCCAAACCACCAACCAAATGAGTTTAATCATCCCATAATTTTCAATGTTGATTATTTTATGGGATGATTAAATTATGAGATGGAATTAATTAATCCATGATTATTATAGAATAAATGGTTACATGTTTAATCATCCCATAATTCCCATAATTCGTGCCATGACTTCCTGGCGTGGTTTTCATCCAGACCGGCAGACTGTGGCAGATCCCGGCAACCCTCGGCCCAGAAACCACTTGAGGTTGGAGAAGTACTCAGGATCGAAGGCTTCCAGGTCCGCAGGGATCACCTGTCCCCAAAAAAGGGCCCAAAAAACCATGGCTTTTCACCCAGATCTTTGGATGGTAACAAAATATGAGGTATACTAGGCGCACATGACACGGGACTTTGCGGCCAATTTAGCCGAGATTTTTTGGCACATGACATTGGATTTATGTATCGATTTTGCTATGTTTTTTTACACATGACATGGGAGTTATGCGCCGGCCTAACGGGCAGGTATTTTTCCATTTTATTGACAGATGACATGGGAATAAGTGATCAAATTTACACATGACATGGGACTTCCAGGAAGACACAGACGTCCAAGATGGGAAATGGCCGGTAAATTCCTTTAAATTCCTCTAAAATCTTTTAAATTCTTTTAAATTCCTTCAAACTCCTGAAAAGCTCTTTAAATTCCTTTAAATTCATTTAATTTCATGTGATGCAGAGGTCCCATGTCATGTGATTTTTTTCCAAGGCACTTTACAGATGACACGGGACTTATGCATTTTTCTGCTTTTTTCACTTTGCAGATGACATGGGAATTTGCGTTTTTTGGGTATGTCCGACAACTCCCATGTCATCTGCAGGTACTATAAAACCCCTGGAAAATATGGTAAAACAATGTAAAACATGGTAAATAAAGCTGGTAAAACATCTTCAAAAGCCACGGCTTTCTGGTAATATATTGTGTGTTGTTCTTGTTTCCCGGAAACTTTAAGGCGTAAATCAATGAATTGACCATGTACAATGTGGGATAAAGTAAAACAGTCCGTTTTATATCAAGATTGGATGGATGGAAAGTAATTGTTCCCTCAATTTTCAAGAATAAGACTACATGATGAAGGAACATTTGCAGAAAAACAAACAACCAATATACAGTATCTAGAAGCACAACCACTTTTTTGTGTTCCCATGTGTTCCCTTTTTTATTGTGTTCCCGACAGGAAACAATGCTGCTGTCATTGATTTGATTGACAATGGTCAAAGCATGCAGCATATACCATATATCCCATAGGATCCATGGTGCTGGTATATATGCTAACATTGGGGGTATATTGATGGTAAATGTTACAGTAGCATATATAAAACATACATGGATCCTATGGGTATTACAATGGACTTAACATATAACCTTCTAGCATGATCTAGCATGAAATGAGTGACACCTCCAACCAGAACCTTGAACGCGTTGTTGTAAAAACGCGTGGCCGAACGGCTCAAAAAGCTGGTGCATAACAAGCCACGCACGGATTTGCTGAATGAGATCATGAAACAAGAACGCGTGGCTACACATTCTGGGTCTATTAGATATGAACTCACCAAATGAAATGATATACGAACTGAAAAAAGGAAACGGTGTCCGTTGATAACTATGTGTGTTCAATTTCGGTCTGTCGAAATCGTTGCCCTGGTCAAAACTAAAGACTCAAACATGTGTGGTATCTGTACCAAACGCGAAATTGGTAAAGGGGAGTGCCACCATTTTTGGCATACAAAAACTGCTAACATGTTAATGCTGATTGTTATATTCCGTAAATTAAATGTCTACAATTATAGAGATGTTCTGAATGATTTTCTCTGCCACTGAAGCCCCTCAGAAAGTGCCTTCTTGCCCAGCATGTGCTTGTAGAAACCTCTGGTGAACCAGGCTTCCAAATTTTGTCCGTCGTGTATCGCCTTGAGCGGTGGTTGTTCATCAAGGCCTCTTGGATTGCCCCAGCATCCCCATCATGACCCAGATTTCTGGGTGGAATTCCAACGAAAAACTAAAGGATTATCATGGCTGGCGAATCAAATATGGTTAATATATGGTTAATGATGGTTAATAATAATACTGGCGGGTGGTGTGTTTTAACCATCTTGAAAAATGATGGACTTCGTCAATGGGGTTTGGATGACATCCCATATATGAAATGGAAAATAAAACATCTTTGAAACCACCAACCCAATGGGTTTTACCACATTAGTTCCAAAAAGTTGTTGCCAAAAACGAGAGTCACTAGGTCCTAGGTATTTTCCGTGCCTGTAACCAAAACAGGGTCGTGTTGCAACGATTCTCTGGAATGTATCTGACAGGCAATTACAACCTGTCGCTTCCTAAAAGCCTCGATTGATGTCACCTTGTTAAATATGTTCCAGGGTTCTCGTATATTTACCAGCATTTACCCCAAGAAGCGGCCCATTCTTGTAGGTAGCTACACCAAACCTATGACTTGAAATCAGTGGATTTCAATCATCATCTCTAGCAACCCCGCCTTACCAACGACCCTTCCGATGAAGTGGAAGAATTGAAGGTGGTCTCGATTCACATAGGACCTGACTCTGCTACAACTGCGGTGAAGCCCAGATGTGGAACTGGGGTTTTATTTATATATATATATAATTAACCATATAAAACAATAAATAACAGTGCAGTAGATCCGAATAATACCGATCACACAATAGTAATAATCAAACATAAGCAACGCCATGACATTGATAATACCATCAAATACCACTACTAATGATAACCCCTGTGGATCCAATTACTTCCTGAGAAGGTACAGAACACCCCACAATCATACCCCAAAAAAATTCTGAAAACGCGGGACACTTGGATCCATAGGGAATAAACATATTGGCTAAGTGTCAAACTCCAAACATCTCCAGCAAAACCCATTTACATACGACAAAAACACTTTTGTTGGGCCATTTGCATCATCATCCACCAGTATAGATCTTTTGGCTCCCCGGTGATCTTATCCAAGAGGATCTGAAGCCTTCCCTCACCCCTAAACAAAACTGTGGCCATGCAAAAATCCCAATCCCATTTCTCAGGAAGGTCCAGCATACATGGTTTGAATTGCGCCCCAAAACAAAACCATAAAACCAACCAAGTGATAAGGGTCTCAACCCTGATCGGTGATGCAATGGTGGTAAACAAAAACATTAATGGTCTCGGAATTGATTCAAGGGAACACACTTGCAATGTTTACCCAGATATTTCCTTTTATCTCGTTGAACAATCAATAGTTGACAATAGTAGAGTAATTACAGTAAAAACGACAGTAATACCAATAATCAACAATAACAGGAATCAACCCTAATTCACAAGAATTATATAAATAGAATTATAAGTAATCAACCAACAAATTAGTACGAAGAACAGTAGTAAACAATAATTCCTTGGAATTTCAGGATCCTAAATGGAGGTACTGTACCATATCTCTGGCCATATTTGGGGAGTATATCCCCTGAAATTTAAGCCTAAACACTAGGCCTTATATATGGTAGGTACCTCCAATAAATCAGTTCCTGAAATGACCAGTGATTATATACCAATGAATAACCATCATTAACCATTAACCACTATTAACCATTATTAACAACTATTAATGACCAAGGTTAATGATGGTTAATGATGGTTAATGATGGTTAATGATGGTTAATGATGGTTAATGATGGTTA
>Ga0126342_10015198_pt1:5000-13508 | contig 13508 bp, 7 predicted proteins | sample Cyp1metagenome_FD_92528 | JGI IMG/M metagenome (GOLD analysis project Ga0126342, IMG submission 92528) | Coral microbial communities from Lord Howe Island, Old Settlement Bay, Australia - Cyphastrea 1 metagenome | ecosystem: Host-associated > Invertebrates > Cnidaria > Coral ...
CTCATGTTCCCTTTCATCAGCTTGCCATGAAGGGGGGGTATTCGCATAATGTGGACAAAACACATGACATAGTTTGATTCATTTTGTGTGTCTACGTGTATATATATATGTATATAAAATATATATACACTGTATACATGAATAAATACGTATATTATCTTTGGACAAAACATTCCGATAACATGTTTTATCGTGTTCCCGATGAAATCCCATGATCAGAACCCGCTGTCTTGTATCTATCATTATCGGGAAATGGACCACGCATATCTCATCCATGAATCATCCACTTCGTAATGGACTTTGTGAGTTACCCTCTGGTAAACGTTTAGAAAAAACGAAGTGGAAAGATCCACCATTTGCTGATTGCTGGGAAAAACCACTATTTCTATCCATTTTCAATAGCTCAAAGTAACAAATTACCAGAGGGTGAAATTCACCGTGTGTGATTGCCAGTGGCTTCTATACCCTCCGGCCATGGCCCGGCCATGGCTGGAAAATCCACCATCTATAGATGATCTTCCCAGCTATAAACATCCATTTAGAACGGATTGTCCCTTACCCTCTGGTAATTTAACGTAGCTATTGAAAATGACCATTAATAGTGGATTTTCCCATAAAAAATGGTGATTTTCAATAGCTATGTTAAATTACCAGAGGGTATTTTGTTCGACATGTTCCTATGTTTTTCCCACATTTTCCTATGAATCGCGGCAAAAAATTGATCCATCTGACTCCCAGGCGCCAAGGATTGTTCCCACGGTAGAGCTTCAGGACCAACATGGCATCCAAAATCAACGCCATCTGATCCAATGGGACGATACGGAAAACACAAAAAGATAATAAAAATACATGTATATATGTTACAATGTGAGGCCCCCAAGATAGCTAAATTGGTTTAGATTCGCCCCAGTAACTATAGTTATTTGCGTACCATAAACCATAGATATTGGAGTTATAAGCACCAACTTTGCTATCTTTGGGGCCTCACACTGTATATATAAGATAGTTTATAGCATATACATATAAAATAAAGTTTATAGTATATAGTTTATAGTTTATAGTATGTAGTAAATAGTATGTAGTATATAGTATATAGTACAAATTAAATAGTATTTAGTATGTAACATATTAGATTACATGAAATTATATTTTATATTAAATTGTTATATAATATATTGTATTAAATAATTTTGTTGAAAAACAACCAAACATAGGCTAAATATTATATGAACTCATATTAATAATGTTATGGAATATGTTTATTTAAAGTAATATTATAATATATATATATATATATATTCTATATAAATAATATAATATATATATATGTGCGCTGTCTTTTTTAAAAAAAACTGAGGTATATCATTTTGAAATGTGATATCTTTTAAATTCGAATATAGTTTGATAACATGTAATTTATCATTTATGTAACTATTATATATGAAATTACATTATATATGCTATTGAAAGACAACGTATATTGCACATATTATATGAACAGAAGAGACCGCTGTGAGCGTTGGGTTTCTGGGCATGCCTAGTTTGGCACTTGGTGTCCATCCCGTCCCCAATAAACAATTGAGACCTCAATTCTGGAGATGTACCTCACCTATCCAAGTGCCAGAAAAAAAAACTATAACTATGATTTTTGGACTATATTAGCACCCCACATGTCTCCCAAATCTTTGTGTCTTTTTCTTTTTCGTTTTTTTGGAGTGTCCGGGGCCCAGCCGTTAACCCCGGATCTTCACCCCGGAGGATCCCTTGCGGGTGGCTGGAGATGTGAGGTCGAAGCAAGTGAAAACTCGACCACCCAAAGTTTTCAAGGCAGTACTGCAGGATATATTCTGCCAACTTTGGGATTGGAAGCCATGAGCTGAGGCTTGAAGGGTCGACCAAATGCAAGCTTTTTGGAACATCTGGGGTTTCAATTTTTCTGGGAAGGACATGTGCTTCACAATGATGTGCTTTCCGTTGGGCTGCGAGGAATCAATTTGGATTGTGGGAAACTCCTTGGGGCACTTTTCCTTCATACCGATGGGAGGCAAGATCTGAGGAAGCCAAGACAAAAGTGCCATGCACCTCTAGCATAAAGGCGATATACTGCAGGAGAGCCCATCTACAATCAATGGGAGATCTTCAGGATCCAATACATGGAGGTACGTTAGTACCATATGTTTGGCCATATGAATTGTGGGGATATTCTCTTACATAGGCCTGAAGCATAGGCCTTATATATGGTAGGTACCTCCAATTTAGGTTCCTGAAATTCCCATTGGTACAATCTCCTTCAGGTTTTATATCATAGTATATCAAATAGTAAATCATCGATTGATTGTTGGCTTACTTTAAATGAACAATTAAATATTACACGGTACATGGAATATTGCACGTTATATTAAATATTACACGGTATATTAAATATTACAGTAGAGGGTATATAAAATATTATATTGTATAGTAATTTGAATATTTCCACTATGTCATTTTGTATGATATCATATTAGTATGTATTATGTTATATCATATTATAGAATATTACATTATATGTTATCATACCGTAATACATTCAATGTGTTCATATTATATTATAGTTTTAATATAACTTATATATTCTATACCAGTAGTACATTAACATTTCTCAAGTATATATTGTATTGTGTATATAGTATATATGTTTTTGTGTGTGTTTTTAATATTTTAGCAAATTATATTACATTATAAAAGGAATTATATAGCAAAATAAATATAGATATTAAATGTCAAATACTCAACTATAGTTATAATATATTATTTTAAAATATATTAAATTAAATATCATGTTATATATCATATTATATATTACATTATACTATATTATATATTATATTAAATATAGTATATTATATATAATATTAAATTATGTTATATTATGTTATGTTATGTTATGTTTTATTATATTCCATTATATTATATCAATTATGTTTTATGCTAGTCTATGCTATGATATTAAATTTTATAATATAATTTATTATAGTGTATGATATTAAATGATATCATAATATATATTACTATATATTAACATATTACATTGTATTGTACTATATCAAATTATATTACATTATGCTATGTTTTGTTTTATTATATTGAATGATTTATGGGATTGCATATTATAATATATTATAATGCTATATTATGTAACACTGCAGTGTATTAAATTATACAATTTTGTGGTATATGATATTACATTATAGTATCCGGACTTTCAGATTACAAGTTAAAGCTTAGATTCTACATTTTTCTGTTGTATATCTTTTTTTGTGTTGGACTCTTAATGTCTTCAAACAAGACGGATCCAAATGAAACAGGCGTTTAAAATATAGTCCGTTCATGTCTGGAAGCCTAGTTGACCAAGTTATACTGGTTGGTGGTTTCAACCCCTCTGAAAAATATTAGTCAGTTGGAATGATTATTCCCAATATTTGGAAAAATAAAAATGTTCCACACCACCAACCAGTATATGTAACCCAGCTATCGTTTGGGGGCCACACACCTATCAAAGAACAATATTATCCGATTATCCCAGTTCCATTAACATTTAAAATGGAGAAAAGTTACATCAATGATATTTTCATGATCATTTCTATTTTCATGAGACCACAATGACTATGACTATTGGTCAATAGCCATAGTGCAAAGCGAAGGCCAGCACTCCATGGTGATGCCTTGGAGGGCAGAGCATCCTCAGGTGAGGCACCTGAGCCGCAGCCCGTTCGAATGCTTGCAGCTGTAGTGGAGCATTGGCGGAGGACTGGCTCCAAGGCATGGCAACCGAGAGCCGGATCGAACCAGACCAGCGACAAGCTCCCGGAGATCAGCTTCACGTGATGGCCAATGCCACTGCGGCGCATCTCCTCCAGTCCTGTCTGGCGGACAGGGCTGTCGCTGACGATGGCAGCAGCAGTTGATCTCAGGCACCGGTGACGCGAAGCAATGGCAATCGGTCTCTGCAGGCAAGGCGAACAGCTCGAAGGTTTCACTGGCAGCAGGTTCCCAAGGCGCCTTCTCAGTAGTCCAGAGCAGCGATGAGCCGCCTCCTTTCGTGCTGAGATCGGGAAGGATGCCTCCGTGTAGCACCAAAGCCAGGAGAGCGCTTGCGAGGAGATGCCCTTCGCCACCGACGATCCACCATACTGCATCGGCAACGCTGTGGGGTTGCATCATGCCTCGCAGCCTGCGAAGTTCCACAGCGCTGTGAGCAATCGGTACTGCAAGGCCAGCGTTGCTGCTAAGCTGGAGCGTCACAGATTTGCATTACATTTCAGAACATCATTTCTATGATCATTTTCACCAAAATAAGTGCTACCCTCTGGTTATGACTAACATAGCCATGGTATAGATGGCCCATAGAAAAAGATGGTTTACCTATTAAAAATGGTGGATCTTTCCATGGTGAACTGTTAAATAACCAGATGGTACATCCCAGTTCCCCACCAGGTTCCACGACCTACCACCAGGTCGAACCCACCTCGGTCGACCCGAAACGAAATTTCTCCTGCGATGGACAAAAAAGGGGGCTCCAACAGGCAGAAAAAAACATCCTGTTGCTATATATAATACATAATGGTATATCCTGTTGCTTCATGAAATTCATGAATGATATATATATATATATATAATATAATGGTAATCTTATGCATAATAATGGTTAACAGTCTATCAGTGGTTAATAATAATAGCCGTTAATAATGGTCAGTGGTTAGTTGGGTAGTTGAATAATGTGGTCCCAATGCCATAAACCATCCCAAATTGAGGTTTATGACATTGGGTATACCCCCTAGTAATGGGATGCTGTATATAAAAATGCACCCTATTCGTGGAATGGGGCCCGGTAAACGAAATCGCTAAGTCGATGGGCATAACTTGCTTAATATTCGGGTTGGTTAGGGTGATAGAGCTACAGTTCGGGGTTTTGTCAACCAATAAAATTTCAAACTGGAGGGCCAAACCTTGTACCCTCCAAATATGAAAACTCTCTCTGCGGTTGTTGAATCAGGCTTTGGCATTACCTCAAATCCATGGTTGTTCCCATTAGATCAGACTAACTCCAATAACTATTGTTTATGGTACTTATATGTGCTCAAAAAGCCATAGTTGATGGGGTTCAACGTACATTTGATTGTTAAATTTACTTGTCCTATTCATACGGTCATGTTCCGCGTTAACAAATGCAATTTGCCCGACATTTCTGGCTGAATTATACAGTGTGTAATCATTCACTAACCTGAAAACAGCTCAAACAGCACCATTTCGGGATGATTCTTCTTACTAAGCATCATTACCCTCGGGGAATCATAATTCAGATGTTTTGACAAATTATAAATTCAAGTGTTGTGATGCACATCTTCAAAAAGGGCGCAAAAATCAAACCACAAAAAAAAACAAACAAACCAGTTTTCTGCAGGGTGGACCCCTAGGTTTCTGTTGGTTTATAAATATGCATAATAACTATAACTATATGTTTACGTAAATCAACTCCAATGCACTATAATAATGATAGTAACTATATAGGTTTCTGTTGATCCATATCAAGCTAACTACTAGTAGGGATATAAGTGCGGTTTATATGGCTTATGATAAACATATTTGCAGTTGGACGGTATATGTATATATAAAACATACACCAACTGAGAACATTGTCAATGGTTTGATTTAAGGGACACTTGGCAGGAAACCATGGTCTTGACCTTCAAAAAGAAGATTTAAGGACCCATAAAAACAACCAACAACGTGGATTTGTCCAAGAATGGTCCATATTCAAAAGAAAATTATCACACAATAATCAAATTGCACATTAACCGAATGTTTTTTGTTGACATTTACAGCAACAATGATATATGACATACCCATTACATGATTTACCAATGATTTACCCTCTGGCAATTCAACATATCCATGGAATATTACCCATTTGCAGATGAGTTTCCTGTTATTTCCACGGTCCTTTTGCCAGCTTCCATCATTTTCCGCTATGTTAGTCGACTCAAGGGGTATCACTATCATTTCACCATCATTTCACGTTCCCGATTTTCAACCTCGTCCTAAGTCACCCCATGGCCCCGGCGGGACCCCACCCTGGCCACCCTGGCCGCCCGGGAAGCCCTGGCCGCTCCTCCGCGCCGGCAGCCGTCAGCCCCAGGATGCGCTGGCGCTGGATCTGCTGCTGCTCATCGGAGATGGCTAACAGCACCTGTGGCGACTAAGAGATTGGAAGAATGGGAAAGCATGGAGCCTGAAACCATATTCACCAAGCAGAATATATATATATATATAATGTTAAGTATTGGTTAATTATGTTTTCCATATTTTAATATCAATATTTAATATTAATATATTGATAGCCAATAGGAAACCATGGTGATCTTAATACATTTATGGTTAATTATCAATGGTAAATCAATATTAAGATATTGCACCCCAATCTAATCATCCTTTTGTGTTGATAGCATATTGGTATAATGATACCGTAGGAATGATCAATAGTTATCAATACATCAATATGTTTTTGTTGGTTGTGGGGTAGTATAGCTATTATTGGCACAACCAGTCATAACACGACATTATTATTGGTTATGGGTGTATTATTGGGCAAACACATCTTAAAAAACAATGTGATGCTTACCCAAGAATAGACCATATAATTTAGAATATATATATATATAATTTTATATATAACTCCAATATTTAGGCAAGACGAGATACCCTACTCTTTGAAAAAGCAGAACACCTCTGGCCAATATTTCCATACATGGGTGGTACACACCACGAGGAATTGGAGGTTTCTGATTAGTTTTACATTTAGAAATAGTGATTTGACCATAAGAAATAAAATAGTGGCTATCGCCATTTCATAGGCAAAATGGTGAATTAGTGGATGGAATGGTTTTGCAATAACTTTCAGACAAACCCAAATCTTGAGTTGGTGTCTGAGGTGTTTGAGGTCGGTAAGTTGGTTTATAACTCTAGTCACTAGCGTTTATGATTTATGGTAGACATATGATATGTCAGACATGTCACATATTTGTACTCAATGTGGGGATAATCATCCCTTCCCCCTAATGTTGAACATCAATAAGGCCCACCCAGAACCTCTGGTTTAGTAGTGGATGGGTCCGCATTGGGTTGATTTAATATTAGGAAGGATGGGATTGCCAACGCACTTAACCAACAAACAGTAATGGGGGTATTGCCTCAAATATGGGGCTTAAACTATTGAATCCCCCGATTCACTATCACAGCCAACAGAAACATATGGGCGTTTCCATAAATGGGTGTACCCCAAAATTGATTGTTTTTTAATGGAACACCAATCTATACATGGATGATTTGGGGGTACCCCCAATTTTAGGAAATCACCACAAAACAATCTAACAGTATCTAACAGTCATCGAAGGTAGTTTAGAAGTCAAACTTCCGACAATATGGACAGATGAAAAGCAGAGCAGGGAAGAGGCAGAGAGAAGAGAAAGATCAGAAGAAAGAAGAGTAGAAGAAAGAAGAGTAAGAAGAAAGAAGATGCAGATGCGTGAAAAGGTCGCAAAGTCGCGAAACACTATGTTTTTCCAATGATTTGGGGCTCCGGAAGGTCGAAAAGTAGGCTCGCTAAAGTGGCGGGTGCGGAGCCAGCTGGCCAGATGAGAGATGAGAAATTGCACGCCGTTGTGGCGCGAAGCACATTTCCAAGTCAAAATGTGCAAAACACCTCAGCTTCGGACCACTTTTGGCAGTTGAGATGTTGAACAAAAGCACGCCGTTGTGGCGCGAAGCACATTTCCAAGTCAAAATGTGCAAAACACCTCAGCGTCGGACCACTTTTGGCAGTTGAGATGTTGAAAAAGTGCACGCCGTTGTGGCGCGAAGCACATTTCGAAGTGAAAATGTACAACACACACCATTCTCGGACCACTTTTGGAAGTTGAGATGTAGAAAAAGTGCACGCCGTTGTGGCGCGAAGCACATTTCCAGGTCAAAATGTACAAAACACCTCAGCGTCGGACAACTTTTGGAAGTTGCGATGTCGAAAAAATGCACGCCGTTGTCGCGCGAAGCACATTTCCAAGTCAAAATGTACAAAACACTAGGGGTTCGGACCACTTTTGGAGGTTCAGATGTCGAAAAAGTGCACGCCGTTGTGGCGCGAAGCAAATTTCCAAGTCAAAATGTTAAAAACACTAGGGGTTTGGACCACTTTTGGAGATTCAGATGTACTCTCCACTACACCACACTACATTACACAACACTCCACAACATTAGAACTACAACTACACAACTACACTCCACTACGCTCCACTACACTAAAGTACACTACACTCCACTACACTAAAATTACACTACACTACACTACACTACATTACGCTACACTCCACTCCACTACACTACATTACACTACACTACACTACCTTCCACTACACTTCACTACATTACACTACACTCCACTACACTACAACTACAACTACAACTACAACTACA
>Ga0126342_10015199_pt1 | contig 13507 bp, 9 predicted proteins | sample Cyp1metagenome_FD_92528 | JGI IMG/M metagenome (GOLD analysis project Ga0126342, IMG submission 92528) | Coral microbial communities from Lord Howe Island, Old Settlement Bay, Australia - Cyphastrea 1 metagenome | ecosystem: Host-associated > Invertebrates > Cnidaria > Coral ...
ACCCAGATATTTGGGTGATATTATCATTCTGGAATTTTTCTAACAGAATAATCATTTTACTATCAGAACTCCACTAGAACTTGTGATCTACCAGAAGAGTAGAATCTCCGATCAGTTTTTATCATCCAATTATTTGGATCCCGTCAGTTCCAGTGGAATATGGCATGATAACCAGTGAGAATATCTAGTAGATGATCCGTTGTGAGAGATTCTGGTAGAATTCGATGATAATGCCATTGTGATCATATCAAGACCAGTATTGTGCGCATCGCGGAAAAGGGTGTTTTTTTTGGATATGAACTTATTTTTTTAATGATAACGGGCATATCATGGTAGTTTTTTTTTGGTTAATTAGTATTAGGAGAATATTTGGTTTCGATAGTATCGATATGATTGTTATATGAATTTTTAGCCCCTTCCAGCGAGATACGGGCCTGGTAGGGGATGAACGGCATCCACTAATAGATGGAAAAAAATCTGGGTGTTGAATATCTGGGGGATGGGATTATTGGATTGGCTAAACGGCTAAACGGCTAAACCACAAAGGTTGTTTAAAAGGAGGGTTTTTGGCCATCTGGCTATCCCATAGATTTATTTCAATTTTACCATCAGTTATATAAGGGTACCTTTTGAAAAATTGCCAACTTAAAATCCTGGCGGAATATACCATCAATATCAGGAGGGTACCCTCTGGTAATTTGTTACGTAGCTATTGAAAATGGCCATAGAAATAGTTGATTTTTCCTTGAAAAATGGTGGATCTTCATGGTTATGTAACAGTTTACCAGAGGGTAAATAGATAAATATAGATAATGATTGGATATGATCCAATATTTCAATGGCCATTTTCAATAGCTATTTTGACATAGCCAGAGGGTAACCAATATTAAACCATACAGGTACCATTTCTTGCCGTTCTGCCTCCAGGCCGCCGAAATTGCGGCGGCGCCGGTAGCCGCGCCGGCCTTCATGCCTCCGCGAAGATCCGTGGCCAAGGTGGGATGTTCTTCGTGATATCTATGGTTGCAAAGCGTTCTATATGTTTTTTTTTCATATGGTTTTATAATGTTTTTTTTTCATATGGTTTTATAATGTTTTTTTTTTAATGGTGTTTATATGGTGTTTACATGGTTTTTATATGGTTATATAATGGTTTTACAATGGTTTTTATATGGTGTTTATATGGTTTTTACATGGTTATATATATATATATATTTAATGGTGTTTATATATATGTTTTTTTAAATGGTTTTTAGATGGTTATATATATATATATTTAGTGGTGTTTACATGGTTTTTACATGGTTTTTATATGGTTTTATATATTTTTTAAATGTAGTTTATATGGTTTTTATATGGTTTTGATATGGTTTTTATATGGTTTCATATTTCTTTAATGGTGTTTATATGGTTTTTATATGGTTTATATCTGGTTTTATAATGTTTTTTTTTTAGTGGTGTTTATATGGTTTTATATGGTTATATATATTTGAATGGTGTTTATATGGTTTATAATGTTTTTTTAATGGTTTTTATATGTTTATATATATATATATTTAAATGGTGTTTATAAGTTGTTTTTTGTTTTTATATGGTTTATATATATATATATATATATTAATGGTGTTTATATGGTTTTTATATTGTTTTTATAATGGTTCTATATGTTTTTTTTTTTTAGAAAATAATGGTTTTATAATGGTCTTTATATGGTTTTTATAATGGTCTACATATGGTTTATATTAATGGTGTTCATACGGTTCAATTGGGATAGAACTAATGGTTTCATAGCCGGTTGGTTTCATTATGGGTTTTAGATGGTTTTTCATCAACAGATCTGTGATTTTCCTTGGATTTTGACTTTGTCCCATGGATTTGGTGCATCCCATGAAAAAATCCACTGCTTGGGGGGTTCCTCACGTACGCAAATCCGTGAGATGTTGGGGGACCTCATTGAATCAGTGAGATCAAAAAAAGTGACGACCCTCTGGTAAACTAACTATGGAATGAGTGAATCAATGATATCAACAAAGTAATAGTAGTTGATTTACCCAGTTATAGTTGATTTACCCATCAAAACTAACTAAATATCAGTGAGTAGAAACGTAACCATGGAAAGATCCACCATTTTGTAGCTGGGTAAATCAACTATTTGAATGGGCCATTTTCAATAGCTTTTTGTATGTTTACCAGGCCGGGTAATCAGGTGACGGTGACGAATGAAGTGATTTTTTATTTTCTGATGAAATGCCATATTTTCTGAGACTTAGAAGAAAAATGATTTTTGGAACACTACCTGGTGACTAATGAAGCCTCCAGGACAGCAATACAATTTTTAAGCGAGTGATTTTTTTTTGGCATCTTCTACCAAAGATCAGTATTATTGCTGTGGTTGACATGCCTGTTGACTTATAGGGAGCAAGTTCCTCCACAGTCAGCCTCCGAGTAACACACACCCTCCATTTTTCTCATAATTGGGGGATGCAGATCGATAACCCTAACTAACAGCTATTGGCTGTTTTGATCTAATGTACGTACAGGGTGCTAACCGCATTTTGATCCATTTTTCCAATTTGGGGTTGTCTCGAAAGTTTTGTAACCCCTGAATCCCTACTACTTAGTGTATCAATGTGTATTATAATCCATTCAAATTTAGCCGCAAATTGGGGTAAAGCAACCAAGTCATGAGTGAATCTTCCAAAGGGGTTGTTGACCCATTTCACCCCACAACGAACCCATGCCCATGAAATCTTCCAGTCTTTGGCGCCCCCAAAAATACCAAGTTCCCATCATGCTTGGTTTTATCTGGAGATTTCCATTGATGTACCACCAAAACCATTGGTTTCAATATGTTTCAATACTAACATGATCTAATTTTGGATGATTTCATATGCCACTGTTTTAGGACCTCCACATACCATTTTGTAGATATCCGAGATTTTTCCGGATAAAGCCACGATCTTCCAGAATCTTCGAATCTTCCCACGACTTTCCAATGATTTGTTCCATGAATTTCCAATAAGAATCATATACCATCTGTTTATTTAACATAGCGAACTGGAACATGAACCATTTATAGATGATGTACCTATTCAAGATGGTGATTTTCCAGTTCGCTATGTAACAAATAACCAGAGGCTAACTTCCCTGGTGATTTCCCACGGAAGTTCGCATTGAAGCTCAACCTTGGCCTCGGGCCCTCGGGCCAGGTGAAGATCCAGGAGGGCTCCGAAACGGTGGACTTCGCGGCGGAGAGCAAGGCTATGGAAAGATCCACCACCTTGTAGCTGGGAAAACTCACTATTTCGACTGGGCCATGGCTTCAATAGCTATTTTGACATAACCAGGTTGGGTAACTAAAGACGTGTTTTTTTTTTTAAATATGGGTATGGGTCAATACCTATATTTATACATTTTTAGGGGGATGAACATCCATAAATCCCAGCTATTTTGATGTGAACAGAAGGGGTACTATTGGTTTTGACACACTGACTTAGCCAACAAAAAAAACATACCCTCTGGTTTTCACATGTTTCACATGTTTCACATGTTTCACTTTTTGCTGAACGATGTCACACGAATGGGAAAAAATGGCAGGCACATGGCGAGAAGATTCAGCGAAGCCACTCGGAGGCCTCGCTGTTTTCACATCGCGATGTTGGTGATGTTGGCTGGATTGTTGTGACATTTGGTGATTCTGCAGGATTTATAGATAGATTTTTTTTAGAAGTCAGATATTTATTCTAGCTATTTTATAGCTGTTTTATAGCTATAGCTATTTCCATCTTTCCTATTTCCAATTGTATAGTTGATGTTTCTTATCCACAAAAAACATGTTCCATGAAAATACTATCGCTGGTGCCCCCAGGATGTGATGTGAAAGTTGGAAAAAAAACCCATGAATACTAGTTCGATATATGTTTCATGAATTTCCTTGGGTTTTTTTTCGAGTTATGTAAGCCCCAATGTTGCGCGATTTGCCTCACTGGGGCACCTTGTAGGGATTGGTGATGTTTCATGGTGAGCCATGGATTGAAATGGCATTGAAATGCCATGGTTTCCGACATGGGCGATTTCCTGCCACCGTCATCCCATTCCAACATATTCCAAGCCATTCCCAGCGGCTCAGTGAAACTGTAGCCCCTGGTTGTAAATGATGAATCAAACAGAACTGGTACCCGGCCTGGTAAACATACAAAAAGCTATTGAAAATGGCCCAGTCGAAATAGTGGATTTACCCAGCTACAAAATGGTGGATCTTTCCATAGTTACGTTAGTTTACCAGAGGGTATATGTCCTCCGAAATAGTGACTCTTTCAAACAGCAGAGCGATCTACGGCAGCTTGGAAGGACACTCCAGGTAGTAAGTGGCTAATAGCCAAGAATATTTGCCATAGTTTGCCATGATTATGACCCAGTTGTGTATGGGATACGCCCAATATTATTGTATAATCAGGTATACCTCTTGATAATTGAACATCGTAATTGAACATGGATTTTATACAACGAGAGAATCATCGAACTAAATTGGGGATTTCCATTGTCATGTTTGATTACCAGAGGGTATATCTAAATCATTCAGTAAATGTATATATATATACACATAATTATCAATGGGTTGGTTTAAAGGGAAGATCTACGCGAAACCATGTTACAATGTTTCTTCCCATCAAATCATTGGGTATATACAACAGTAGTATAATGTATATATATATATATATTATAGCATTAGGTATATCATTGCATATGTATGTATATATATATGTAGAACAGAAGTACTCGGTATATATCTCTATCATTAGGCATATCATTTGGTATATCATTGGGTATACCTGTTATATGTTGCATGCTATATTTAGTAATAAATCCAGTAATATCCACTAAATGTGTATTGTATCATATATCCATGCTGTATATATATATATATGTATATAACCGAAGGAAGTTTAGAAGTCAAACTTAACTTCCGACAATATGGGCAGATGAAACGTAGAGGTGGTAAGAGTCAAAGAAGAGAAGAGAAGAGCAGCAGAGAGAAGATCAGAGAAGAGAAAGAGTCAGACGAAAGAAGATGCAGGTGCGCGAAAAGGTAGGAAAGTCGCGAAACACTGTGTTTTTCCCATGATTTGAGGCTCCGGAGGGTCGAAAAGTAGGCTCGCTGAAGCGGCGGGTGCGGAGCCAGCTGGCCAGATGAGAGATGAAAAATTGCACGCCGTTGTGGCGCGAAGCACATTTCGAAGTCAACATGTGCAAAGCACACCAATTCTCGGACCACTTTTGGAAATTGAGATGTCGAAAAAGTGCACGCCGTTGTGGCGCGAAACACATTTCCAAGTGAAAATGTAGAAAACACACCATTCTCGGACCACTTTTGGAAGTTGCGATGTCTAAAAAGTGTACGCCGTTGTGGCGCGAAGGACATTTCGAAGTTAACATGTTAAACGCATTTCGAAGTTAAAATGTAAAAAACCACATGCTTACGCCACTTTTGGATGTTCAGATGTCGTTTCGCGTGGCAGGCGCAAGGGATTGTGGACCTTGTCAAAATTGGTCAAAACGTGAGGGTTTTGTAGCATTTCCAAGAACGATGGCAGGCGTGGGACATTTGAAGAGGACCTGCAAAGATGCATTTTCCGTAGCAGGCGCAGTACAAGAGACATGTTAATCAGAGCTGTTAGGAGGTCCGGGCGCTGATTTCCTGAGGGGGGGTTGCATTTTGGAGCCTCAGATCTTCAGGTTTGCTGAGATGATTTTGCGTGACAGGTGCAGCACTTCGTATGACCTGGCATCACTCTTTCGTGGCAGGCGCAGTACTTTAGATAGGTCGAGGAGAAAAAATCGGAAAACGCATTGGTACGAGGCCGTCAGCTCTGCACTCAACTTTCCATTTTTGAAGGATGTCTCGCAGAATTGCTTCGTTTTTGATGTTGTCAACTTAAAAATAGGAAGTCTCTCAGACTTGCTTCGTTTTTCATGTTGTTAGGTGCAAAAATTGAGGAAGTCTCGCTGAATTGCTGCGTTTGCGTTGTTGTCAAGTTCAAAAACTGAGGACGTCTCGCAGAATAGCTTCGTTTTCAAGCTTGCAGATAGATAGATAGAAAGAAAGATAGATAGATAGATAGACAGACAGACAGAGACATAGATAGATAGATAGATAGATCGATAGATAGATTAGATTAGATTAGATTAGATAAGAAAGATAAGATAAGATAAGATAAGATAGATAGATAGATAGATTAGATTAGATTAGATTAGATTAGATTAGAAAGATAAGATAAGATAAGATAAGATAATATAGATAGATAGATAGATAGATAGATAAATAGATAGACACGATAGATGGATGGATGGATGGATAGAAAGAAAGATAGATAGATTAGATTAGAGTAGATTAGCTTAGCTTAGATTAGATTAGATTAGATGGATAAATTAGATTAGGCCAGATTAGATTAGATTAGATAGATAGATAGACAGATGAGAGAGAGAGAGAGATAGATAGATAGATAGTTAGATAGATGGATAGATAGATAGATAGGTAATTAGATGAAAGAGAGAGAGATATAGATAGATCGATAGATAGATAGATGCATAGATAGATACATAGGTAGGTAGGTAGGTAGATAGTCAGAGAAAGAGGGAGAAAGAGAGGAGACGTCAAGCACCTTTCGGTCCAGCAGTGGCTTCGCTCTGCCATCCGTGATTCACAACAACCAACCTCTCCTATAGGTTCCCTATTTTTGAAACTTCCCGCCGCCGCCTTGTGCAGTACTACTGGTATTTATGTCTAATATAACAATATAACCATACATATATATATATTTATATTTATACATTTTATATATATATATATATTTGTTTATTTATTTATTTATTTAGTTACATCTTCAGTAATCTGAATGTCTCCAGCATCCCGGCCCCAGCCTCCTGAAGTGGCGGCCAGCTTGGAAAAGGCACCGCCGGTGGTGATGTTCTTTTGGTTTTTTGAACCCTGGAAATAACTTACTGGTGGATAATCATAGGGATAATCATAGGGATAATTTAACTTACTTGTGCTAAACGTAGGGAATTTTCGGGAATGACCCACCGGCTAACTATCAATAATCATCCCAGCAGCCCCCAGCAACCCATCCATTCCCTACGTAAAACACACCAGTAAGAAAAACAGTATATTAATTCATCAATGATTAACCATCATTAACCACTATTAACCATGATTAACCACCAACCATTAGCCAAATATCAGCAGATCAGTAGATAATGGGAATATCTTTGAGAAATCACGGGGAAATCGATGGGAAATCGATGGGGAAATACATCTCTATTTCACCAGGACTTGGGATTTGAGGCATGAAGATTTGACCAAAACAGGGGAAAGTCCCGGTGCTATGAATCAACTTTTGAATGGGGATATTTCACCAACTTGGATAGAGGGGTTTGTCTAAGAATTTAGGGGAAAACAACAATAATGGGTATATATGAGAGGCAATCAACTTGATGTGATACTTGGGGTTGTGTCACGTCATGGCGTCTAGACCCTCCAAATGGCAATTTTCCATGGATTTTCATGGTGGTAATGAGAACTGGTTGGTGGTTTGGAGCAATTTTTTATTTTTCCATATATACTGGGAATAGCAATCCCAACTGACTAATATTTTTCAGAGGTGTTGAAACCACCAACCAGATAATGATCCAGTGGAATTGGGGTACCTGGATATTTATGGAAAAACATTCCAAATTTGGTGGTTGACACCATGGATTTCCTGATTGATCGCCATACAACTTTGTAGCTTTAAGTACGGAAATACATAGGGAAATAAAAAGGGACATAAATAGGGAAATGCAAAGGGAAAGAAATAGGGAAATAAATAAATTGGGAATAAATAGGGAAATTAAGAAAGACATGAATTATGAAATCAAGTAGGAAAATAAATAGGGAAATTAAATAGATCTAAATAAACGGTACCATTAAATAGGGAAATACTAATATTGACAACAAAAAGGGAAAAATAGGGACATACATATAGGGAAATAAATAGGGAAATAGGGAAATAAATTTTGAAAAAATAGGGAACAGTAGGGAAATAAACAAACGTAGGGACATTAAATAGGGAAAATAGATAGGGATATTAAATAGGGAAATAAATAGGGAAAAAAATGGGAAATTTATATAGGAAAGTAAATAGGGAAATAAACAGAGGACAAAATAAGGAAAAAAATAGGACAATAAATAGGAAAATCAATGGGAAAATTGATAGGGAAATTAATAAGGAAATAAATAGGGGAAATAAATAGGGAAATGAATAGGGAAATAAATAGGGAAATTAAATAGTAAAGTAAATAGGGAAGTAAATAAGGATATAAATAGGGAAATAAATCGGAAGATAAATACGAAATAAATAGGAAATAAATAATGAGGCATCCATCGGAAAATATATCGGGAAATTAATAGGGAAGTAAATAAGGAAACAAATAGGGAAATAAATAAATAGGGAAATAAAGAGGGATATCAATGGGGAAGTTAAGTAGGGAAACTCAATACGGAAAGTCAATAGGGAAATAATTAGGGAACAAATAGGGAAAACAAAGGGAAATTAAAAGGGAAATAAAAAGGGAAATAGTAAATTGGGAAATAGAAAAATCTTTAGGGCAGTTAAATAGGGACATAAATAAGGACATTAAATAGGGACATTAAACAGGGACATTAAATGGGGAAACTAAATAGGGACATATATAGGGAAATAAAATAGGGACATAAATAGAGAAAATAAATAGGGCAATAAACAGGGAAATAAATAGGGACACAATTCCGGAAATTAAATAGGAAAATTATATAGGGAAATTATTAGGGAAAACAATAGGGAAATAAAGAGGGACAAAAATACGGAAAAAAAGGAAATTAATAGGGCAATAAATAGGGAAAATACACAAGGAAATCAATAGGAAAATAAATAGGGACATTAAATAGGGAAATGAATATTGAAATAAATAGGGCAAAATGAATAGGGAAATAAATAGGAAAATTAAATAGGGAAATTATACGGGGAAATAAACTTGGAACAAATAGGAAAATAATTAAGGAAATAAAACTAGTGAAATTAAATAGGGACATAAATTTGGAAAAACATAGGGAAATAATTTGGGAAAGTAAATAGGGAAATAAATTTGAAAAAAATAGGGAAAAGTAGGGAAATATACATAGGGAAATTAAACAGGGAAAATAAATAGGGAAATTAAATAGGGAAATTAAATAGGGGAATTACATGGGGACATGAAATAGGGAAATTAAGTAGGAGAAGGAAATTAAGTAGAAACATTAATTAGATAGGAAATGAATAGGGGAAATAAATAGAGAAATTAAATAAGGACATCAATCGGAAAATTAATATTGAAATTAATAGGGAATTTAATAGGGAAATAAATAGGGAAAATATGCGGGAAAAATAGGTCATAATCCCATTAACTATAGACTATATCACCATAGTTATTGGACTCATAAACCTTAGCTAACTATAGGGCACCACCCTGCGATCGTTCCTTGGCTTCGTCGCTTCGTGGGCATCGCAGGCTCCGACCGCGCTGAAGCACTTCATGGACGCTCGCTCCGTGTCCGAGATCGCAGAAGGCGTCCGAACTAAAGAGGGGCAGAGTGAGGGTGGCGGGGCGTGAATGTGTCTGGGATTGAAAATTGTGAGTTTTATATTGTTTTATATGGTTCTAGACGGTTTAATATGGTTTCATAATGTTTCATATAGTTTGATATGGTTTTACGTGGCTTTATATGTTAATGGGGACAGTCATGGGATGATAACGGGACATTAATGAGATATTAGAGGGATAATAACATGATATTAATATATCCTCTGGTAATCAAACATGGCTGGAACATCATCAGAGTAGCAGGCTGAGGGACTGCCTCCTGCTCCATGGCAACGATGACACCAGAGGGTATCCAACTGGTGCTGAATGATACCATAATGATAATTAATCTATTCAGCACATTTCATTAACATATCTATAATTGTCTATAATTCATTTATATATATATATATATATATATATATCCACTACTATTCATATCCTATATGTGCTGATATTAGTATAATCCAATCTATTCATAATTCGAATTCCAATACATTACATTAACATCCCACTATAATTCGTTGAAAATCCGACAACTTTTATTTCCCTCCAGTTTCATCAAACATGGTGTCCTGGAAACATTCCCATTGATTACCTCCATGGCTAGTTTGGGCATGTCATGTGATCTCCAGTTGCCATGTTTGATTACCGGGGGGGAATAGGGATTCCAACAATCATTTTTGGGGTTATAACCATCAAACATATGAGGATGTGGAAATATAGTTGACAACTGATGGATGATTGATTACTATACCGGACTATACCACCGGGTTTATTGGTGATTATGATGACTTTTTTTTGATACCTGTTTGCCTTCGTTTACCAACGAGTATGAGATCAGCACTTTGCAAATCAGCAAAAGATTGGTGTGTCTGAACATGCTTAGGAAAAACAGTCAGTTTGAATGGGAACCATAATGATAATCCAATGAATGGAATGGGGTACGCTATTTTCGGAAAAGCAATGTGTCAAACCCAATGCCATAAACAATGTTGATTGTGGCAAACACAACAATGGACCGTTCCTTTCTTGGGAGACGGTTTGAAAGTTGTAAAACATTGTAACCCAGAACCCGTGGCCCCCCCCAGCCATTGTGCTGTATACCCTATTTGCCAAAACATCACATATCCATTGAACCGTTCGGTGGGTAAACAGCCATTTTCCAACACTTATGACAGCACCAACCATTTGGATAGCTGAATTGGAGCATGGGACAGCCGGCCCGAGAGCGTAGAGGAGCAGGGTCTTCTGTTGTATTGAGACACTATATTACAAAACAATCTATTTAAGATCTATTATAGGCAGACGAGAAGAGTAGTATCAAGACAATCTTTTACAAATACAAGACAATAGTTTGCATCGTATCCTTCGTATAGTTTTTGTCACACAGAACCTTTTACACACAGACGCTTTTGCACACAGAAGCTTTTACACACAGAAGCTTTTACACACAGAGACTTTTACACACAGATGCTTTTACACACAGGCACTTTTACACACAGACGCTTTTACACACAGAGACTTTTACACACAGACCCTTTTACACACAGAAGCTTTTACACACAGAAACTTTTACACACAGAAGCTTTTACACGCAGACCCTTTTACACGCAGACGCTTTTACACACATACGCTTTTACACAGAGAGGCTTTTACACACAGACGCTTTTACACACAGAAGCTTTTACACACAAACACTTTTACACACAGAGGCTTTTACACAGAGACTTTTACACACAGACGCTTTTACCCTTCAAGCTTTTGCGCGCAGAAGCTTTTACACACAGAAGCTTTTACACACAGACGCTTTTACACACAGACACTTTTACACACAGAGACTTTTACACACAGAAGCTTTTACACACAGACGCTTTTACACACAGACGCTTTTACACACAGACACTTTTACACACAGAGACTTTTACACACAGAAGCTTTTACACACAGAAGCTTTTACACACAGAAGCTTTTACACACAGATGCTTTTACACACAGAATCTTTTTACAGACAGAGACTTTTACCTACAGAAGATTCTACACACAGAAGCTTTTACACACAGACGCTTTTACACACAGACGCTTTTACACACAGAAGCTTTTACACACAGAAGCTTTTACACACAGACGCTTTTACACAGACACTTTTACACACAGACACTTTTACCCACAGACGCTTTTACACACAGACACTTTTACACACAGACGCTTTTACACACAAACGTTGTCACACACAGACGCTTTTACACACAGAAGCTTTTACACACAGACGCTTTTACACACAGACGCTTTCACACACAGAAGCTTTTACACACAGAGACTTTTACACACAGACGCTTTGATACCCAGAAGCTTTTACACGCAGACACTTTTACGCAAAAACGCTTTTACACACAGGTGCTTTTACACACAGATGCCTTTACACACATAACCCTTTACTCAAAAACGCTTTTACTCGACACGCAGGCCCGTTTACATGCAGACAATTTTACACACAGATGCTTTTACACACAGAAGCTTTTTACAGACAGAGACTTTTACCTACAGAAGATTCTACACACAGAAGCTTTTACACACAGACCCTTTTACACACAGAAGCTTTTACACACCGAAGCTTTTACACACAGACCCTTTTACACACAGAAGCTTTTACACACAGACACTTTTACACACGGACGCTTTTACACACCGAAGCTTTTACACACAGACGCTTTTACACAGACACTTTTACACACTGACGCTTTTAATCACAGACACTTTTACCCACAGACGCTTTTACACACAGACACTTTTACACACAGAGACTTTTACACACAGAGATTTTTACACACAGAAGCTTTTACACACAGACACTTTTACACGCAGACCCTTTTACACACAGAAGCTTTTACACACAGACACTTTTACACACGGACGCTTTTACACACAAACACTGTCACACACACAGAGGCTTTTACACACAGAAGCTTTTACACACAGACGCTTTTACACACAGACGCTTTCACACACAGACGCTTTTACACACAGAAGCTTTTACACACAGAAGCTTTTACTCACAGACACTTTTACACACAGAAGCGAAAGGGTTGCGCCGGACGCTTCAAAATCGCAATTTTACTTGAGTTTTTGGCGATCGAACCTCATTTTGGTTGCGACTGGACGCGTGAAATCGCAATTTTTCCTCAGTTTTTGGTGATCGAACCTCATTTCGTGCGAAAGGGTTCGCGGGACGCTTTCAAAATCGCAGGTTTGGGCGATCGAACCTCATTTTGTGCGAAAGGGTGGCGACCGGACGCGTGAAATCGCAATTTTACTTCAGTTACTTAAGTTTTTGGCGATCGAACTTCATTTTGTGCGAAAGGGTTCGCGGGACGCTTTCAAAATTGCAATTTTACTCCAGTTTTTGGCGATCGAACCTCATTTCGTGCGAAAGGGTTGCGGCCGCGGCCGGACAAGTTCAAATCGCAATTTTACTTCAGTTTTTGGCGATCGAACCTTATTTCGTGCGAAAGGGTTGCGACCGGACCCGTGCAAGTCGCAATTTTATTTCAGTTTTTGGCGATCGAACATCGTTTGGTGCGAAAGGGCTGCGTTTCGTGCCGTCTCGTTGGCACTGCCCCGCGTCTTAAGAGAGAAATAGACAAGAAGGAGAGAGCAAGAGGGCAAGAGAGCAAGAGGGCAAGAGAGCAAGAGGGCAAGAGAGCAAGAGGGCAAGAGAATAAGAGGGCAAGAGAGAACAGGAAGATATGAAGATGTGAAGATGAGCAGATGTGAAGATGAGAAGATGTGAAGATCAGAGAATGTGAAGATGAGCAGATGTGAAGATGAACAGATGCGAAGATGAGAGGATGTGAAGATGAGCAGATGTGAA
>Ga0126342_10015200_pt1 | contig 13506 bp, 15 predicted proteins | sample Cyp1metagenome_FD_92528 | JGI IMG/M metagenome (GOLD analysis project Ga0126342, IMG submission 92528) | Coral microbial communities from Lord Howe Island, Old Settlement Bay, Australia - Cyphastrea 1 metagenome | ecosystem: Host-associated > Invertebrates > Cnidaria > Coral ...
GGGGGGGGGGGTCCCCCCCCTTTCGCGTGAAAAATCACGTGATGTCCTTGAGCAGCCCCCGGAATACTTGCTAAAGCAAGAAGACTCCAGCTAGCTGACGCTAGCTTTCGTGACATATACGTATACATACATACATACATACATACATACATACATACATACATTACATACATATGTTTATATATTTTTTTAATTTATATTCACAATGATCCATTGACACAACTTTGGTGATACGATAACATAGTTATCAATCAGCTGTGGGGAACCCCACACTTACACATCCCAAGATATTACAACTTGTATATATATAGAAAGATACGGTCCTCCACCCAGACAGAATATGGAATTGAAACTTTGGTTTCCCCGGGCATCCCAAGAATTGAACTTGAAAAATGATACTTAGAATATCTTAGAATACAATTGACGCCAAAAAACCTATACTTAGAATACCGTTGGACCATATAAATTCTTTCGTTTGTCCACACGAATTCGTCATTTTTCCATGGATATTTTTCATTGTTTTTTTATAAATCCTTCACGTTTCCATGCATTTTTTTCACTTGTCCAAATTTTTGCCATATTAATTCTTTCATTTTTTCAGTCACATTCAGCACTTTTCCATTTGCGTTTGTCATTTTCTTTCAATTTCTTTCACATTTCCATACAATTTTTTCACTTTCTTTTTTTTTCCATATAAGTTCTGTCATGTTTCCAGGCAAATAGATAGGAAAAAAAATCACAAGGTGTTTGGTGATAAAAATTAAAAACTGGCAGGGTCCCCAAATTGACCGATTTCATATTACTTTGTATACGAAAAAAAGTATATTTTTCGCCGCCGCATGGAGATGTACAAAGGCTTCGAGAGCAAAGGCCACATGGGGAAAGAAAAATAAACATGAAATGGGAAAATATTCTAAGTACATTTTCGGCAAATTTGCCTGTGCAATCTAAAAAATCATATTCTATGTAAGCGGCGAAGCTTCTATATTTCTATAATGATCTTTTGACATAACTACATTTATACGAACACAAAGTTATCAATCAGCTGTGGGGACCTCCACACTTAGAACATCCCAAAACATTACAATGATCCACTGACATAAACTATATTTATATGAACACAAAGTTATCAATCAGCTGTGGGGACCCCCACACTCAGTGATCTATTGACATAACTCTATATATATATTTATATTTGAACACAACGTTATCAGTCAGCTGTGGGGGCCCCCAGACTTAGAACATCCCAAGACATTAGATACAACATATATATATATATATATGTATTTATCATGATCTATTGACACAACTATTTTTATTTGAACACAAAGTCATCAATCAGCTGCGGAGACCCCCACACTTAGAACATCCCAGGACATTACAACATATATGTATATATGTGTGATGATGATGATGATGATGATGATGATCTATTGACATAACTCGATTTGTATGAACACAAAGTTATCAACCAACTGTGGAGACCCCCACACTTAGAACATCCCGAGACATTACAACAGACACACACACATATAGACATCTGTAATGATTTATTGACACAACTCTATTTTTATGAACCCAAAGTTGTCAATCAGCTGTGGAGACCCCCACCCTTAGAACACCCCAAGGCATTACAACATGTGTATATATATATAATATATTTCTAAAATAATCTATTGACATAACTATATTTTTATTGGCTAACATGTTGATTCGGCGCAGAAAAAAAAATAAACGTGACCGAACTCTTTGTTTGTGATGTTATGTGTGGGGAGCCAGGGTTAGTTGCAAGGAGCCTCACACTTAGAACATCCATTTCCTGATGTTCTAACTGATTTGGGTCATTAGTGTCCACCATGTTCTAAGTGCGGGGGGTCCCTGATGTTCTAAATGTGAGAGTCCAAAATTTTGGAAAAAAAATGACATTCTATCATTGTCCGGCACTATAGACGCCGAGGTTTCGTTTTCATTGCAGCATGCACAGAATTTGACATCAAGCATGCGTGGGAGAGAAACATGCGCGTGTACCGGCAACGCCGTGATGTGCGAAAATCCTTTGGCTGGGTTTCCGCCAGCAAAATATAGCCACGCAGGCGCACGACGAATTGGTTGATAGTTGTTTTTCAAACAACCTACATATGAAGGTAAGGGTTCCATGGCTGACGTTGGGGGATGCGATCATGGTGTGAAAATTGGTTCGCTTGCATTTTGCTCAAATACATTCGTCTGGCCAAAATACATCGTGCCGTCCGTTGCCCCTTTTTCGCGATTATTTTCTGAACATTTCTGCGGCCCACCCTTCTTTTGCGATTTTTTTTGGGCACATGCCCTGAATTATCACTTTAGCTACATTTACAAACAGTGCCTTTCGCAATTGTCGTGTTCGGAAGTTTTCGTGAACGTGAGTCTCGTTTTGCAAGAGCAAGTTGATTGAATCGCCGTTCGTCGGATCACTTGGCAGGTTTTGGACGATTGCCAGTGTGCACATATCTAACATATCCCTGATCTTAAAGAAGAATGATTCCATACGTCGAACATACGTGACAGCAGTTTGCATTCCGGATTTTTGGTTGCAAGAAATCTAGTGTTTAGCGGCCATCACTTTGCACAGTTCCAGCTGGCGATGGCATGTCCGATCATTTGCTCTCAGTATTTGCGATCCAATCTTCCACAACCGCTGGCAAACGGAACCGGGCCTGGCAGGTGGTGAGGGGTTGGTGTGAGGTAAAGGGGTTTGTGTGTGTGTGTGCGCGCGTGTGTGTGTGTATGTGTATCAATTGCAAGTGTTTTTCCTTCCGCTGCAGTCGCTGATGGCAGACAAGAAGGCACAGTTTCTGAACACCGGATCTCATGTGCGGAACATTTAGATACTGTTTATCCTCATTTTACCTATGATATGATGACCACATGTTGTTTTTGCAGCTGCTCTGTTCCTTCGGGTTTGCCGCCTCAATCTTGCACGAAGGTTGTATGCTTCCAAAGTTGCATTGTGGTTTCAACTCGACCTGAAACAGGTCATGATTCCTACATTTCAGCACGATTCCTGCCAGCATTGCTCCAGTTTCAGCCTTGACCATTGCCATGACACGCGTCCAATTTGGCTCTGCACTTTTTGTAGAAAAAACCGCACACGGCCACCACTACTCCCCCACCCACACACACACACACAGGCACTGCTGTACAAACCGAACCTCAGCAATCTCAATTTTGACCGATTTTGCGGTTTGCACCCATTTTGGCCTCAGTGCCTTTGTGTCTCTTGATGCAATGTGCATTCTCTTTGTTGCAGTCATGGGTGTTGCATTGCTACAAACTATGAGTCTATGATCAATTTTATTAGATGAGATGCATCTACAAACATGGTTCGTCTTGCAGGGCAAATCCTCCCGTACAGAATACATTGCCATCCCGTGAGAAAAGGTGAATGTCTGTCCTTGCAGATCACCTACACCCAGGAAGTCATGAACAAATCATCAACGATCAGCACAACCATCCGTGTGCACCATATTACGACGTCCGGTTAAATCCAAGGCAGTCCAATACCGCCAAAGTTTGTCGACCGAGATGTGTCACATAAAGTCCTTGCATCATTGAGCGCCATTTCGCCAAAACACAAAAACTGCATCACCGCTCACAAAGGGAACGCTTCAAAAAAATAACTATTCGGCCACACACATGGTTTGACACACTGCTAGCTCCCAGCTATCATTTTGCCACTTGCGCCCATCGGGGCATGCCACGTTGTGAATACTGACCAATACGACCACAAAGCGAAATTTCATTTTGAAGCGCCTGGGCCCTTCAATCAAAGCGTGGTTCTCAAATTGACGCATGTCCACACAGAGGTACTTTTTGACAGCTTGTGCCACGCAGGTTCACTTGGATTTTATGGTTGCAAATAGTTGCAGATGCATGTTCAACAACATCACTAGTTCGCCCATGCGAACATGCCAACGAACTGTGGACGCCTGGCTTCTGTACACGTTAGTAGCGAAATACAAACCACATGACGACAAAGTGCAAAAGTGGCAACTCCAATTGGTCCTTGTCATGTCATGGTAGCAAACATTGAGGTTCATCCTTTTAAGCGGAATGTCATTGGTAGCAAACACTCACAGCGAGATATTACGAAAGCCCTGGTGACTTCTGATGGACTGTGTTGCTCACACCGTGCGTTCGAACTTCTCAAGCACCACTTGTTGGAACAGGTGGGATGCATATGGATTAGCACCAGTGCAGGGCCGATCCATTTTCCATGCTGATGTGTGACCTGAGAAACGGATGTTAGATTCTACCATGCGGGTCAAAAGACAGCCCGTCTAGCCATTCCATCTTACAGGACCTTGTGTCTTTGTGCACCAGCGCCATTCCATTCTTCTAAAAACCTTGTGTGTTTTGGGTTGACTGCACATCATACGAAGATACACAAAGACTCTTAAAGGATTCAAAAGAATCCGAACTGCAGCAACGAATTACTCCAAAAAGGTCAGTGCCACGATCTGAAAAAGAAAAATGTCTTCATGCTTCGTTTGGGTGTTTTGGTGTGGAGCACGAATGAGGATTCCTTTGGACTGCATTGCTTGAAAAAATGTGCATGTTGAAGTCAATCTCGTTCCCAACTATGTAGATCTATGTACAGTAGATTTTGGACAGCGCAGATTCTTGGTTGGAGGCCGAGTGAAGCTGCCTATCTGCCGTCGCGCATTCATCTGGCAACATCGATCAGTTTGTACCATATTCCCTCAAAAATGTGTTGGAAAAAATAGAGCGATGTGCCGACCACTGTTGTCTACTACGCGTCGCATCGTGCCAGTGCTATAACAACGGCCTTCAGCTGCCTTGGAAAAGGATCCTCCTAGACGGCAACACTATAGAACTAGAAACTGCAACATTGTCAAAGGGTTCAACAAATTTCTGCCAGCAGCCGGCAGGTGCAAAAACGCCGTGGTCAATAGTTGCAGACACAGTACCGGGATGTACCGGGCCCTCACGATAATGTTGTAGGAAGAATGTGCATTTCGTGTGATTCTGTTCCCAGCATGCCCTGACTCTTAGTCGTGCTGCTTTTTCAAGGGTTCAAATGGGAATGGCATTGCTGTTTTGTTTAGCAAGTCCATTGGGCAGCTAAACGGGTGGAACTAATCGTTAATTTTTATGTTCGAACTAGCTAGTGTGGAGGAAGCATTGTTCAGACTACCATGAGATTTTCCAGACATCCCTTAAGAGGAAAAGAAGTGCATTTCTGAGCGAACTGTAATACAAGTGAAGGCAGTGACCACGCACCCAGTAAGTGGATACTTACTTCGAAATTTGTTTGTATCGCCCTTGGTATATATTCTGAAATATTCAATCAGTTTCGCATCTTGTCGGTCAAATGACGAAAACGATCTGGAGCCTTCAACATATATAAAAATTATAACCCCAAATAAGGCTGAATTTGGGTTTCACACAACACAAGATACACAACATAAACCTACGTATTCACCATGGAATATTTCCTTCTTGATAAAAGGAGTGGCTCAACTTTGCAAAAAAAAACAGGTTCCTATTCGGAAGTCTGCTGTTAATACTTGTTACACCATGCTGCACCAAGTAAGTGCGGTGATTTCAGCAGGACTTGGTTGGTCCTACCGCAACCAGCCTCCACTACCATGGCCCCTGTGCGGCCACTGGCTCCAAGTACAGCAACAACCGGCCTTCCAAACACCAAAATGAAAAAGACTGAAGTCACAAAAAATATCTATTAATATGTATATATATATATATATATATGCATATAAATATTTTTCATTATATTATATTACATTATATTATATTATATTATACTATACTATATCATATCATATTATATTATATTATATTATATCATACTATATTATATTATAAATTAAATTAAATTAAATTAAATTATATTATATTATATTATATTATATGTTATTTTATAATACTATCCTATCCTATCCTATCCTATACTATACTATACTATACTATACTATCCTATACTATCCTATACTATCCTATCCTATACTATACTATACTATACTATCCTATCCTATCCTATACTATACTATACTACACTACACTACAGTATATGATATGATATTATATGATATGATATGATATGATATGATATTATATTATATTATAGTATAGTATAGTATATTATATTATATATAGTATTTCATATTATACTATACTATACTATACTAATACTATATTATATTATATTATATTATCTTATCTTATATTATATTATATTATATTATAGATTTATATGAATGTTCCATGTATGGGTCTTGGGTTACGGTTGAAAACATTTCCTCTGCCTGCCATTGCCTTCGGCTTTCAGATCGACGGCCACCGTTCTGGGTTGCTGTTTTCCAATGCCAACGAAAGAGCCTAAGAGCGAGTATTGTGCACACGATCAATGATTCGAAGTAAAATGAATGGATTGCCCTCTCTCAAATTTATTTTAACAGGCACCGATCCAAAAATCCACCACAATGATGGGACCAAGGAACATTTTGAAGCGCAAAAAAAAACTGTTGCAATCAGACTGACCTTAGTCAAGTGCAGCAGACCACAAAGTTTAATGATCATGTGAATATGGGTGTCTGAAATTCTGTGCATGTTTCACTATTTTCAAGCCAAGACCTCTCAACTCAAATGGTCACCCCGCACGAACAAAATCACCCCCCCTTGGAATCCAGTCCTGAACGGTAGAACGCAATTTGGCCATGTTATCAATGACGCCAAATGCGCAGTTTGACCACCCTACTTTTAAACGTTTCGGAATCATGGATGACGCCTGATTCATCGCGCAAACGAACATAAAGGGCGAAATGTTTTAAAATTGCAACATATTGCAACGAATATATGATATAATTCCCTGTTTTTTAATTGCAATCAAAGTTTTGAACCACCATGACCATGTTGTCCTACATTTGCACTGGGGCGCTGGAGCCAACACCATGTTGTCTGGCAGCCGCACTGGGGCAATGGACACTACCAATGGAATGTTGCGTTACATGTGCACTTCTACGAAACAAACAACATTGATGGTCTATACATATGACACATGTATGATATTTGCATGTGTTGATTACGCACGTGGTTTGTCAATTTGTTGTTCTTAGTCAGGATGCCTAGCGGAAATGAATTCAAATCATGTCGTGCCATGTCATGCCAAATCATTTCCTGTCTCCGTGATGTTGTGTCATGCCATGATGTATGTTGTCAAAACTATAGCTGCGCATGTTTGCAACATTATGCTCTGGTTACACGGATGAACAAGAACATGTTTTGGCACGCATTTCCATTTTGATATTTTGTGGCGAAGTCCACGTCATGTGAAATATGCATGTGCCGAATGTTTTTCAACGAAGGAGTTCATTGGTCCGGGCAGACCAGAAAACATTGACCCAAACAAATATGAAGATTGTAAAATGCGTTTTTCAAAATAAGTAAAACCAACCAACCATGGGCGAAATCATTCTGGCACTACATTCAAACACAAAGCGAGGGAAGATGCACACACAAATCACATTATAAATTAAATGGAAATGTGCACCACGACAGTATGATGCAAATGTGACTTTGCGCGCGCGCAGTCACAAAAAAAAAAATCGCTTCGCGTTGGATTTTTGAAAAATCATTTTTCTTTACATTGGGCGTATTGCAAAGCAGGCGCCTGTGACCATGCCACGATTGTTACCCACAATGGCAATTAATTTGTTTCTGCGAAGCGGGCTGCCATTCTTTTTCAAACCAAGAGGGCCTCAAATGAATCCAAATGATTTTCATGTGCATGTGATTGAAACTGTTACACTTTCATCTCGATTTGTGCCAATGTCATCCTTGCGTAGGGAAATGCAAATCATGCGCGCCCCTCCTTGCGATTTTGAATTTGCTGATCAAATGTCCCATTTCTTCCATTGCGTCTCATCGGTGCAAATCAACAGCCATTGTTGCTGCCAAATCACATTTCCAGAGAAAAACAATTTTATGCATTCAAGGCGTATACATTCCAGAGATTCTGTTGCATTTTTCTGCTGCATTCATTCTGTTCTGTCCCACTGTTGTTGATGAAAGATCTGTGAAGGCCTCGAACATGCGACCCCTAAACCTGACTGTCATCACTTCATTGATTCAAACTCTCACTGCCTGAAGAAATTCCAGAATCAAGTTTTGCATCGCAGAATTCACCACGTTCTAGGTAAATCGCATGTTCAGCCTTCAACAGTTCTACCATTCCCTCACTTGACTGCGGGGTAGTTGAGGAAGCAGCTGTTGGTTCAGTCTCAATCATCAATTGTGCTGGATCTCTGCTTCTCACCTACAGTGCTTGCTTCAGGCAGACAGGCTCTCATACGTTCACATGTGCCATGACCTAGCGGAAGTTTTTGAAACAAGAAAAACATGTTAAATCAAACCATTTGGCAGCCACTGCCACAGACCCTGGTCGGAGCGGCCCCTTGATTGTGCGCCAAGTCCGCTCAAAAGAATTGCTTGCATGCGTAGTCAGGCCTAATGGCACTTGTCCCAAGCCGGGCCACCAAGGACCAGTCCAACCATGCTCGGTCTTTTCGAGAATGTGGTTTTCCAAGTACTTGGCCATGAAGGGTTCCCCCGAATCATTGGGGGCTTCGTTGCTTGCTCTTCCACAAGGTGCTGAACTCCAGGGAGCTAGGAAACCAAACGGATCCAAGAACAAAGGAAACCAGCACAGGCAGCATTTCTGTTCGTTTCAATCGGGGATCTCCCGTCACCGTGTCTATTTTCTTTGACTCTTGCGTAGGTTCTGCTTTGTGTGCTGAAGGCACCTGACCAGGAAAACGACGAGAGAAGCTGCCTACAAACCATGATCTCCGCAAGGAATGAATTAACGCCTGAGTTTAATATTTTATTGGACTCCTCCGAAATAACTCACCATAGCCCTTTAGAAGTATTAACTCCCAAGTACTTTCTATTCTAGAGGTTGGACTGTTGCCCCAGCGAGCGCCGGAGGCAGAATTAACTCTTGAGTTAATTCTGTGCATGTTGGTGTGTGGCTTTGGTGCCTCCTAAAAACAAAGACCTACTCCAACTGGAAGCCTTATTATCCCCATTGCAAATTCATTAGTGGAACTCATCGATGCTAAAGAAACATACAATCTAATCTAAACAACCAAATCAAGGAAATACCCTTATACTGTATACTGGAAATAAACACGTCATCGAAATAGCCTATTCATGAAAATATTCATGAAATGCAAATACACATGTGATTCGAATAACCATAAAATAGAAATGCCATACTGGAGAACTAGTTATATACATAGTGCGAATACCCATGCCATGGACATAGCGCATCATATGAACATACCAATATAATGGAAATACGGATACCCATTAGAACACACTAAATCCATCACCCACTCCGATGCACAAAAATCATCTAGCTCTGTTAGGCCAACATACCTGAGCACCTGTGAAGCTTCAAACTTGTGAAGCCGTCCGAAAACTCCTGAGCCGCTTTGACACCTTGAAACAAAAGCAATCGCAGTAGCCATGCGTCAGCTCGATGCCTAAGGATTCCATGTGCTGAGCATACCTCAAGAACAATGCCTTTTGAGCATCCTCGTCTTCCACACGTGCGATGATAAAAAAGCAAGGCATCATATCATACGCATGTGAGGCGCAGATTTCTTGTCCAAACGCAATCCTACAAGGCCTATCCCTCCGAGACAAAGCTTCTGCTGGCCAAGGCAAAAAGTGAAGTCCATCAAAGGTACTAAGGTTGCACCCCTGCAAGAGCAGGGTGGAAACAAATCTGGATGTGTTCAGCCGTACAAACTGCACCCTCCCAAACACACACATTGGCAGGAGGCATGTTCACAAACTGCTGCAAGGAGCTAATGCAGTAGGCCACTGCTTTCTCTTGCACAACCTCTCTGCTGGGCCGGAAATTCTTGATTTGCCACGCCGCAAGCCTTTCATCCTGCGGCACTTCGTTTTTTTCCGTGAGCACCAAGGCCTGGGACGCTGAACCTTGTTGGGCATAGATAGGCCCGGGCATTGGCCCGCCGGGCAGCCACAACATCTTTCTCCTCCCCATGCTGTCCCACTTGTAACACCTGCCAGGGATCCAATGCAAAAGAGTCCATCCTTTTCCTGTAGATAAGAAGGAAATGATGATCTGGCACTGGTGACTCAATGGTCGGCTACAGGATGGCCATATGGTCATTGCATGATGTTTAACTGACCTTATTCTGACAATTATTGACGAACATGGTCGTAAATGAAAGTTCTATGCCGTCTTGTATCAACGTTGAATGGTGGATGAATGCTGGCATGAACACTGCCGCCTCCATGCGAACACGTCTGGCTGCATGGCCCGGAACAGCCACTGCTTTGCACAGCTCACATGCTCAGTGCACCCAGCAATGTAGCTTGTCACACAGCCCAAGGTGGGAGGCATGGGAGAGCTGTGGGTAGCACCCTTTTGCTTCAGCCATCTCAAACCAGCAGCACGCACTGAGCCAGCATCACCCAGCTCAACCACTTCACAGGGCTGCCAGTCTTTACTTCTACGCCCTCTACCCATAGCTTGAGCCATAACCACTTGTCCCCACAAGTCCACACAAGCTGGCAAACAAACCCCAAAAAAAAACACAAAACCCATTATCCAGATGAATCCAACCCCTATCCAAAAAGAATTAACTTGAGAGTTAATTCACCAGGGTCCGGAGCAGGAAGAATTTAACTTGAGAGTTAATTCACCAGGGTCCGAAGCAGGAAGAATTAACTCTGGAGGTAAGTCCTTGGAGGAGAGTAATGGATTACCACAATCTAAACTAAAAGACTAAACTCCAGAGTTAATACCTCAGGCGTGGCACTTGCGCACATCAGCCTCCGTTTGGCGTGGCAGGCGTGGCACTTGGCGATTCACCTTCATTTTGTGTGGCAGGCGTGGCACTTGGCGACATCCACCTTCGTTTCGCGTGGCAGGCGTGGCACTTGCGCACATCAGCCTTCGTTTGGCGTGGCAGGCGTGGCACTTGGCGACATCAACCTTCTCAAGGCAGGCGTGGCACTTGGTCACATCCACAAATGAAGTTGCGTGGCAGCTGTGGCACTTACTCACATCGACCTACGTTTTGTATCTATTGTGCCTGTTTGATAGAAACTGTGTGGAAGTTGGTTCGCCGGACACTTCGTGTGAAGTCTCTCTGGCACTTACACCGATGGATGCACTTGCCGGATAGAAGTTCCTCGGAAGTTGTTTGATTTTTTTGGCATGAGCTTGTCGTCCTTGTCTAATGCTTCCAGTCTTGAAAGTAGTTTGTGAACGAGTTCATCAATGTCAAACTTTCTGGTTCCAATTTCTTGAAAAATATAAAGATGTTGTCTTAACAACTTGTGAGGCTGGCGCTGTGCCCTGGAAAGGGTGGGAAGCCAAGCGTGCTGATCACCACAAGCTCTGATATCTTCTTGGGCAACCCGACTGACGAGGAGATGGTGGTCACCAGTCATGACAACATGGGCTTCTACACTGGAGCACATGAGGTCAAGCTCATCGAGAGCAACTGGGGCCGCAGAATGCCGTAAAACCAAATGCAAAATGTTAAACATATCTTCTTTTTATTTGTATCAACTTCGCTGATGGTGTCAAACATTATATATAGTTCTATCAATCCTTCGGTGGTGTTTAGGGTTGAACTTGAGAACAAAATTAAAGGACCGGATAACCCCACAAGTCAACTTCTTCCAATAATGAACCACAAATCTTGTAGGGGGGACGGGGAAGGAAGGAAAGACAAAGGATGTGATGGAGGATCGACAAGAAAAAAATTGTATATGACAAAGTCGTATATGAAAGATGTTGTGTGACAAAGAGAGATGGTGTGTGTGTGACAAAGCTGTGTGTGAAAGATGGTGTGTGTGTGTGAAAGTTGTGTGTGAAAGAGAGCGTGTGAAATGTTGTGTGCAAGATGTGTGTGTGTGTGTTTTTTCCTACGCTCCTTTTCTGATCAAAAGTCTGCGCGCGCTGCATCATCTGATTTGATGACGGCCCTTTGCCAAGGGTCTTGGGAGAAAGAAACAAAAGCTCCAGCATGCAGTGCGCAAAAGCTGGATCGGCAGCATGAGTCAGAACCCTCGTTCACTGCGGCTTTGATATCTCTGTGGGGCTGTCCAGGGGCAGGCAGCCAGCCTATGATGGCGTCGGGAGCCATAGTGTGAGACGTAGGGTGAAACTGACTTAGGTGATTAGAGTGGAGAAACAACAGCGTGTTTGTTTTTTTTGGCTTCGTGATTGTTGGGCTTACGCCTCTTGGCCCTTTTTTTTTTAACTGCAGGGGGTGGGTACACTTCGGGTTTCGAAGGGCATGCAAGCGGGCATCAACTGGGGAGTTGATGTGGTATCATCCATGGAAGACCAACCTCTGGATAGGTCTTGCACTGGCTTCTCCAGGTCATTGGCAAAACGATGCATTGGGTGCTCAGGTTGGCACATCTGTCTGGTGGACATTGCACAAACAGTAAGGGGCAAAATGTCCATAGATCACCTGCTAGGCATGAAACATAAAATTGTTTGGGCAGAGTAGAAAATCGGTGATTGCGCCGACTAGGCATACGGCAAAATGCCGGTGGGAGCTTGTAAGAAGCTGTCAGGCCTCAGGGATGCAAAAACAAAATCATGCAGTGATGGCTGTGCTGCTGAGTGAAACAGTGCGAGCTGGTGAGACTATTGGAAACCAACAGAATTAGTCTTTTTTTTTTGGCTTCTTGCTGCATGGGCTTCTGCCTCTTGGCCCTCCTTTTTTTTTTGATAATAGCTGGGGGGTGGGTACACTTCGGGTTTCGAAGGGCATGAAAGCGGGCATCAACGTGTGTGTGTGTTTGTTTTTTTGCAACCCCTTGACTTTACGTGTCAGCAGGCTGAGCCCGTCACAAGCTGGTGCTCGTGGCCCAATACCGGCAATTTTATGTCCATGCCGTTGAATGGGTCTTCAGACTAGCAAATCCCCTAGGGGAAGTCTGGCATGTCCAAAAATTCATCTCAAGTTTTTAGAGATGAATGGGACTACCTGGAGAAATTAGTTGGTGTGAAAAGAGATAGAGAAAGAGTAGGAGATATGGAAAATTCTATGAACAGCCATGCCTCTCACAGCCTTATCAGTGCACCACTCTGCCCAGCCGCGACGTAGCAGCTGCGGTCACAACGCGCAGCCATGCAGCAGCATCAGCGGCCAGCGCTCATCAGCCTCTCAGCAGCGCTGCGCAGCTCGAAGAGATCCCAGCGCAAGTTTTTTTTTTTGGGGCTTCGTACTTGGTGGGCATTTGCCTCTTGGCTCCCTTTTTGGGGGCGGGCTGGAGGTCCACCTGAGGGTTGGAGGGACTTTTTTTTTTTCCTCCGGTTTGGCCGATTCGCACTAGGCTCGGTCCTTACAATTGCGTAAGCAGTGAAAAGCAGGAATGTACAAGGACACGTGTGGTCCAAAAACTTAGGCAAATCATCACGAA
>Ga0126342_10015201_pt1 | contig 13506 bp, 12 predicted proteins | sample Cyp1metagenome_FD_92528 | JGI IMG/M metagenome (GOLD analysis project Ga0126342, IMG submission 92528) | Coral microbial communities from Lord Howe Island, Old Settlement Bay, Australia - Cyphastrea 1 metagenome | ecosystem: Host-associated > Invertebrates > Cnidaria > Coral ...
ATATATATATATATACCGTTTTATAGTCACGTCCAGCAGGTTGGAATGTGGTAGTTGGCACATCTTGACTATTGACACCCTGACCACAGTGTACACCAGGAAGTTGTCTTTGGTTTCCAATCGCGTGAAGCGGCTCAAGGACGCACGGGGAAGGTGTGGAACGGACATGTTTCTCCTTGGGGCATCCCACTTAGTAAGTGGTTAATATAGCCCTGTATAAAGCCTATGTTGAAACATATTATCAAAGGAAGTTGGGAAGCAGCCTTCCGAGTTACGAATGACTGGAATAGCAGTAACAATACATCACATAACAATACATCACACAACAATACATCACACAACAATACGTCACAGAACAAAACATCACACAACAATACATCACACAACAATACATCACCTAACAATACATCACATAACAATACATCACAAAAGTGGTGACCTAGGGAAGTGGTGACTTAGGGAAGTCAGGGAAGTGGTGACCTAAAGAAAGTGGTGACTGCATCACAAGTGGTGACTTAGAGAAGTGGTGACCATTTAGGGAAGTGGTGACTTAGGGAAGTGGTGACCTATAGGGGAAGTGGTGCCCTGGGGGTTTGTGTTGGGGAGGAAGCCAGAGCACGCAACCTTGTGTTTTTCCATGGAAAGTGGCTGCAGCCGGCGATGAAAGTTACCTCGTGTGTGCGGCGGGTGCGAGTGCGATCGTTTCGATGCGTAATCGGTTCTCCCTTGGTGTGTGTTCTGCAACGTGTGGTTGCTCATGTGTGCGTAGTTATTGGGTGTTTTGGAACCTGTGCTTGCAGATCGCCGTGTAATGGCTGCATGATGTTGTCACGTTTTGTTGCCATGTGTGTCGAGACATGCGGGTTAGACACGTGATGCTGCAAAACGCATCGTAATGCTGCATGAATGCGCACGTGTCACTGCAAAAGGCAATGTAATGGCTGCATGAAGGTTTCTCGCTGCGGCGGCTGCGCGCGTAATACTATTGTGTTTTGCAGCTGGGCATCGCATATCGTATTGGAGTGGCTGCATCAAGGTTACGATACTTATTTGTCAGCAGATTTTTCAATTTGGTGCTGGTGATTTTCCTTTATAAATTCCTTTTAAAAAGTGCTTCAAAATCGTTTTTTTCGCTTTGGCGCCGAGATCCGGTTTTGGAGGTGCCTGTTGCCATTGTATGCAAGAAATAGCTTCTCTGTCTGTAAAAGCTTCTCTGGTGTAAAGCTTCTCTGTGTGAAAGCTTCTCTGTGTGTGTGTGTAAAAGCTTCTCTGTGTGTACAAAGTAGTCCTGGGAAGTACTTTGTCCATGTCTTGTAGCACAAAGTAGTACTGGGAAGTACTTTGTGCAAGCTTTGTAGTACAAAGTAGTACTGGGCAAGTACTGGGAAGTACTTTGTGCAAGCTTTGTAGTACCAAGTAGTACTGGGACGTGCTTTGTGCAAGCTTTGTAGTACCAAGTAGTACTGGGACGTGCTTTGTGCAAGCTCCGTAGTACAAACCAGTGCTGGGAAGTGTTTTGTGCAAGCTTTGTAGTACAATGTAGTAATTTATGGGACGTGCTTTGCGCAAGCTTCCCAGAACTTCCTAGATTGCTTAAATGAGAAGATGGCTTAATTAAGCAATCTTATAGATTGCTTAGCTAAGCAATCCAAAATTTAACGTCGAAGTTGTAACCTGGAAAGTTTTGTTTTTTTTGTGGCAAAGAGAAGTTGAACTTTAGAAATGGACTCACAACCTCCTCTATAGGAGGTTGTGCTTACACCTCTCTTTGAAGAAACCATCCTCTGAGGAGGTGTTCTTGTCATATTTCTTGGAATATCTCTTTCTCTGAGGAGATCTTCTTTCCACATCCCTTTCAAGAAATCATTTTGCAACCGCGGCTCTTGGAGAGGAGTATAAGTATAGGGCTCAAGTCAGGAGCAAAAACATCTGAAAACAACTATGTGCAAGTGCCCTCTTCACAGTAAAAAACAATGTTTCAAGTATTTTAAACACGCATTTTAGGCAAAGGTCCTCTTCAGAAGACACATTTTCAAGAAACATGTGGCATGCAAGGATCTCCTCTCAGGAGATCCTTGTCCAAAAGTTTCTTGACTGCTCTGGCCCAGCAGGCAGAGCTCCCAGCTACATGGGCCAACAGCTTTGCAAGCTGGAAAGCAGCGATTGCTGCTGCCATGCTTGTACAGGTTCTGGGTGAAGCTGTCCCGTCCAGGGTGTTCAAGCATTGTGGGCATTGCACAGCACCAGGCTTGAAAGCAGCAATGCATTTGCCCCAGCATCCACACAGAACCAAGTCTGGATTTCTTTGCTCAGAGAACTTACTTTGTGCTGTCAACTTCCTAGTGCATCATCTTGGACGATGCTCTCAGAAATTGGAAAGTGTTCCATCAAAATTTCCATCTTGTATTTTTGTACCATTGGTGTCCAAGTGCACAGTGCCCCTGGAAAGGATATAACTCACGGCTCCCATTCCAGCTGGTCCTTTGGTTCAATTAATTTTGGTATCTGCATGTCCCCCTAGAACTCCATATTTTGCCTACTCTAGTTAGTAGCCAGTTGGTAGTGAATAGCCAGGAGTTACAGTATAGCTAGTAATAAATGGTCAGTAGTTGGAGGTTAGCCAATTCACCTTGCCTGCGCTAAGTAAAGGATATAGTTAGTAGATAGTAGTGAGTAGCCAGTACTTAGTAGTGAGTAGCCATTAGTTGAACATTGAGCAGTGGGTAGGGGGTGGTGGGTAGTGAATAGCAAGTAGCTGGTAGCATGTGGGGGTGTCTCAAAATGAGATGGTCATTTTATTCACTCTTCAAGTGACATTTTTGGAACCAAAAAAACAGTTTTGATTCTCCTACATATTCATGTAGCAAGTGGTTGGTAGTTAGTGATAGCGGTAAAAGTAGCTAGCATTTAGTATTCAGTAGTTGCTCTGCTACTTGTAAGTAGGAAGTAGTCAGTAGTTAGTAGTGAGAAGGGTGCAGTGGATAGCAAGAAGTTCTTAGTCGGAAGTTGGTAGTGACAAGTTTTGTAGCTAGTAGCTGGTAGGTAGTTAGTAATGAGAAGTGGGCAGTGGGTGGTGAGTGGGTGATGGGCAACCAGTACCCAAAGTAGTATATAGCCAGTTGTGAGTTGTGAGTTGTCTGCAATGATTGTGGATAGTGGCCATAGGGGGCATACCATTCTTCCTAGGAGTGTTGGTGGGCAAAGGAAGCCATTAGGAAACAATCCTCTGGGGGGAGTTTGCGGAAAACAGGACAATCATAGACATCACTCCTCTGAGGAGTGTTTATGGGCAAAAGGAACCATTTTAGACACCATGCATTGCTCTGAGAAATATGTTTTTGGGCAAAGCAAACCATTGTAGGGACCATTCCTCTGGGGAGTGTTTATGGAAGACAGGAACAATCATAGACATCACTCCTCTCAGGGGTGTTTATGGGCAAAAGGAACCATTATAGACATCATGCATTTCTCATTTCTCTGAGAAATATGTTTTTGGGAAAAGCAAGCCATTGTAGGGACCATTCTTCTGGGGTGGGTGGGTGGAAAACAGGAGCCGTTATAGGCACCACTCCTCTGAGGAGTGTCTATGGGCAAAGGAAGCCAATAAAGGGACCATTCCTCTGGGGAGTGTTTGTGGAAAACAAGGCAATCATAGACATCACTCCTCTGAGGAGTCTTGATGGGAAAAAGGAACCCGTATAGACATCATTGCCCTGAGAAACATGTTTATGGACAAAGCAAACCATTGTAGGGACCATTCCTCTGGGGAGTGTTTATGGAAAACAGGAAGAATCATAGACATCACTCCTCTGAGGGGTGTTTATGGGCAAATGGAACCATTATAGACATCATGCATTGCTCTGAGAAATATGTTTTTGGGAAAAGCAAGCCATTGTAGGGACCATTCTTCTGGGGTGGGTGGGTGGGTGGAAAACAGGAGCCGTTATAGGCACCACTCCTCTGAGGAGTGTCTATGGGCAAAAGAAGCCAATAAAGGGACCATTCCTCTGGGGAGTGTTTGTGGAAAGCAAGGCAATCATAGACATCACTCCCGTGAGGAATGTTTATGGGCAAAAGGAACCATTATAAACATCATTGCCCTGAGAAACATGTTTATGGACAAAGCAAACCATTGTAGGGACCATTCCTCTGGGGAGTGTTTATGGAAGACAGGAACAATCATAGACATCACTCCTCTGAGGGGTGTTTATGGGCAAAAGGAACCATTATAGACATCATGCATTGCTCTGAGAAATATGTTTTTGGGAAAAATAAACCATTGTAGGGACCATTCCTCTGGGGAGTGTTTGTGGAAAACAAGACAATCATAGACATCCCTCCCCTGAGGAGTGTTTATGGGCAAAAGGAACCATTATAGACATCATTGCCCTGAGAAACATTTTTATGGACAAAGCAAACCATTGTAGGGACCATTCCTCTGGGGAGTGTTTATGGAAAATAGGAACAATCATAGACATCACTCCTCTGAGGGGTGTTTATGGGCAAAAGGAACCATTATAGACATCATGCATTGCTCTGAGAAATATGTTTTTGGGAAAAGTAAACCATTGTAGGGACCATTCCTCTGGGGAGTGTTTGTGGAAAACAAGACAATCATAGACATCCCTCCCCTCAGGAGTGTTTATGGGCAAAAGGAACCATTATAGACACCATTGCTTTGAGACATATGTTTATGGGCAAAGCAAACCATTGTAGGGACCATTCCTCTGGGAAGTGTTTATGGAAAACAGGACAATCATAGACATCACTCCTCTGAGGGGTGTTTATGGGCAAAAGGAACCATTATAGACATCATTGCCCTGAGAAATATTTTGATGGGCAACGCACACCATTGTAGGGACCATTCCTCCGGGGAGTGTTTATGGAAAACAGGAACCACCATAGACATCACTCCCCTGAGGAGTGTTCATGGGCAAAAGGAACCATTATAGACATCATGCATTGCTATGAGAAATGCTTATGGGCAAAGCAAACCATTCTAGGGACAATTCCTCTGGGGATTGTTTCTGGGAAACAGGAGCCATTATAGACCCATAGATATACCATTACAGAGACCACTGCTTTGAGGAATGTTTATGGGCAAAGGGTGCCATTACAGTTGTTGATTTTTTTTGGTGAAATGAATGTTGTGGCAGAGAAAACAACAACCACAAGATTTTGCCTCATCCACAAGAGCACTTTTCCTCAGGAAGGTTTGTGCCGCGCCTAAGTGCAAATGAGGTCAGGGGCTTGGATGGATCCAACCAGGTGGAGTTGCAGCACAAATTCAATGGGATAACATTCTTGGATCAAAAAGCAACTAAGCACCATGAGCTAGTGTCCTTTGGGCTATTGGCTTTCTTTGGAGTGGCTAGCTTTGATAGTTTCATTTGCATACCCAACAGTGGGTTATTTTTTGGCTGGTGGTGCAGCATGTTCCTTAGCATTGGCTTTGGATGATAGAGAGATGGGGGGATACTATGCCACCATGAAATGTTTATCCGGCAAGTTGGGCACTGGGATGTATGGCATCAAGGTCATGAACCATGAGAAGTTCACATGTGGTAGAGCTAGTAGGCGTTAAAACATGTTTTAAAAAAACTAATTTTTAACGCTTTTGCAACTGTTTAAAAAATGATTTTAAATTGATTTATATATATATATATATATAAGTACTTGTTTTAACCGTTTAAAAAGTGTTAAACATGTTAAAATTTTAACATGCTTTAACACCATAAAAATTCTTGAGAATCAGATTGTGGAGTCTTGTGACCATGATATTTCTGAAATATAAGGTGACACTTCCACCATCCCATATCTGATTGGGTTTCCTGGCCATTGGCTGCCCAGCCATTGTGTAGTTTCCTCTCAAACCTGAGCTGGCAAGTGCTGGCATGCCTATGATGTTGAAGGTTTGCTTGAAGGGTGCAATAATCTTGAACTCCTCTGGGGGGTTCAGAATATGCCACAATTGTGTGAAATTATTGTGAATGCAAAGTGTGTGTGTGTGTGCAGTGTATTTGTTAAACACTCCTCAGAGGAGTTTTACATATCTATATGGTTGGGTTACATGTAGGCAAACTTGCTATACTGCAGATCCAGGACAAAGCAATGACAAGACAATCTGGCAAATGACAAAACTGCCTGGACCAGAATAAAGTTTTGATTCTAGGAACTGCTGCAGCAAACACCTTGGCTGGAACTTTGAGGATCCACACACATTGTTGCAGCAGGGCCTAGCCTCAGTAAGCCAAGGGATGCATGATTATGACTGTGCAAAGGCTGACATGCTGCTTCTGTGAGCCTGAACATGAGCAGCAAGAAACAAATCTGACATAATCTCCTCTGAGGAGATGAAAACAGATTACAATTCTTGGCGCAGCAACTCCTCTGAGGAGTAGCCACATCAGCAGCTCTGCAACTCTTTTTTTTAACCAGAATTGAAGAATCAGCTGCGCCATGGATCTTCTGCTGTACCTCCAACTTCAGCTCCACTTCTTTCTGCGTTGGTATTGCTTCCACTGGGACTGGTTCCAATGGCTGGATTGATCCTGGCGCCATGGTAGGGTGACACTTGGTTTTCCACTGGCGCTGGCCCTGGAGGGTTTTCCACTGGCACTGGAGCTCTCTTGTGCCATTCCAACTGGCCCCAGGCTGTGGAGGTCCCTGCCAGAGGCCCTTCTGTTTTTTTGCTTTGGTATGCTCTATGAGGCTCTTGATGCGTTTCTGGCCTTTTTTTTTGTACGGTATGATGCTTGGAGAACAGCCTCATACATGGCAGCATCCTCCTCTGCCTCCTCTGGAGGAGGCTGCTCTTCCAGGCCAGTTTCATGCTGGGCTTGTTGGCCAGTTTCCAAGTCCTCGATGACTATGGTCTCCATTGGGCCTGGCCCTGGACTTGTCTGCACCTTCCTTGGCATTGGCTTGGGTTTGTTTGGGTTTTGCTACCATCTTTTCAATGCCTTCCTTTCTAGTCCTCTGAGAACGTCTTCACCTCATCATCCAGGGCCTGGGTGAGCAGTTGGGACTCGACTTTGCGATACGATTCCTTTTGGAAGGCATCTACTGTCCACCTCCTTGCATTCTCCTTTGGTCCTCTCTGTGCCAACTTGCTGCCACAATCTTCTTGATTGAGGTAGTAGGATGTGCACTACAGGTTCACGCACAATCCTCGGCGTAGGTAAGATTTTTGAGCGACAATTGGTGCGAAATCTCAAGTCCTGCAAGACCAATCCTTCGTCTTCTGACACAGGTTCCTCTTTCACTTCTTGCAGTGGCTTTTTTCTTTCTCCACGACATGCATCTTTTCTATATCTCTGAGCAACTCCTCTACCTTCTTGCCTTGCTCCTCTGCAACAGGTCTGTTTTTGATTTCCTCCTCCATTCTCTTCTTGGTTTTCTCCTTTTCCAGAGCCTTCCTCTCCTCTAAGGAGGCCCATTCCAGTGCAGTGGCCATGTTCTCTACACGTTCGGAGTCTGTCATTTCCTCTTGTGTTGCCTCAAGTGACCTCTTCCCTTGTTCACAGAGCCTGTGCCTTTGCTCTTTCCTGAACCTCTTTGTCCTGATATCGTCTGCGTTCAGGCCTCTCTGCCTCCATTCTTCTTCTGAGCTTGAGGCTTCTACTGGAGGGGTGGCTGGAAGATCCTTCTCCTTCTCCTTCTCCTCATTCTCTTCTACCTGATCCTGATTCTCTTCTGTCTGATCTTGATTCTCCTCCAAATTCTCTTCTGTCTCATCTTCTTTATTCTCCTCCTCATTCTCTTCCTCTCCATTGCCTTGGCCATCATCATCATCACCTCCAGGCTCGTCCCCTCCTCCTCCATCCTCATTTCCTTGTCCACCATCCTCATTTCCTCCTCCACCATCCTCATTTCCTCCACCATTCTCATTTCACCCTCCTCCATTCTCACCTCCCCCTCCTCGTCCTCCATTATTTCCTTCTTCTTCATCTCTTTCTTCTGCATTTCTTGCTGTAGTGCAAGCAAAAAGGAAAAGAATTTGCTCAGTAAGCACTCTGCTGGAAACTAACAGTATGAAATCTGCATTGTTCTTAGCATCACTCCTCTGAGGAGTGTTCACTCAACATGTTGGAACCTTTGCCACATGACCCACCTATGACATAACCAACAACCAACAACCCACTACCCACTAGACCTAGCCTCCATGAAAAAGGCTGCACTTCTCCTCAAAGCCATGTGACCCATGGCGCAATTTCCAATTTGACCAAAGAGATGCTACAAGGTTGCCAGCTGTTCACATGTATGCAGTTGAAACCCACTACAGCATAGGACTTGCTACATCTGAAAAGAATGTTTCAACTCTAACATGAACTTGCCAGCTGACACAAACTGCATTGGCACCCAAATCCACTGAGAATCCTCACAATAATCTCCTCTGAGGAGATGCTGCGCTGCTGCACCAAAAAGTCTGCACCTGCCATGGCTGAAGGATACCAGGAATCAACCAAACATATGACCAACATATTTGTTTTAATTAGTGCTATTATTATTTTATAATTACTTTTTATTGGTAAACATTCCTCAAAGGATTGGGTGGTGTGTCTATTAATGGTTCCTTTTGCCCAAAAGTATTCATCAAAAAAAAGTAATCACCATAATGTTTTTTTGAACCATAAAGCTTGGTATTTAAGTCACAACATCTAGCAACACAAATCACTTGTTTGTTCCCCAACAATTATTTGATTCACCCTGCTATACATCTCCCATTTCTTTCCCTTTGACATTTTACAAACCTTACCTAGCTAGTTTTTTCTTTTGCTCCAATGCCCCCAATCACATTACTCAACTTCTCGAAGTTGTCAACACTGCTGCAAGATGCATGCAAAGACAAGCCAGAAACACCTTTTGCACCCATGGCGCAGAAGCAATCCATGCAAGTAAACATATGATTGAGCCAAAAATAGATTGCTTAATTAAGCAATCTATACATTGCTTAATTAAGCAATCTAGAGAAAGTTCAGATTGCTTAATTAAGCACTCTAAAACGCGAAGAGGTGCTAAATGAAGATTGCTGAATTAAGCAGTCTTGCTTAATTAAGCAATCTAGGAAGTTGTGGGTTTGTAGTACAAAGTAGTACTTGGAAGTGCTTTGTGCAAGCTTTGTAATTAGTACAAAGTAGTACTGGACGTGCTTTGTGCAAGCTTTGTAGTACAATGTAGTACTGGAACGTGCTTCGCGCATGCTTTGTAGTATCAAGCAGTACTGGGAAGTTCTTTGTGCAAGCTTTGTAGTACAAAGTATTACTGGGAAGTACTTTGTGCAAGCTTTTTGTAGTACAAATTAGTACTGGGACGTACGTTGTGCAAGTTTTGTAGTACAAACTAGTACTGCGAAGTGCTCTGTGCAAGTGTCGTAGTACAAATAGTACTGGGAAGTACTTTGTGCAAGCTTTGTAGTATAAAGTAGTACTGGGAAGTGCTTTGAGCAAACTTCGTAGTACAAAGTAGTACTTGGAAGTGCTTTGTGCAAGCTTTGTAATTAGTACAAAGTAGTACTGGACGTGCTTTGTGCAAGCTTGGTAGTACGAAGTAGTACTGGGAAGTGCTTTGTGCAAGCTTTGCAGTACAAAGTAGTGATAGGAAGTGCTTTGTGCAAGCTTTGTGGTACAAAGTATTTTGGAAAGGCTTTTCTGTGTAAATGCATCTGTGTCTCAAGCTCCTGTGTGCAAAAGCTTTCTACGCCCAATGGTTTTTTTGTGCAGAAGACTTGTCTGACAGTTAAGAGCTTTCTGGCGTGCAGATCAGCTGAGATGAGTTGAGACGAACTTCGAGGAGATGAGAAAGGCTGATCAGTGCTCGGATGAGATAAAAACAGTTGAGAAGAACTTACTAAGATGACATGCGGGAAGAGATGGGATGAGATGAGAAGAGGTGAGATGAGGTGAGAAGAGGTGAGAAGAGCTCACATGATTTGAGATGAGATGAAGTGTGGAGTGTGAAGTGCAAGTGTGAAGTGTGAAGTGCGGGGTGTGAAGCGTGCACTGTGAAGTGTGAAGAAAGTGTTCGCTTGGCGTTGCGCTGCACCTGGGTCGCGCGCAGGTCATGTTCTTGGACAACAACAATGCCACAGTTTCGCACAAAGCACGCACGCACGGCCCTGGCTGGCGCACGGCGCATGCAAGTTCTATAGATGAGACAGGTCTTAAAGTATAACCGTATAACCCTAAGGCAACTTCCGCCCCGCCTCCTGCGGGTACTACTGATATATATATATATATATATATATGTATATTTATTATTTATTTATTTATTTCTTTATATTTGGAAATAACTGGGTTACATAATTGTTGTTACACCCTCAGTAACAGGGATGCACATGCAGGGAATGTAGCAAACCGCCATAAACCATCTCCAGCCATTGATAATTTTCAGGCTAGTCGTGTTATAAATCATCCCAGATAGGGGTGTATCATCCAATCAAAACCCCCATAGCTGATTGTTTACTAGTAGCGTTGCATCACTATTTGGTTTAACAAATCATGTGGACCTCAGACCAACTTGACACTTGATGATCATTCCTATTTATGTACAACTGATGAATTCATTCCCCCCACCATACTAGACATCCCTTACAGGTGTGGCACCCCAAACTAAAGAGATCCACTAGAAAGCCGTTTCCGAGACGCAGCTTCCAGCACTTGGGATCATGTCCCCAACTAATCCCAACTATGATAACCCGAAATCAGATGAATTCTGGGTATCATGGTGTATGATGTATTTGTTCTCCTCGGAAGTAGTTTCCTACCTTTTGGATCATTTTTGGCCCCAGGCATTGATCCGATCCACCAGGGTTTCGTTGCCTGTTTATGGTGGTCACTCCTAGGACGATGCTCCGGACACGGCCAGTGGCACCACCATCTCCTACTTTCCATATTTGGAAGAGTTGCCTGGCAGCAGAAATTGTCGGCTTCATGGTTTGCTGGAAAATTTCCCGCGTTCGATGCTTTGCCGAAAAACCTACATTTTTTGGTGCGGTTTTCCTAGCCGTGTAGCTGATTACAAACCGGAGGGAAAACCTGGGGTATGATTTGCGACTTGGAATTGTGATTGATTAGTGATTTTTTAGCCCAGCATGTGTGTTCCGAATCTCGGGTTTCAAAGAAAATGGACATACGAAACATGTGGGAAGGTATCCTGTTGAAGGGAGTTCCCCACCGAACTATTGCCTGAATAACATTTAGGGGACCCCAACCATGGTTTGGTGCTGCACTGTCGCCCATTAAAACATGTTTTTCTCATATAGGTAATTATCGAGAAACCGTTGGCAATCATCCGACTGGTTCCTTGCGTATTTGGAGACAGAAAAATCACCTGTTGCCTGTTTTTTTTTTTTCTTGGCCCCGCTGTTTTACAGTGAGAATAAGGTCTGGCCATGGCACTGCATTGAACAGTATCCCAGATATTTTGTGTGGGTCACAGCTCAAAACCCAGAGAGTTTCAGATGTTGTTTTTTGTTGTTTGTCAAATTTATGAAGCATTGGGTTCCCCGATTTTGATTAATGTGCACCCTCACTCTTACAATATTTGTTGTTGTTTGTTCTGTTCGCTGCAAAGGCTAGATTTGTCCTACAATGAGATCACAGGCTCCGGTTGGTTTGCCCCCAAAAAAAGTTGCAGGGTATTTACATTCTACCAGAAAGTTGAGTAGTAAGTGGATAATATATTTTAAAACAATCGGATATCATTTACAGATGGAATATACATAATACACTATTGATTTAAAACAATGTATTACATAATACATATTATATATACACAATTTTTATTTCATGTATAACATAATATATATGTAACATTATATATGTATACAATTCAATACATATGCATTGTAATCTAAATTGTATAGCTATGTCAATATATGTAACATACTGTATATATATACATACACATCATATACAAGTGTAATCATATGTACATGTAAACATGTAATATATTATGTATATACATGTAAATAAATATAATATAACATATATATATATATATAGCTATGTGTGATCTACAATAAATGTATGCAACAATATATACGATTACATATGTTATATATATTCCGAGTAGATGTATCATCTCAGTGGATGCTCCAAAGTTCGTGATTTCGGTGCTTGTTTGAACTATGCGTGTGTGAGTGATTTTTCATTTATCCATCCTAGAAATATGCCATTTAATTTCAAGATGGATCGGACTCAACAAAACAAGATGTCATTTTGACTTGTATCCCATTTCTTGATTGAAGCATCCCCATGGGATAGGCTGTAACAACAGCTGTGCCAGGCGTCTCGAGCCTGCCTGTGATCAACCTCTTTCAGAGCCTGAAGCTCTGCAGATCTTTGCACAGTTTGACCCTCCAAGTAGCCATCAAAGATCATAGAAATGTGTTTCATCCATTTTTACCCCATGATTTTAAGGTACTTTTACCATGGTGGTATTTGGGGGGTCTATAGGCAGCCCCATCGCTGCAGCTAATTATTAGGTGAATACCAAGACATGGACCAAGTCTATCAACGAACGTGCCACTTTTCAACTAACTTTTTCATTCTTCTTGGGAAGAGAATCCCCAACTTAATACTTCAGCGAAGTTGAACCAAATCCACTATCAGAAAAGTGCGGGTGAAAATTGCATTTACTGTACGGGACATTTAATCACTCGAACCCTAGTATATTCAACTATGGTGATTGACTTTTGTGTCTACACCCCATCATAACAACATATAGCACGTTATCTTTCAGAAGTTACAGTGAGATACACAACTATTACTGGTTGGTGGTTATTGTTTTCATTTTCCATTTCATATATGGGATGTCATCCTTCCCATTGACTAATATTTTTCAAGTTGGCTAAAACCACCAACCAGGATAATAATGGATAATATTATTGGATAAATTGCCATAGAAATATTTGTTTTACACATGAATAATGGTGATTTTCTAGTCCGCTACGTTAGTTTACCAGAGGGTATATGTCTATAATCAAATTATGACATATGTGACACATGTCTTCTTGGCTTACAAGTAAAAATCGAAGCTCTGGCAGTGAGTTCCAAGTCAACTTACAATCATGAAATGAACTAATTTGATATAATTAGATATAGTCATATAAGTTGATATAGTCATATAATTTCATATAGTCAACTTATATGACTTATATAATCAACTTATAATCATAATTAGATATAGTCATATAAGTTGATAATACAAAATAATCCCACTACTTCCAAGAACAAGGTTAAACGCTGTCGTCCAAGTAAAGCCATGACTTTACTTAAAGACACTCATTGACTGCTGACATATATCTACCATTTGGCCATACTGGTCAAAAAAGGATGACCTTTCCCCTGAGCCTAATCGAATCCGTAAATCAATCCTCAGAATTCTGAATAAAAATATGTGGTTTCCATGCTCAAGTTTTTGATTGGTTTTCACGGGTTTTTCACTGTCTTTTCACGGGTTTTTCACGGTCGTTTCACGCACTTTTCACGCTCTGGGTTTGGA
>Ga0126342_10015202_pt1 | contig 13505 bp, 12 predicted proteins | sample Cyp1metagenome_FD_92528 | JGI IMG/M metagenome (GOLD analysis project Ga0126342, IMG submission 92528) | Coral microbial communities from Lord Howe Island, Old Settlement Bay, Australia - Cyphastrea 1 metagenome | ecosystem: Host-associated > Invertebrates > Cnidaria > Coral ...
GGAAATTTATATTCCCTAAATACCCTTGTTGATCTCCCCAATTGAATGTAAAGTCTAACGTTTGATATCCCCAAGTGTACAGCATAGAAGGGGTGTGGGCGAATCGGGGTGTTTGCGCGTAATATTACCCTATGAATCCAAACACTCCACGAGAAGGTACTTAACCCCTAAATCATACCTCTAATACTTCCCAAGAAACTACTTGGATCCATATGGGTATAGTATCTATAAACAAACCAAAAATAAGGATGATTGCACCATCAAATTTTCTGACCGTAATACAGCTATGTATATATATATATAAATATATATATATATATATATGTACTAGTATCAACGGATTTGGGGAGTTTCCAGCTAGAACAATGGGGATCAACTGCCATAAACAGCCGCCAAATGATAACATCGATAACATTGCCATAGATTGCCAATATCAGTAGAGTCAAATGATAAGACACCGCGGCCGCAGAGTTTTGGTTCATAGTGTATACTTCACCATATCTATGTATATAATATACCCTCTGGTTATTTAACATAGCCATGGAAAATGGCCCATCTATAGATGGTTTACCTATAAAAAATTGTGATTTTCCATGGCTATATTAAATAACCAGAGGGTATATATACATATACATATACATATACATATACATATACATATACATATACTCATATCCCATAGGATCCATGTATGCTATATATGGTAACATGGATCCCATCAATATACCCCCAATGTTAGCATATATATATATATATATATATATATATACCAGCACCATGGATCCTATGGGTATGTATATACTTATATAATATGTATTTTTGGAGTAGATTCTCCATACGCAATGATACGACCAATTTTTGTGAATCAAATTGGAATAATCAGTAGTCCCGCAACCAGATTTTCCAGGGAAAACTTGACAGGAAACCGTGGATTATGTTACCTTGGAGAGTTTTGGGTAAACCCTGCACACTTTTTTGCAGATGTTGGGAATTCCAAATTAAAACAGCAAAATTCGTGAGAATTCTGAGGATCAACATCAATAACAGACACGATGTTCTTCCAACTTGCACTTTTATATCTGACGGATTCGAGGTTGCGAACTGTCACATCAGGTACATCAAGCAGCATCGGTGGCAAAACCATTGGTGGTAAAGCCAGTTGCTCCGCCACGGCCAACTGATTCTCGGAGGAAGAGGCCTCGCAAAAGGGAGAAAGACCCTGGGTTGATTGTGAATTTCACTACCATGGTGGGTGAAATGAATCATTTCAATTTCTAGTTGCATCATGTTGATTAGTGTAACATGGATTAGTGTATTAGTGACAAATTCACGGTTGAAACCAGTGTTTTTGCGACCCAACTATGCTGTAAAGGTTTCCTCAACATGTTGCCATCATTGCACAATTAATATACATATAATATATATAATATATTTCACTGTATCAACATTTACCATCCAGGAATCTAGGTAGTGTTTTTTTGGACCCACTTGTTGACCCTCGTCAAAAATCAATCTTAGGGGCGGCTCTGAACACCAAACAAAAACCTTGGGGTGTACAGTTGTGGGACACCGAAACAAAATTCTCCCCCATTTTGCTATGAAAAAACAGTTCAACCTGGACGGCCTTGCGGCCCTTAAAACATACGGCAGCCACTTTCATGGTCAACAGTGCTGTCGTTGTGAGATCGTCGGAGTGGACGCGTATATCACTGGTTGCTGGTTTTAACCCCTCTGAAAAAAATGAAAGTGAATGGGAAGGATTATCCCATATATTATGGAACATAAAAAATGTTCCAAACCACCAACCAGATATGCTCTTCCAATATCATTTGAACTGCGTTGGGAATCCCATGTCGCCGCAATGTAGCCTGCAGATCTGGCTGATACGACTGATCTTTGGCTTGGGTATGGGTCAAACTTTTTGGCCTCAAACAGATTCAACAGAAAACATGCTTTAAGGGTTGAATATCAAAAATGACAAATTGCGTGAATCCGCTCATCCGGTGGCACAAAAAAAAGGCCCCGCAGTGTTGAGTTGATTATTTACTTATAGTTCTAAACCCATAACCAACCATAGCTATATCTACCACAGTCATCACAGTGAATCCACCAAAAACCTATCACAAAAAATCCAACTTTTAGGTGATTAAATTCCAACTGGTGATTCCAATAAGTCCCAATGTTTCAAGGCTGTCCTGTTCTTGGTGAACTCTCAATTGTCAAGGCACAGGTGCAGGTGTAGGGATGATCCGACTGAAGTCCATCTCCCAAACTGAAATCTTCTCCTGGCGTCCATGGCCGGTACCAAGCCAAGGGAACCAGTCTGGGACCAGGAGGGGGACAATTTAAAGTAAACCCTTTAGTTTCCTCTGGATTTCCCCTGAATCCATTGACAGGCTGATGACGGGCTGATTTCTCTCAATGGATTGTGGCCTGGTAGGAAACAATAGAGTTGAAACCGTTGGTGTTTGCCAAAAAAAATGTAGGGGGGTCCTGCAAGTTTCTCTCCAATTCTGGTTTGGTCAACATTCGGGTACATATAATCATTGATTTTGGGAAGCTTATCATTTGGAACATTTTTTTGACCTCAGCCAATTCTTTTCCCAAAAAGGCATTGCAACTGGGCGCGTGATCCCACCAGTCCAAAACAAACAATGTCTCTTTATGAAATCCTTATGCACAACTTGGCGAGGTGCGATCTCAATACTTCCGTGTATGTATGTATATATATATATATGATAACCCCCCATGATCTACCTAGAAACATTTTATATGGAAATTACCATGTTTTTTGCATATAAAGGATAACCGGAAAAACAATAAACTTAAAATCTGAAAAACTGAATCCTGAGGATATACTGTAATATATTATATACCTATTCAATGCTAATCATACCTATAATCATGGTAGCTTGAGTTGTTTTTTCCACGTGTTTTTTCCAAGGAAACCAAATCAACAAACTAATATCTTTGTTCGGCATCTACACACCCTAAGGGCTCTAAAAAGCGGTTCTGCCCATGACCATCCCTTCGAAACTTCGTCAGGCGTCTGGCAGAGGTAGAAAGGCCACCTGCACCACACAGCGCCGCCATTTCCTTGGGAAAATGGGCGACGTCTGTTGGTTTCGTCCATTAAGATCTCATGCGTATGACTCCCTTCCCTAATATTAACATAATATGAATAGCCATCAAAGGAAATCCCGGTTTAGTGTTGGATCATGTCATTTCATTTCGGGTCCATATGATGGGTGGTATTTTATATGGGATGGGAATAATGAACAATGAATGTTCGGATGTCGTAGGTTTTTGCGCACATCGAGAGTGCAGAATTGTCAAGTTAGGGAACACAATCCAACTTACCCTCTGGTAAATCAAACATGGCGTGCTGGAACCTTCGCCCTTTTGTAGATGATTTTGAAAGTGAAACACCTTTTATAGAGGATTTCTAATTGCCATGTTTGATTCCTGGACCCTCGAGTGCTGTGTTTTTTTAAAGATCGCTGAAACATCTGAGCTTGGAAACGAATGGTTTGTTACAAATCTGTGGATTAGACTCCAGTCCTGCAACGTAAGCGCTGTGTCTTGAAGTAACATGAAGCAACAGTAACATTTGCATATCTCTGCGCAAATTCTCTTCATTGGTACCGAACACCTCCCAGAAATATCCGCATCCCCCGTGCTGACATCAACGCAGAAATCAGATAACTTGTTCTATAATTGGTGGTTTCAACCCCCCCTGAAAAATATGAAAGTCAGAATGGGATCGTCATCCCAACTATTGGGGAAAACAAACATGTTCCAAACCACCAACCAGGTATTCATCCCAGTGATATCACTAACAACTTCAGGGCTCATGTGAGTAGCTAACGAACCAAACAGTAACACATCCCTCTCGAGGCGACCCGTTTCGGACAACTACGTGGGAGGAATGAGTTGACATTCAGGGCTCGTTGATAACATTGTGGTCGGTGCTACTCATCTGATAAATATAAAATACATGCCAAGATATGCCAAGTATAAAATCATATAAATTCATCCCAGGGTTTGGACAAAAACATACACCACACTTATCACCAAGTCGCTCAATCAGATCAAGCAAACCTCAGCCGCCCAGCAGCAAACCCGGATCCCTTACAAGGTGATATGGCACCTCTCATGCGCTGCATTTACCATGAAATTCAGATCGAGGAAGTGCCAAAACTGGTGCCCCTGCAATGGTATGTGCAACAATTTGGATCTTGAATCTCTGCTTTGCAAGATATGTGCAAAAGGTACAAGTCAGTGATTTAGGGTAAGTGTGGGGTTTATTTAGACTTTGTTTGAGGTTTATTTCCGGCTTAATGCAGGTTTATTTAAGGTTGATTTGGTGTTTCAGGCTTGGCTCATGGTCTATTTGGTAGGTGGCTTGAGGTATGTTTTGCTTAGTTTATGGTCTTTGAAGACCTAAACTCTCAGGTTAGGTTCAACCCGGTGCAATGACCAAGTGGCTTTGGCGACTGGTCCAGTCGATCCACTGCCCCCTGAAGTCCTGCGCCACTAAGCCGATGCACAACCGCCGCCAAAGATTTGGATCATGGGTTGATCATTCACCAGATAAAACTTTAAAAATGGGTCATTATATGGGATACATTTATGTCAACGATCAACTTTTGGGGCACCCAACATGTTCATAAAAAACATAATTATATATATTATATATATATCATGTAAAACGTATTGGATCGTATTGGTATGGATGATGTTTAATTTAATCAAAATTGACAAACCTGACACAGTGGACACACGGCTTTTGGCGCATTTTGTTTTCTGCAGGACGTCCTGCAGCGAGAGCTCAGCGGCCTTGTGCAAGACCTAGTGTCAGAGTCGTTGTTTTTATTGTAGTACTTATCTCCTGGCGTAATGGGGATTATGATAACCCATATAATTTGGGAAATCTATTAACCAACCAATACAATGAGATGGGATAATTTATATTGTAGTTGGGCAGGTTCAGGATGAATTTTTGATCTTGGAATATGAACATAACTAGTTTTTATGGTAAATTTTCTAGTGTAATCGATGAGGTTTATAAACCAACAAACACAATTGAAAATATGGTGCCCCAAAACCCAGTTGCTTATCACAATAGTCACTATTCCATTGCTGGCTAGAATTGGGGGTATACCATGGTATACCTCATTTTCAGACAAGGCCACATAACGAGGTACGCTCTGCTGACCAAACAGGGCAAGCTGGAAAACACGTTAATTTATATAGTTCGATGATCTTCCCGATGGGAACCATTTAGTTTGGGATTTCCCAGCTAGCATAGCTAGCCATGTTTCATTCTTAGAGGATATGGGAAGATGATCAAGCATGCTGTGATGTGACATGATGTGACCCACAAATCCAGGGTTTCATATGGCACAATACTGGAAAAAAAAGGACAAATCCTACATGCTACGCTACATGTCATGAGCCGCCATTGTCATGAGCCGCCATAATCAGTGGCTGTTGGACAACATCTCGGACCAAAAGATTTCGCAATCAGGTAGTTCACTTCACAGAGTGGCACCAGACTGCTAAGGATGCTGCCCAACAGAGTTGCTACGTTGAATCTGACTGGTCATCTTGGAACTTAGTTTCTGCTGTGTATCTGGATGAATTAAATTAATTCACCCGTCATCTTTGGATAGTTACCCTTACCATCATGCCATTGGCATCGCAGTGAGGTCGTTCTAATCTATCTAAATGTAGAAATTATCTCCGACGATCAAAGTGTAAACATGTCCTAATTAATACATAACATCGTACAGCTCCCGGGCGGTCCCAAGATATCCCCACACAACATGTCCCAACATGTCCTCATGATACCATACTGTTTAAACAAAAAACAAGAGTAATAAGTAACACCATTATATTTTTTCTGGCCATTTGGGGGGTACCCCCTTTGCTTAATTCTATATCCCAAAATACATCCCCCAAAATTTGGTGGTTGAACCTCCAGCATATATTATATATATATGGTTGACTCCCCATATCATCCACATGTCTACCCCCTTTGGTACAATGATAGCCCTTAACAGTTGCAAGTGGTGAAGTGACCTGATTAATCTCATTGAAGTATCTTGAAGTGATATGGGGATGGGTCAAGTCACCTTGTACCCCTCCTCTTCACATCAAAATAGCTGATTTAATGGATGTTCATCCCACTAAAAATGATAATGTGTACAGTAATAGGTTTTGATCAATCCCCATGTACATTATATAGATACACACTACATATTAGATAGATATATATATATATATAGTAATTAGCACATTTAAGTGATATATAACCTTAGTTGCAGGAACTATTTCATCCCGTTGCCATAACTTGACAGTTTCCGGCTCCATTACCGAAGGACCAAACTGTTGCAGGTTCGCAACGCCGCCAGCAGCGCCGCGGACTCAAAGTCTGCCTTTTTTCCGACTGCGTAAGCCATTTATAAAACCATAGTTATAAACAATTTATTATAGATGGGAAAACCTTAGTTGTAAGCCATTTATAGATGGAAAAACCAAAGTCATAAACCATTCATAGATGGAAAAACTAAAGTTGTAAACCATTTATTTATAGATGGGAAAACCATAGTTAGAAGCCATTGATAGATGGGAAAACCGTAGATATGAACCATTTCTAGATGTGAAAACCATAGTTATAAGCCATTATAGATGGGAAAACTCAGTTATAAGCGATTTATAGATGGGAAAACCATAGTTATAAGCCATTATAGATGGGAAAGCCATAGTTAGAAACCATTTATAGATTGGAAAACCATAGTCATAAGTCATAAGCCATTTATAGATGGGACACCCATAGTTATAAAACATTTATAGATGGGAAAACCGTTGTTATTAGCCATTTATAGATGGGAAAACCATAGTTATACTTACACCATTTATAAATGGCAAAACCATAGTTAAAAGCGATTTATAGATGGGAAAACCATAGTTATAAGCGATTTATAGATGGGAAAACCATAGTTATAAGCCATTTATAGATGGGAAAAGCATAGTTGTGTAAGCTATTTAAGGGGGTTGCCATAGCCATGGGGGTAGCCCAATAGCTGGATGGTTTATGTCATGGAAGAGCCTATTAAAATAGATACTTTAGGGGTACCCCCATGGATTGGAAAGCCCCATTTATAGATGGGATAACCCACGAATCGGGGACTTACGATCATCAGGGTTCTACCATGGACATGTCGACATCTACCATGGATAATGTTGGCAAGCCAATAAAATAAACCTACCATGTGGGTATGGCTTAGATCATCCATTTTCCTGTGATTTTGGGGATGGTTTAACATTGGGTTTATCACATTTGTTGATTTTCCTATTCAAACCTCCATTTATGTTGTAGTGGACTTTCACTTGCCATGTTTGATTATTGGAGGGTAAATGGGCTCCGGCCGCTATGGCTTCCAGAGCTATTCTGGATTAGCAAATGGTAGTGGGGACATAATGGGAAAATAGAGATATCACAAGAAATTGTGGAAACTTATGGGGGTATATTATTACATGGAATGCATTACTGAATTGGCAAAGGGATATTCATGCGGACTGGAATTACTAATGGGGTATGGTGGGGACTTAACATTCAATGGGGGTGTAACCACCAAAAAATGGAATATCATGGGGCCCGATTTGAATAGCTAAACCAACCATCATGCCACAAGGAGGATTGACTACATGGATATATAGTGATAGGGTTAGAAATGGGGAATGACGGGATGTAATGGGATATGTGCCCCTAACCAAGCATCATTCCACGTCGCAGTGAGGTCGTTATAATGTACCAATATATATATATATATGTATATATATATATATATACATGTATATATATATATACGTATATGTATAAAAAAATAAATAATATCGATACAGCTGAGCATGATATGATATGTCTCAATCAAGGCCTAATAAACATAGCCTAAAATCGAATAACCAACCAACCAACCTTTACCTAGTAATATGCTGCACAAATCCCAAAGTAAAGTTTTTTTTGTGCACAATTAGGATTAATAGGGGATATCAAGCAACGAACTATACCCAATCAACCAACCAATCTGGGACAATGATGGTACCGGTATATTCATGAGACACTACACTATGTGTGTATATATACATATATAGATGAGGTGAGTTAGCTTCCCTGGAATGTTTTTGAGGCAGCGGCAGGGCAATCATTGAGCATGATCAGGGACACTTTCATAAAGCACGTTGGACGATACAACAAGGGGACATAGCTCGACAAAAGAGTTGTTGGTTGCTACAGTACACTTCAAAAACCATGGAATGACTAGTGGGGTATAGAGGGGATTTAATCCACAAAAATGGGGGGGGTATCAAACAAACCAATGGGGATATAACATGATATGAGCATCAAAAATTTGGAGGATCGTTCCACTGGAGAATGGGGAAAGCTGCCATCCCTCAATGGCAAAGTACTTCACCCCTTGTTGGAAACAGCGCTAAAAGCCTTGGTAGATCTGGAGTCTGGATGTGTAGATTCTGACACCTGGAACTTGCAACAAGTGGTTTTCGACAGCAACTCACTCTCACCTGGACTGGGCTCGAAAATGCCCTTGACTACAAGGAGAAACAGCAACATCTCATCACCTGCAGCTCATAGAGGTTTAAGTATCCCCCAATTAGCTCTTTCACCCCACATCCCTAACAATAGCCATATTTTGATACATCTAAATTATATATATATATATATTATATATATATATTCATTTATTTGGGGGGCTATATCTTCTTAGAGACATAGCCCTTGGACCTTTTCTTTATTGAATGCACCTCCAAGAGCTCCACGGCCGCACCGGGCCTCAATCTCCAACCACTTCTCCAGCACCGCGGTGTCGTTCTGCCAGAAGGCTCCACCACGACCACCGCAGAAGAGCAACTGCTGCGGCGTCACCGTGGTGCCTCTGAAGAGGGGTTTGTGGGAGCACCCAAAAACTATGGTTTCTTATGTAATATAATATAATTATATATATATATAGATATATACGACAATAATGATTCAACTATGACATATGTAAATAACAAATAAACTTATATTTTCAATACAGATAAATAATGTATAAAATTATGAAAACCAGATACTAGATACAGTTTGATACACGATACAGCGGAACAGTTGGGGATGAATAGTGAGAGAAGGCAGGGAAATATAAAAATACATGTGTACGGTACAGTATATCATTCAGAAACAAAACGTGTGCTTAGTTTAGTGCACTGAAGAGCAGCCCTGTCACTGACTGTCCAGTCAAGTGTTCAGCAACATTGTGAAGTTAATATATGCTAAATAAAATTCCATACCCTCATGTGTTTAGTATTCCAATATGGGCCACCAGAATGAATAGAGCCAGCACTGAACCAGAGGTTCTTGGGGGTATCTCACAACATGTACTTGTAACGAAATTTTTGCCTCATGTCACGGGCCGGCCAAGGACGGGGGATTTCATTTCCGAATTTCAACAGGATGCCCGTCCAGTCCCAAGGCCCCCCCTGGTAGCCAAAAACCATTCTGACACTGACTTGAGGTATCCTATCCTGTAACAAAAACTTCAACTGGGATCTAAATCCTTTCATGGTTGAAGCATGTTGAAGCCCCATTTCACCCAACCAACCGGTCCAACCGAATATGCCACCTCCACGCAAGATCCGTCCGCCGCTGTTGGTGAGTTCCACGTAAGTCAGCAAGGCACAGGGCGGCGGCTCATCGTCGACCAGCACCTGGTGGCCGACGTGGTCGAGAGATGATCAAGGGATGGTCATCCATAACTGTGGAAAATCACCATGTTTATGGGTAAATCAACTATTTCTATGGCATTCTATGGCCATGTTCAATAGCTATGTAAACGTTTACCAGATTTTTTATGGGTAACCCATTGTTCATCCCATAGGATACTCATGGAATTTCCATGATAGTTTGAAAACGTTGAGTCTGATGGTTTGATAGTATTATGCTTGAATTATGACAGTTCAATATCTCATAGAATATGATGGCTGAGTATGAACATGTAATTCCATCATATCATGTATCGACATAGAACGATACAACAATAATTACATGGGTTAGATGGGTTCTTTCTAGAGGTGGGGATACCCCACTAATCGCTTGTTCAAAAACGCAAATGACGATCAACAATCAAGCTTTGGCGGTTCCCTCTTTTCAGACAAACCATCTGTACGCGCGATGTAACCATAATTGGTTACCTGCCATGTTCTAATCATTTGCACGCTTGTATTACCCATCAGTACCCCCCTTACTTGCACTGGAGTACTGTAGGTGCTCAGTTGAGGTTGTCTCAAAATTTAGACCCCTAAAAATGGGTTATCACCAGTTTCCTACCAAAAAAACATTCTTGCAGTATCCTCCATTTTCAGACACACCCTACAGAAGTTTTGCTCAAATCCCAACCATTCATGTCAGATTCTACCCAACTAGATACATTTTTCATTTTCTTTGAACTCACACATGTGAAGTTTACATGTATGGACAAGTTTGTATAGCTATGAACACAGATTTAGTTTTTGAATTACATACATATGAATAAATATGTTTAATAAACAATAAACATTAAACACATATTAAGATTGCCATTATTGCCATGTTGTTGCAATGCTGCTGTGGACATACACTATTCCTATTAGTGCAATTACTGTCATTATAGCAACCCAAAAAAAATATAATAGAAGTTCGTAAAACCATCCTGAACTGACTATTGATCACTTGAACATGTTTGGCATCTTATGGTCAAAACACAGTACATTGTGTACTGGTCATCCATCCTCGAATGAGTTTCCCCATAAATAAATCCCAATGGATTAATGATCATCTCATTGCGGAAGATACGTCTATACATCTCAGCATCCCAAAGAACGGGGTATGCCCAATAATCAACTGGTTGGTGGTTTTAACCCCTCTGAACAAAATATGAGTTCGTCAATGGGAAGGATGACATCCCATATATGAAATGGAAAATAAAAGATGTTTGAAACCACCAACCAATAAACCTCTGTTGGGGATGGCGGGGATGGCTTTGGGCATTGGCTTTTGTTGTAAAATCCCACGACGAGAAAATCCCATTCTTCACCCATTATCTCATCATTCTTGTTGGGTTCATCCCATATACATCCCATATATATATATGATGCTATAGAATATTATAATTGAATAATATTATGTTATAGAATATTATACAACCACTATATATGATTAAATATGGTTAAATATGATGTTCCCACTATATATTATATTATGTTATAGAATATTATACAACCACAGCCCATCCACCATCCAGCACCCCATATAATATTTCATAATCTACCTACGTATAACTACTAGACTGACTATATGACTATATGTATGCAAATCTCAGTAGTATATGAATATTAGATTCATCCACAAATGGGTATTATATATAGTAGTTATTTCATGTATAGTTAATCCAAATTGTTAGCTTTCATAGATACACGATATGGATTATATGATATGTATGTAAATCTCAGTATATAATGAACATTCTATATAGTATCCGTATTAGATGAAATATTCTATATAGTATCCATATGAGATGAAATATTCTATATACTATCCCAATATTATATTAATATTCCACAGTATTACGTGAATTATCGCTAACATAGCTATGGAAAATCCCCATGTTTCATGGGTAAATCATGGTAAATCATCGATAAATGGTCCATTTTCATCAATTTCAGTGAGTTTATAGGGTGTACCTACCATACCTACCATATCCCAACATTGCTTATACTTAGTAATTCCATAAACAAAAAGCCATGCGCCGGCTACAAATTCATGACGACTTCAGATCCAAGGCGCCGAGGTCCGATGAAGTCGTGCAGCCTTGGCCCAGCCGGCGTTCACCCGTCGGCCGCCCTCCAGGTTGCCGATGTTCCAACCTGCGAAACACCCCGTTTCGCCTGGGGATGGTCTGAGTTCGTTCGATGAAAATCGGGCATATTTCTTGGGATCCACATTTTTTTGATCTTATGTGGATCAATGAAGATCAAAAACATCCCAAGATCATCTTACAATTTTGTTACAATTTGTTACAATTTGTTAAATTATGATATCCAATTTGTTATCCACATTTATTATTGAGATAATGATATAACAAATTGAGATAATGATGTAACAGGATGCCTTGGGATGGTAAAATATGGCTTTTCCGTTTATGCATGTTACCTGGTAAAGGATGTCGTATGTGCATATATATATATACATATATATATATTAAATATATATATATATATATACTATAGACCGTGTTTTAATGTACACACGAATTGGATGGTAACAAAAAAACAGATTGAGATGGGTTTGTTCTACGTAAGTACTGCTTTGCCGCTCCTCTCGAACTAATTTGTTGATACATATTTATAATATCATGTACTTATTTATATGCATACCTATAACTACAATAAAAAATGGGATCGTATTTGCTGATTCGACGCTACTAACCCATAATTAAACAAACATATGAATGCGTGCAAAGCATTGGTATTACAGTAATATGTATTAATTATATAGTAACCACGTACATGGAATGATCATCCAATATCAGCAAACAACATCAATTTAGAGATAACAAAATAGAACCTGCAAGAATGAAGTGTTTTTTTTTTCACAAAACACCAATAATAATTTGGAAGTCACATGTCCCAAACATACAAGCGCAAAATCACTACCATAGAATAAACAATTCTGTGGGTCTTTCATGGTTTGTACCCTCTGAGCCAGGAACTATAGGCCAAAGTGAGCATCGTCCTCGGCCACCAGTCTAGTCACGTTGGTCATCTGTGTTCATAATGTGTTCCATCGTTCTTCAAGAAAAACAGGTTTGGAAAATGACCACAGCGGGTGTCTCACTCTGGCTTACCTACAGTATGTGGTCTGTGCGGAACACAGCGCAACCTCAGTTCTGCCTGAGGTGACGTTGTTGAAAAATCCTTTCAGATGTCGGCGATGAGCTGACAAACTCGTCCAAAAAGACAGTCTCAAATTGGGCGGCCAATGTTGACGCACGACGCGTGATGTAAAAAGTAAGAAGCCAATGTGTCTTCTATTTGGACAAAACGTGCTAAAGATATAGCGACCAAAACCATGGATTCTGCGCTTCCAAGCTATACTACCAACAGGTTCAACAGCTCAGTGATCAAATCCCCAGACCAGAGCCAGGAATACCCATGTCATCAAACATAATAGTCACAATAAGCATATAATAAGTTTGTAAGTCAACATTCATCAGTGATTTGTTTGTCAACATGACATAGTATATATATATGTTGCTATATGGTATATATCTAACTATATCCATATATGGGGTTGTATAAAAACCCCGTATCTTTTTAAATTACCCAAAATCACGTTATCGTTTTTTTTTCCTCTTATCGTTTTCTCAGGTGGTGAGCTCCCTGTAGACAAGAAGTGTGAATTTACC
>Ga0126342_10015203_pt1 | contig 13505 bp, 13 predicted proteins | sample Cyp1metagenome_FD_92528 | JGI IMG/M metagenome (GOLD analysis project Ga0126342, IMG submission 92528) | Coral microbial communities from Lord Howe Island, Old Settlement Bay, Australia - Cyphastrea 1 metagenome | ecosystem: Host-associated > Invertebrates > Cnidaria > Coral ...
ATATGACCAGGGCAGTAAGCAGCTCGGGGCTCCGAACGGGACCTTATATGAATCCCTAAAAGACCCTCCTGCTTACTACTTTGCTTTGGCTGGTTCCTGCTAACTGGGTGTCCGTGACTATAACATAGCTATTGAAAATTGCCATAGAGATACTGTGATTTACCCATTAAAAAAGGTGGATCTTTCCATAGTTATGTGAAAGTTTACCAGAGGGTAATACTGGTGCCTCGCTACCTCGTAAATCTCTGAGGTCGTATGTCAAGAGACCACATGGGAACTACCGGTTTCTCCATGTCGGTGTGGCAGCCCAGAACGACTGCCTGTTGGGACCCGGTTCGTTCCGTTTCGAAGCCTTCTACAGGGTGGTGAGAACCCAAGTTGCAAGCTGGTTTATAAACCCGATAACTTGATGATAATTGATCTACCATGAGTCCTAGTTGACCCACTTGTAAAGCAACTTAGCTAAGTATTGGACAACACCCTCAATCCACAAATACATGTATATAGTATATACATGTATAATATATACATAGCCAATATGTTGAGATGCCAGGATCTCTGTGAGCATCCCAACAAAATCGAGAGCGAAAAAAATGAACTTGGACCAGTCCGGCTGGGATTCCATACCCAACGAAACAGGGTTGCGCCAAGCTATTTGGGTAAATGAAAGACACAAGAAGGGACACTTGGTCGCTTTGCCATATGCTTTATATCTATGTTCCAGTTTCCTATGTCAATGTGTTCTCCCCTTTGTCTGGGTTTGTCTGAGTGAAAATAGGGTACCGGCAAAATCCAATGGTGGATGTCCATGAATTCTACAAAATTGCAATTTATGCGTTTTTGGGGTTACCAATTATTTTTTGGAGACACCCACATCCATTATTCATTGATTCAATTTCAATTTACTTTAGCATGGTTGTAAAACCCAATTTTCAGGCACACAAACCACGCTATTTTTGGGGATATAACCTGGACCTAGACTCCTAGACATCCCAATGAACTTGGCACTGTCTGAGAGTCTACATTTATCCAAACACATTATGAATGCCATATGTCAAAATACGTACTTTTTCTTTACCCCATACTGTTGATTACAATTATATAGCTACCCAAAGTGGTGTCTGTGTCGCAAGACTGTTTATGTGGATTTATTACCCCAGACAATATATTTATTAGCATATGGTTATCAACAATTTGTATGGATTGGTGTTAGACATTTTTATACCATATAACATTGATTAAAGCGTATATTTCACCATTCCATACAAATTGTTGATAACACCAATCAATGTTATATGGTATATTCCATTCCATCATGCTTTAATCAATGTTATATGGTACAACATGTTTATACCAATCAATGTTTATTCCATGGTTTTAGAATCATGATTCTTGTGATGGTGGATTCCAAGGGCTCGATGAGATAAAAACCCCTGCCGGCTGCGCCGCAGGACACCCAAGTGAGCTTCGAACATGTCCCCACGAACGCTCCGCAGGGCGCGATCATGTTACAGCCTGAGGCGGGGTTTGTTTAATGGACAATCTCCTGAACACTTCACTGATTGGAGGTAGTTCATGCAAAAGCAATTGAAGATGTCCTAAACCTAACATGGAGTAGGAGTTGAAATTTGTTTGATAATAAAAATCAATGAAACGTGTCCTGAAGTGATTGAAATGATTGAAGGTTTATAGCTGGGAAAATCATCGAACTAAACGATGCATAGCTGGATTTTCCCAAGTGCATAGCTGGTTTTGCTGGTGAATTATGCATTTTCCCAATGGGAAATCCACCAGAAATGTGGAATCGATGGTTGCAAATCCAACTCTGGGGGAAATTGCACTAGTTTGAAGGGGCCTGGAACCAATATGTTTAAGTCAATTTAACCATAACAGAACGTGCGTATGAAAAATGGAGTTTTTTTTTTTGGGGGACCTGGAGCCGATGTTTTTGTTTTGGGTATGACAGCTATGTTTTTTGGTCCTATATTCTTGAGCCAGGAAGCCTTACAACGTGGGTACCATGCGGGAATTTTCAATGGCTCAGAGTTCCTATGCACTGGTGATTCATGGCTATGTGCAGTGAAACTGGAATATCATCTACGAATAAAATATGATATAATATGGTACAGCCAAAAGACAAAGTCGTTCCTTTTTTTAAAGAAATGACTACATTTAGTTGCGTCGAAGCTTTCCCTGGAAGTATGGGAACTTCATCGACAAACTGGGTACCCCAATATCCAGTGGCTCGTGAAATATGTTCATTAAAGATGACCCTGTTCAGAAAAAAGAAAGATTACCCATCCAATGGAGGCCCCAGTTTTAAGACAATCCCTGGGATATTTTTTTTGCTGCTCCCTGGATTGGGAAAATCATGGAAAATCCAATTTCCGGACATCCAACTCTAGATTTTTCGGAAGCCAAAAACTAATAATATTTACTGTATATAAGAATTTAATTAGACACATATGTGAAACATGATTACTTCATAACAACCATGGATACCCTCTGGTAATTTAACGTAGCTATTGAAAATGGCCATTTATAGTGGATTTTCCCATTAAAAATGGTGATTTTCCATAGCTATGTTAAATTACCAGAGGGTAATATGGTGGTTTTCTTTTTTTGCCAAGCCATAGAGAAAAATCAGGATTTTCGCACCCATCAGCCCTGGTCAGCGGTGAACGTGAAAAACTTGGTGACGCAGGCGTTTCGTAGGGGGATGTATATATATATATATGGGATTGTCTGAAAATAGTGTATACCCCCAATGATAGCCATTTAATAGGGATAATGATAATGAACCATTGGCTTTAGGGTACACTATTTTCAAACAATCCTATATATAATATAACTATAGTTCATGGTGATGATATAAAGCAAGAAACATAAGACATGACTTTTGTGTACTTATTCACAATGGCTTTTTTTAGCAAGAAACATGACTGGTAAAATTGTGTATGGTTTATGGTGATTACAACCCAGCCTACTTAGATGGACTAAGAAACCATATGAAAAACACACACACACATCTTACATAGTCAACTAAGGGCCACCGAAGGCAACTTGATGCTTCATCCGTCCCCCAGCGATGATTTTTTATTTGAGAAATCTCAAAGTTCTGACACAAGCACAACATACCAAAAAACACGTCACCATGTTCTTTTTTCATTGATTTTCTTTGCCGGATTCCTTTTCGAAGAAACAAAATCCTGAGCTCAGCCCAGCTCAGTCAACTTTTTTTTTTTTATACCACAAGTCTATGAGATTCTATGAGTTGTTTCCACGCTTGCGCAGGAAAGAGATATGTTGCAAGGCTTGGAGATGCAAAAGAAACAAAAAGAAAAGGCCGTCGCTCGGACCGCAATGACTTGAGACATTGTGAGACCAAAAAAGGAAGCTTTGTTTTCATAGCACATGATTTTTTTAAATCTAGAATCTAGATGATTATAGATGATCATAGATGAATATAGACATCACAGGTGATCATAGATGATCATAGATTATCATAGGTGATCATAGATGATTATAGATTATTCTATATATATATTGATTATACATATGTGCAAAGTGTTGGCTGCGCCTTCATCGCCTAAACCGGCATCGCGGGGTGCGGTTCACCACGGGTCGTTTTGTTGTGCTGAGAATTTTGAACAACGGTCGCGACGAGTCGACATGTTGGGCAATGAACCATCCCCAAAATCACTAGAATCACTGGATTGGAAGGGAAAATCGAAGCCGGAATTCCCATGGTTTTCCCCATCAAAATCAGCAAAAAACAGGATGGGGTTTCCGGTGTGAAGGGTTTTTCCCAACAAAACCAATCCATTGACATAAATGGATCTCACTGTAAATGGATATACCCTCTGGTAAGCTAACAGTTTGCGAACTAGAAAATCCACCCATCTTTAAGTTCGGTAAATCAACCATTTCGATTAGGGCCATTTTCAATAGCTATGCTATAAATCCATCCGCAAATGCTAGGTTTATGGCATTGGGTTTGCCGTAAAGTATGTATATTCCCAACTAACGAACTGCATCATTTTTCAGAGGGGTAGGTCAACCATCAACCAGATATATGTATGTATATATATATATCATTTCCATCAACATAACTATGGAAAATCATCATTTTTCATGGGGAAACCACCATTTTTCATGGGAAAACCACCGTTTTTCATGGGAAAACCACAATTTTTAATGGTATATCCACATTATTCCACATTCATATGTCCTGCGTTGACCTGAGAAAACAACACATTTCCGTTTCGGAACTTTCCCAAACCGGACCTGTTTGGGATGGCGATTTCGATGGGAAAATCTCATCTTTAGCGAAGACCATAGAAACAACGTGAAAGAAGTCCAAATGGTTGAAAGGAAACATAAATAATTAATCTATAAATATGAGATATACATATAATGTCAACCCTGGATTAATCAACCCCAAACGGCTGTTTAATTGGGGGGATACCATTTAAGTATTGGATGAAATGACTATTGGAGGACCCCCCTAATTGTCATAAACCATGGTTTATTAATCCGGGGTTGACATTAATGGGTTTTGTAATCCGTAAATGGTTTGGGGTTGAAGCAGATTTAAGTCCAAATGGTATGGGGTTGAAATGGGTTGAATATGGATCTAGTGAATCCAAGACAAAAAGGCAGCTACAGCTACACATCTTGGCAGCTATGGACGGTCATCATTTGAAAAAGAAAATGCTTATGCCATGGGTATATATGGGTTATACCTACCATATATAAGGCCTATGTAAGGATCCTGAAATTACCATGGCTATTTATGGTTGAACCAATTTTCTTAAGTGCTAAGTAAGTAGGGAATTTTCGGGAATGATCCACTGGCTAACTATCAATGTTATCATCCCAGCAACCTCCATTCCCATCCATTCCCTACGTAAAACGCACATGGAACCCTTCATGGGTCATGGCCTTCATACTGCTTGCAAATTCTTCGAAAAATTACCGGACGGGTACAGGTTGGAACAATACATATATATTATATATTTATTTATTTGATATGATATCATGATGTATTTTTTCATTATTTATCAGAGATCTCAGATATATTATATATATATGATATTGTCAAATATATTATAATACCCCTCCCCCCCAAAAAATAAACATAAATAAATTGTAAACTCATACTAAAATGGTCAAACATTTAACCCTTCCTATCTTTTTCATAATACTAGTAATAAACATGGTAACAAAAATAATAGTACTGATACTACTACTACTAATAATAATAATAATATAATAATAATAAATGAGAATAATAACAATTAACGTACAACGCATGCAGAATCATGTAGACCTGAGGTCTGGGAATTGAAACGACAGCAGCTCGGTCTTTCATCCGGGGCGACGCCGCGATTTTTTTTTTGGGGGATTTTAAGATGATTTGGGTATGGATCAATACCTATTAATACCATTTTTAGGGGGATGAACATCCATGAATCCCAGCTTTTTTGATGTGAACTACAGGGGTACAAGGTTTTGACACACTGCCATTTAACTAAGCAGTCATCCATTTTATGTTGGTTGATAGTGGTTTCTAGTGGTTGATACTGATTAGTAGTGGTTAATATGGGCCATCGAAAAACCATGGCGAACTGTTAGTCATAACCAGAGGGTAACTAACCAACAATCAAACATAAATATGGGAAATTCCCTTCAATGATAGATGGTTTTTGTTCATGGAAGAATTTTCTGGTTTTTCAGAATGATCGACCCAGATGGGACATTTTCATACATTTTCCAGCCAGCCATGGAGCCATGTTGGATGATCAACAGGGAATCTTTTGATGGGGATTGAGCCAAACATCAATCAACCAAATAGCCTTGCAGCAATGGGTTTTTTCTTCGCCCATTCTTTGCATTTGTTTTTTTGCGTCATGAAAAGCATTGTGAAGTTCTCTTTGTGGCGTATTTTCAGCCACAATTTGTCATCATATATTGTTCTTATCGCAATGTCGACATGTACCATGATATTGTTTTAACGATCAGACAAATTATGTCAGGGTATCACATATCCATATCATAGTCCACAGCCGCGCCCCAGAGAGGCTGGATGAGCTCATGGATAAGCGACGGAAGATGGATGAGGCCATTCTTTACCGAAACTTACGGAGAGATGTGGAAAAAAACAATGGTTTCTCTAGGAAAATGCCCATAAATGGTGGGAACAAACCACATCTTTCTTTTTTTAGATTACAGCGTAACTAAGGCTTGATCACTTAGATAAAAACAAACGGGAACAGTTCAGACTTTGGGTGGTTGAATCATAGTGAACTCGCTGTTGATGACGTCCCCACTCTTCAGTCGCCCACATGTCATGTTGGTGAAATGTCAATGGGGTACCCCCGAGTCCCATGTGTTAAACTTCAACCATCAGTTCTGGTAGCGGAATCGCCATGGATTGGGATTTTTTTAGGGAAATCATCCCCCCCAACATTCCAGGTCAGTGAATTGTTATGATTTACCCTCTGGTAAACTAACATAGCTATTGAAAATGGCCATTTATAGTGGATTTTCCCATTAAAAATGGTGATTTTCCATAGCTATGTTAAATTACCAGAGGGTACCCAGATCATTTCCGGACAAAACCGTTATGTTTCCAAATTTTTGATGGTTCAATCCCATTTTTTTGATGGTTACCCTCCTGTAAAGGAACGATGTGGAACACCCATCATTAGATGATTTTCCGGACGGGAAATCATTGGTTTTCCATATCTTTGTGTATGTTTTACCCCAGGTTATTCCGTTATATCAATCCCTTGAAATCCCTATGAAATCGGCATCAACCCCAATGAAACCCGTTGAAATCCCTATGAAATCTCCATTTTTCTTAGTTTAGTCACCATTTCCCTATGGTTTTCCTGTCGTTGTCCCATGGGTTTTCCTCATTTTGCCAGGACGTGGCACCGCAGACCAGTACTTCCGAGGGGCCAAAAACCAGCGGCGAACGACGCTTGCAACACGCCAAGAGCACCTTGGACGCTGCGCATGATGAGCCCGTTGAGCCCATGATGGGCATTGAAGCCACAACAAAAATTCAGGGATTTCACCAAACAAAATGGTACCCTCTGGTAAACTGACATAACTATGGAAAATCACCATTTCTAATGGGAAAACTCACTATAAATTGCCATTTTCAATAGCTATGTTAAATTACCAGAGGGTAAGTTACCCATCCAGAATGGATCAAACATGGTCATTTTACCATCCAAAATGGATCAAACATGGTCATTTAACCATCCAAAATGGTAGGAAGGTTGGAGCACTTGGTGGTTTGAACAAACCCAAATGTCTTTGTCTGACTTTGTTTGGTACCCCAAAAAAATCATTGGTTTATCATCACGTTTCATAAATGGCAAGTTTATGGGTACACCCCAAAATCATCAGACGCACTCGAGCGGCGCGCGAGTTGTTGATCAACAATTACTGGCTTGGTGGTGAACTATCAGCAAAGATGGGAATTTTAGAAGCAGAGATGGGACTAGAAATCGGGATGGAACAGAGACGTGACCATGAAATCCATGAACATTCGATGAAATATATGAAATTAGAGTGGTAGAACTAGCCATTCATGGGAATGTAAAGAAAAATCCTGTGGGTATCGTCAAGATTCGGCAGAGTTTTTTCCCAAGGTGTGAAAGAGATGGACGAGGCACGAAGACGAAGTTGGGTAAAAACTTGGCTCCGAAAGCGAACGTTTTGCATGGGATTTACAGTGAACTATGATGACATGGGGTCTAAACAAATATGTTCATAAGCCATTTGGAAAATCATAAAAAAGAAGTTGTTGAATTATTGGATTCTTGCATGCAGTATTCTCAACTTTGCTGATGATATTCTCATGTTTGCTATGATATTGCCCAATAATGATGAATTTATCAATTTTGCTGGCCACAGCCTCCAAATCAAACTGACTTTCATCGGAAAAAAAAACTGAGTTTCGCCTCAACGAGTTTCATATTCTGCAATCGGCGTACCACGAATCATTGGTGACTTACCTTTTTGGCCATTAGAAGTTTGGGTCAACTTGAGTTTGACACGCCCAGACCCTGAAAGCGTGTTGGAAGCCCAACTGGTTTCCGCCAATGATTCTCATCAAGCTCAATTGATCAAGGGCTTAGGGTTTACCCCCTTTTTATGAATAGCCATGGTATAGATGGCGCATAGAAATAGATGGTTTACCGAACTTAAACATGGGTGGATTTTCCATGGCTATGTTAGTCATAACCAGATGGTAACTTCACTCAATCCGAGTTCAACTCATTGTTCTTGGATGTTCTTGGTCAATTCCATGTCTCTTAACGATAGAATCCCAGAGATTGCAGCATTTTTCCATCGCTGGATCCCAATGTTTGACGGTCACGAATCCGGGTCACATTCCCACCCCCTTCCTTGATTTTGAGATAGTTATATAAATATCGTGCAATCCCAATTCTTCTGAAGATTCCTGGCTAAATCCCAAAAATTCATAAAATTCCCCTATGTTTGGTGGTGATAATCAATCATGTGGGACATCTTCCGTTTTCCTTCATGAAAACGTCCCTTCACAGAGTTGGATGATGGGAAAATGTACAGGAAACCTCTATATTTGATGGTGAAAACCATGGTTTACGGTTAAGATTTTCCCTTAAACCCGAACAGTATTACCATCTGGTTATGACTAACATAGCCATGGAAAATCCACCCATATTTAATGGGTAAACCATCTATTTCTATGGGTTCTACATGTCATTTTGCTAGGCCTTGGACACGCTGGACGAGGAGCGCTTCCACGCACGCCGCTCCATAGAGAGCGCCGGGCCGCAGATGGCCAAGTGCGGGCGGCCCAGGGCTTTTTGGGCCGGCCGGTGGCGGTGGCGGACGGGTGTTCCAACCATGAGGGTCGTGGTGTCCCCCCAGTTATACCCTCTGGTTATGGCTGACATAGCCATGGTTAAGCCATGGCCCATAGAAATAGATGGTTTACCGAACTTAGAAATGGTGGGATTTTCCATGGCTATGTTAGTCATAACATAACCAGATGGTAAATGGGTTATAATCCCATTACTGGTTGGTGGTTCGGAACATGGCTTTTTTTTTTCTCCATCTATTGGGAATAATGATCCCAACTGACTCATATTTTTCAGAGGGGTTGAAACATGTTGAAAGCACCAACCAGATTAACTAGTTCGATATATCACCTATACACCATAGTGAAATCGGACTTATTTGCACCAACTTAGCTAACGAACTGGGGCGCCACACTGTACCCCCATAGCTGGATGATAACAATTTCATGGAAAATGCCATCTAGAATGGATGACTGGGGGTAGCCCTTTTTGGGAAACCTCCATATAATTTGTCACTCTAGATTTGACATGTTGACCAAGTTCTATATCTTTTTGGATGGATTCGTATATTGATCAACTGGGGGGTAGTCCTGGGCAATTCATCGAACTCCATTGGGGAATTTTCCAGCAAAGTTTCAGAACCAGAGGGAAGTTCTGTTTCAATCCCCGACTTGTGATGCATGTAAGGATATATGTATAAGATTATATATATATACAAAATACTTATTCTGCATACTGCAAGATATGCGTCACCATTTTCTACCTGGTTAAATACAGTTTTTGTTGGGTGTAAAATATATATATATATATATTATTACATATATATATACACCAAATGTCCACTCATCACATATATAATTCTGTATAGATTTTCATAGATTTCATGGAACATTTCCATATATACATCATATATCACACACATCTTTCCTTGCCGGTGATCCTCTCAGGATGGTTGACTTCATGACCACGGGGCAACGGAATCTGCGTGCCCCTGCCATGCTGGAAGAACGGCGTTTTTCCGATTTTTTTTGGTCGGGTGAGTTTCCACTAGATCTACTAGCCTCTGGTAATTTGTTGCATCACTTATGGAAAGCCCACCATTTCGAGTGAATTTTCCCATGAAACATGGTGATTTTCCATAGTTATGTGAAAGATTACCAGAGGGTATATCCCAAGATTTACGAAGTACAAAGTAGTGAACTAAGTCCATGGCCTGAGTGGGCAGTTTCAGAAGTTGATTGACCCTACTGGAACCAGTGGATTTTGAGGCTGGGCTATCCCGAGACTTTCCAGGATGCATTTTGCCTAATTGATGTGTTTTTTTTTGTGAAAAAAACATCAGGGTTGAACTCCAATTTACTTGGATTTTCATGCGAACCAGATGGACCATCAAGCATCAAACACATGGGGAATGTGATACAGCTGATGAATGATGGCTGGCTGATGATTATCAGTGTAGTGTATGGGGATAGGTTTCGGGGATACAACGGCGACAGAAGGAGATACATAAATATGATTTTGTTTTGTAGATCGGAGGTTATACCATTTTATGATTGTGGGGACAGAATGGGGATACTATATGGCGACAGAATGGGATATACATCAACATACTACCTGCGGGATTGTCCAGTGGGTTTCATGGCTTTTGAAACTGATTACTGCATAAATTTTTGCACATGGGCCAAGACACATATCCGAGGTGGAACATGTCAATCCCCATGTCAATCCGTTAGTTACCCTCTGGTAAACATACAAAAAAATATGGAAAATCACCATTTTTAATGAGTAAATCAACTATTTCTATGGCCATTTTCAATAGCTATGTTTGTTTCCCAGAGGGTACATACAGTATTTGATTTCGCACCTGAGTTGTCGAAATTTTTATTGTCATTCACATCACAGATCATTCAAACAGGTCTGAATTCCTGACCTCACTAAACAAGGTCCAGGAGAAGATTGCTCCTCTCATCCTCCTAATAACATTATTGTCATTGGCTATCATCAAGAGATATTGACAATTTATCACTTATTGATACATGAATATACATTTATCATCATTTATCATAGTCATAACAATGAGTGGACTGCAAATTACTCATAGGAGCATTTGGATCTCTGGCTGAGGTAATTTGCTTCAAGAACTGAAGAGGGCAGAACAGCAACTCGACCACTTCATGGAACTGGGGGTATCGCCGGATGGGATGAAATTCCATGGGAGAATCCATGGGAAAATCCCAAAATCGATGATTTTTTTGGGTAGCTCCGTGGTTTCGGAAACCTCCACATGAATGGAACTCGCAACGACCAATCTCAGATTTTGCACCATGATGGGCCAAGTTCAGATGGGGTAAGACACATGCCGGGCATCCAGAAGTTGCAGTGTTGATGGGCCGGACAGACTACAGGGAGTTTTCGCCAAGATTTTTTCAACCGGGGACATGACTGACCTTGGGATCTAACATGATCTAACACACCTGGAACTTGTTCACTGCAAAACCAGGGTGTTTCCCTCAGCCTCGAAAAGGATGGGGATCTTATTTTCACCCTTTTTTTGGGGTAACCTTTTTGTGATCTGACCCATCAGTTCTAAGGTTTGGCTACCCTCTGGTAGACTAACATAGCTATTAAAAATGGCTATTTATAGTGAATTTTCCCATTAAAAATGGTGGATTTTTCCATAGTTATGTGAAAGTTTACCAGAGGGTAACTGGGGTTAGAAGCCACTAACTGTGAAGCACCAAGTCAAATCCTCAACGCAACTTTTTTCTATATCCTCGTCATGATCAAGATGGCCACCCAATCTTCCCAAAATATGTTCGCAATTGACAAGATTAGGCAAGATTAGTCAATCAAACATGGCTGGTAAATTCCAGATTTTACATCTACAGGATGGGGTCCCCCAGTTACAAGTTGGTTTACAACCCCATTTCAATATATAGTTATAAGATGTTATAAGTATCATACACTATTGTTATTATAGCTATGTTCACCAACTTAGCTAACGAACTGGGGCCCCATCCAGCCATTCAGGGATCCCATGGGATGACCAATAGTGGGATGACCACCATCCAGCATCCCCAAAAATCCCCAACAAAAACCCATGGAATCTGATCCATTTCCCATGGAAATACCATAGGATCCATGGTGCTGGTAGAAAAATGCTAACATTTGGTATATATTGATGGTAAATGTCACCATATATAGCAGCACACATGGATCCTATGGGAAATACCATGAAATAGCATTGAATACCACGATCTTCCCATGAGATTCCCAAGGGCATGGCCCATGTGAGCCGTGCAAAAAAATCGCCCCGAAGAACGCAACCGCGAAGACCCGTTACGGCGTGTAGATCACCCACGGCCATGGGATGCCATAGGGCCATATATCCTGCAGAATCTCCCCAGGAAACAGCTCGAAGTGCATCAACAGTTGGAAGAACTGGTCTGGCCCGAGAGCAAAACCTTGGTCCACGACATGGTCCGCAACAAGGAGATGGACGCTTTGGCTAGCACGAGATCCACGGTTTTTTTCCACCAAAAATGGGGAGTTCTCCAGGAAAAAGTGGAGAAAAAGCAAGAACATCTGGGAATTCACTAGGATATTTTTCAGCAAAAACTGGGAGTAATGTCAACCCCGGATTGATAAATTGTTTATGAATTAGGGGGCTTTTCTCCCCAAATAGTCATCATTTAATCTGATACTTACATCGTACCTCCCCTAATTGAACAGCCCCACTGATTTGGGCGATTCACATCGCCGATGACAACATGACAGACAACTAGCCACGGGTATACTATGGGGGTGAAAGCTATTTTGTATAACTGGTTGGTGGTTTGGAACCAGCAACAAATAGGGATTTAATAGGATTTATATATAACCATTATAAATGGTATATCATAACTGGTTGGTCGTTTGGAACATTTTTAATTTTTCCATTTCATATATGGGATGTCATCCTTCCCATTGACTGACTTTCATATGTTTCAGAGGGGTAGGTCAACCACCAACCAGATAATTATCATCCCAGAATATTTCCACTCTTGATTGAAAGCCATTTTGGTGTCTTACTCAACTTGCTGATATCCTTTTTGTCGATTCATGCCCAGTCTTCCCACGTTGGATTCCAGTAATCCATGTTACAATCATTGACTTACGATGATTTTCTCTGAACATAATTTATGAATTTGTGTACCTCTAAATCCGTTGGATTAAAACCACATTTTTCCCTATTTTTCCTCTTTGAGTAGCTCATATAACTGGGGGTATACCCAGAGGATTTCTCCGGAAAGCGATCCCTGCGACCACCGTTCCGCCCGGTTCCGCCGGTTGACGAAGGCCATTGAACTGCTGGACGCAAGTATCCTTCCGGTCGCGGGGAGTTCCTCGTGCCCTGGCAGTTTCTGGCAGTTTCGAAAACTTCGGGGTCGATGGACGGTGGCACAAGGTGTTTTTTGTTGGGGCTTGGATGGGAGACCAACTAGATATAGATAGATATAGATAGATATATATATATATATGTAAAAACTCCTGCAGTAAAACCATGTAGTGTATATATCATCGATCTACTCTGTAGCGTTGGTTCAAAAAGAGCTGAGAGCTTAGCGGATTTGTTGTAGTATTTCCCCATTGTCGGTTGAC
>Ga0126342_10015204_pt1 | contig 13505 bp, 10 predicted proteins | sample Cyp1metagenome_FD_92528 | JGI IMG/M metagenome (GOLD analysis project Ga0126342, IMG submission 92528) | Coral microbial communities from Lord Howe Island, Old Settlement Bay, Australia - Cyphastrea 1 metagenome | ecosystem: Host-associated > Invertebrates > Cnidaria > Coral ...
GGCAACTTTGAGAAAAACGAGCTGGACCTCGAGCGAAGCGGCATGACTGACTCGATGGCAGAGGTGGATGGCAGTTTTTTCTGATGGCAATTCGGGTTAGATGCACATAATATATATATATATGTATAATTATATATATATATGCACATCTAATTTGTATTTTTACATATATAACCCTAATAGTTATAATTTCATTTACAACTGTTAGTTGGGCCATAACTGGAAGGATGTGCATCCCAGAAATCGGATCCGTAGATTCCGCTGGCTCGCAAAACATGTTGTGTTTCAATCCAAAATGCTTCTGTGATCAGTATTCTTTTGGCATCTATATATATTCCGGTCCAACATGTCACCGGTGACCTCTGGGTGAAACCAGGCACTACAGAACTGGGGTTTCAAAGCCATTTTTTGGTTTAGAAACATGTGTTTTTTTTTAGGGGTTCAAGTTCCCAAAAACCAGCCATTTTATAAAGGTTTTGGAAATCATACGGTTTTGTATTTACAACAAGCTGGGTGCGACACCTTCCCTCGAATTTCAAGGAGGATATGTTTGGGGCTTTCCTACATGGGGTATCCCCAAGTCACCATAGGTTTCAATACCATAATAGTTAATATTCTAATTAGGGATGATTTGGGGGGTATCCCCATTTTAGGAAACTCACCATTTGTTTTAAGGTTGAAACATATTTTTTGTAGTGGAAAGCACTTTTTGATGGTTGAATCATGTTATATTCAAGGTTTTCGATGTTTAAATCGTTGATGGTTAAATCATGTCCTTGTTTCTTTTTCAGGATCACAACCCCGATGTGTTGCCGGTCACATCCCCATATTTTGCGCCTTAGTTTGTAGGCCGTGGGCATCGCGCTGAAAATGAACAGCACGGTGAAGAAACTCTGCTTGCGCTACAACGACCTCAGCGAAAAGGGTTTTGAGGCGGCTCGAAATGGATGGGCGGGGGCAGGGGGGCACCTATTTCGACGGTCTTAACCCACGATATGTTGTGATGAGTAGATTTACTGGTATTTACCATGGTTTTACTGGGATTTACCATGGTGTTACTGGGATTTACCATATTTTACCATGGTGTTACTGGGATTTACCATGGATTTGTCAATGAGGCACGTCCCTATCCACTGGTGGATTGCCATCATCGTTCCCATCTACAAACATGTTATAACATGTTATAAATAATGTCATAAAATCTTATTATATGGTTATAACATATATAAGATGTTAAAAATAATCATCTCGGTTGGCATGTGTTTCCCCTACGGTTGGGAGTTAAGAAAAATGAAGACTAAACCATCCCAAGCAACCTCGAAGCAGGACGAAAAAAAAAAACGGTGCCAAATGGGCCATAGGTTTTGAGCCATACTTAAGCCCATGAAAACATCGTGTGCGCTGTTGAATTCTTCTGGCTTCTTGTGATCCCCAACGGCGCCTTACGGGATCACAGGGATCACGGTGTGGTGAACCAGGATGATCCGATGATCCCTGTGGGCGCTTCCCAGTTCTTCAAGAACTCGCGAAAAAATTGGGGCTGTTTCTGTGACATACCACACTAATATACACTAATAAACATTTTTAGGGGGATGAACATCCATTTACCAGCTATTTTGATGTTCACCAGGGGTACAAGGTTTTGACACACTGCCACATGGTAATTTTGGGGGGATGGTGCAGATGGCATTGGGTGAATCCCACATTGAATCCCACTTCATCCGGACTTCCTCAAATTTTTGTCAAAACTCATGAACTACGGCATTGCTTTTTTCGGGGGATCAACTTCACCAATGTCCCATGTCCCAGCTGCTGCGGTATAGCAGGTATAGCAACTCCATCAAGAAATTTCCCCAAAGGCTTCCCACCAACACGCGTTTCCCCGAAGGCCCGAAGTAAACCACCCACTCTTATGGGTGTATTGACATTCATCAACCATTTATAATTCTGGTGGTCACTTCACTGGGTTGAAGCCTGTCCCATGATATATATATATATACTAATATATATATATATATATACCCTCTGGTTATTTAACATAGCCATGGGAAATGACCCATTTATAGATGGTTTACCTATTAAAAATGGGTGGATCTTTCCATTGCTATGTTAAATAACCAGATGGTATATCATATTTCACACATGATCTCCCAATTATGATTGATCCTATACTTCCGCAAGTGTCCTGGTCAACTACACCGTGTTGCAACGGTGTCGTACGTACGCTCGGTACCCGGCAACGGTGCTGGTTTCTGGGGTGGGGCGGGTGGGGTGGGGTGGGCTTATCACCTTCTCTTGCATTTACACACGTCCTTGGGGTGGGGTGGGTTGGGCTAACAACGTAACGTTCTCTTGCACCTGCACACATACATCATTCGGGTGGGGTCTGTGGGCCATGTCATGCTACGACAGTAGATGTTCTCTTGCACTTGCACAGACATGTCATACTACGCCAGAGGATGTTCTCTTGCACATGCACAGACATATCATGCTACGCCGCACGTCATTCTTTGCATGTGGTTTTTTTTTGCACTTGAACAGACACGTCATTGTACGCTGGTTGTCCGAATGGACAAGTCGATCCAAAGTTTCAGGGACGCAAGTGCTACATACAATGTTGGAGACGCATACCCCATTTACCATTTGTATGTGCCATGGTCAAAACATGGGTTGTTTTTTCCCTTACAAGGGATTCGGATTCGTCATCGGTCCAATAATGGGGATTTGTATACATTTGTTTTAAGGATACCCGATATGAGATAGATACCATGTAATTTGACCATGGCCTATATCCCCATCAAAGATTCATCATGGTGACTGTCATCATCCCAAGTATTTCATATGTAATTTTAAGCATATATAATTTTAAGCATATATAATCATATATTATCTTATATAATCATATATTATCTTGTATAATCATATATATATATATATGTCATATATACCATTTATCTAGAATCCTCCAAATACCACAAGATCATGGTGCTGCAACCGTACTGAAATTCTGCGGAAAACACAATTGTTGTGGCTGCGGAGGGACAAACGGTACCATATATATATATCCCCAGCGCCAGGCCATTAATAGGGGACTGGAGCTGCCGAAGAGACGAACGTCTCTGTTGTGACTTGGCAACACCAGGTGAAGTGAGGGGTTTTTGTTGGAATGCATCTAATGGTTAATACTGGTTAATAATTGTTTACCATAATGTGGTTAATAGTGGTTAATAGTGATTAATAATGGTTAATAATTGGAATAATGTTTGTACAACAATGTCATAAACCACCCATGATTGGGAATCGTAGTACTGGTACCACCTATAAAAATGGTGATTAGTGGGGGGGATGGTTTATTATATTATACAATGGATAATATGTATCATGTATCTATCTATATATGGAGGTTTCCTGAAATAGGGGTACCCCCAGTCATCATCCATTTATAGATGGGATTTTCATGAAATAAACAAACCATTTTGGATACCCCGTTTATGGAACCCCCCACATAAATTGTATCTATCAATGGATTTGTTGAAGGGAACATCTTAACCGGAAACCATGATTTTTACCTTCAAATATAGGGTTTTCCTGTAATTTTCCTATCATCAAATTCTGTAAATCTACATAAATGTGTAGTTTTGAATTTTTGACTGGGTTTATTAACCAATTTCGAACTCTGTGAATGTTGATGGTTTGCCTCGACATGAGGATGCAACACACACACAAAAATGAATGATAACTGATACCCTCTGGTTATGTCAAAATAGCTATTGAAAATGGCCCAGTCGAAATAGTGAATTTACCCATTAATAGCATATAGTGATTTTCCATAGCGAACTGTAAACGTTTACCAGAGGGTAACCCACAAAAACTTGGAAACATGCGGTGATGTGCAAAATGTAGAGAAAAACTGGAATCTGCTCGACAAAAAGAAAAACGAACCGATGATTTTGCTAAGCGAGAGGATGTATATAAACCTCAAAAAAAAATAACAAACTACCTGCAAAAACAGTGTAAATGAGGATTCAGATAGCAAGACAAATGCAGTTCATCTGAAGAACAGTTGCAAAATCGTCGCATGACTAAAGCGATGAATTGTTAGTGCCCTGGGTATCCAACTTTGAGCCAAACCCATATGTCAATCGCACCACAAAAGAATTGAGCAGTGCCTAGACATCATCTATATGGGAAACATTGGAAACATCCGAGGATACATGGGGATATCATTGATAATGGTTGATGATTGGTTCGGTGGTTGTAGTATCCAATATCTAGGAAAAATCATGCTCCATTGTGGGGATCCCTAGAAGAAACCCAACATCCAACCACCGAGCATCCAGCCGTGTTATTTTCGGTGGATTCCACAACTTGGGACAGAAACCCCACATGAATGAGGACTAGAATGGGATGGGTATGTTTACCAAAAAATGGCAATGTTTTTAGTGATAATGACTGGATTATTCTGGATTATGAATGGTTAGTGACTTAAATATTAGGCGTTTAATGGCAATACATCCCACCCGTCGTGATAATGCCATTTACCCTCTGGTAAACATACAAAAAGCTATTGAAAATGGTCATAGAAATAGTGGATTTTCCCATTAACAATGGTGATTTTCTATAGCTATGTTAGTCATAACCAGAGGGTAATGGTCAACCAGTCTTTTAACTTTGATGAACATGTTCATGTGCAAAATGTCAGGTTTTTTCATGCAGAAGCCAGGATATGTCAGGATCCTGGCGCTCGGACCCAACGGAAAAAAGTTTAAAGCCACTGAGTAATTCATAGATGGAGGCTTTTTGGGGAAAACCCTCTATAGATGGAGCATTTTCTGAAATTAAAGGATATTAAGCCCGTGAAATATACTAGTACTACATATTATATATATATATATATTATATTATGTATATATAATATATATAAATCAGTTCCATCCAGTTCCAAGAGCCAAAAAAACATTTCCAAGGTAATGCCTGACTTTCTTTTTTCCTTCCAAGAACATCCCGGTAGAGGATGGAGTCACGGCCCATTTCGTGAGAAATCGGTCTGACCTTTTTTTAAAGATCCATAAAATATCAATATTTCGGATGATCATACGCACAGTAAAGTTGTTCTGTTTCTACCACGAGAGTGGGTAATGATAGCTTCAGTAGGCATGACTATCCATGACTCGTGTCATTACGGTTAAGACACCATCGTTGGGGGTTTCTTACGGTTGTTGCCCAACTAAGAGTTATTTTTTTTATGGAAACCAATAACTCCGAAAAGTAAATGGGTATTACTATACTACTAGAATTATATCATGACATGTAAAATCTCATGTAAATAACTGTTAGTTGGGCCACTCCACTGTGTAGCCCATGGTAGCCCATGGTAGCCCACTATCAAAAGGCCAGGAACGATCCGGGCCTGTGATCAATGATGAAGCCAGGTCGCTGCAGTGCTCAACTAACAGTTATAGTCCCATCCCCCTAATCGTAAACACCCCCTTAGAAACCATGGTTTAGTAGGAATTTCCACATAATTGGGACCATTTATGGGGTGTTTACTATTAGGGTGAGGGGATTAAAATGTTGGTAAATTGTAAATGGCTTTAAAACGATACATAGCCCTCGTTGTAGAAGTTATGATTACATAAACAAACAACTGTCAGTTGGCAAACTAACTCTGAAAACAATAAGATGAAACCCTTTTTGAATCTTTTCATCAGACTATGTTTTTTTCTTGACCCATTAAGAACCCCCAATTTGTCAATGAAGCTCTTGGTCATCCAAAGGATCTACTGGGAAGGTCCGATGGCCGATCTGCATCAACAGTTAAAACGTTAAAGCCCAATGAAAAATCTTCAACGAAGAATCCTCTTCCAATCATCTAATCATCTATATAATCATACCTAATCATGGTTTGAAACCTTGAAAAAACACGACGATTTGCGAAGTAGAATGAAGTAAAGTTCCATTGAAAGCTCCAGTTATGGCCCAGCTATAGGCTTATATATCATGAAATAAATCCAGAAACATAACTGTTACAAAAGGGCCACTCCACTTTTGTAATCCACTATCCATAGATATCGTCATGTGATGTGTGTCTTTAAAAATAATGATTTTTTTTGCGATGATATTTCTGTACATAATTACTCCGATTGGCAATCAAATACGTTTTCGGCTAATTGATGAACCATTAAATTTACCTACATTTGGTAAACACATATTGATGTGAATGTTGGTAAATATTCCACTCATATACAATTTATGAACTGGAAAAATCACCATGTTTCATAGCTAGAAATTAACATATATTAACTATAAATGGTCATGTTTAATAGCTAATTTAAGTTACCAGATGGTTTTACCTACAAGGTGGTGCCCCCCCAATGACGTTTGTTAGTTTATAACCCCATAAAAAATATAGGTATATCTACCATAAACCTAAGTTATTGGAGTTATGCTCACCAACTTAGCTAACGAACTGGGGCACCACCTTGTAGAAATAACGGAATATCATGAAAATATAGTGGGAATGCGCATATGTTGTTTCAAACATTTTAAAACTATTATAAACTATTTATGTTAAGTTACCAGATGGTATTACCTACCCTCTCGTAAACGTGTATATAACTATAGAAAATCACCATGTTTAATGGGTAAATCAACTATTTTGACTGGGCCATTTTCAACTTCGCAAAGTGTCAGAAATGACCAGGCCGGGTCATTTTCTGGTAAGCCACTTGCAAAACGCAAAACACATGCAAGGTGGTGCCCCATAGTTATCTAAGTTGGTTGATAACTCCCATAACTATGGTTTATGGCAGATATACCTATACTTTTTATGGTTTTTTTTTCAACCAACTAACATCACTGGGGGGCACCACATTGTGTCAACCATGAAACCATGATGCCATGGTATTACCTACTGATAGCCATGATGATTTTCGTCCCCTGGCGTTCGCGGATCCCGGATCCCGGGGATCCAGGTCTCTTCGCTCCTTCGGATCCAAGATGGTGTCGCCGCGGGACTCGGGCATCGTCATCCAGACGTGACCGGATCCCTTGACGTTTTTTTTTTGTTAAGAGAGCTGGCTTGGTGTAACTTGATGAAGTAGGTTTATGGATGTTTATGGTAGATATATCAAATATGTACATATATATATACATATATATATATACATACATACATATATACATATAGTTTACGGGTTTGTAAACCAACTTTTCTAGGCTGTTAACACGGTGTTATAGTTTTACCCACACAGATGCTGAGACGTAAAGCACTACTTTAGTAGGATCTTACTTTTCTATATGTTTGGCCCTTTGGCCATGACTATATAAGATGATCAAACACACTAACAATATTAGTGTGACATACCCGGATACCCAAGATCAATTGACCATTCAAAAGGAAATTCATGCGGGAACATATAGTGGTATTCAAGGAAGTTGGTTGTTAATTGCCATATTTTCTGAGAAACCCATATGGATCAGTAAATGGATGTAAATATATATATATATATATGAATGAAAATGAATGTAAACGATATTATATATATATATGCCCCTGTGCCCCATGTCTTCATGTGTGGAATATTTACAAACATTGACAGCATCAATCACCCAAATGTAGGTAAATATGCTTGGAACCTATGGGACATATCACCAACAATATGTGTTTTTGGGTGTGTCTCAACATGTGTCATTTACCACCATTGGATGGTATGCTTAGTTCTTTACATAGGGGGAATGATGGCTAACTCCATCAAATGACATTATGGGACAAGGCATTGGCCAATCAACTGGATACGCGGCCCCCGAATATTGTGGCTGTTTGTTGCTGCAAAGTTGTGACATCACAGTGACCCAGTGACCAGCATGCAATCATAATCGGTAAGTAACTTGAATTCTGGGATACTCCTCAGATTGTTTCTTCATGTGTTTTTTCTATTCCATCCATTCCATCTCTAAAACTGGGATGATACGCCCAATTGACTGAAGACAGGGCACTTCTGGAGTCCGAAGATCGATGCAGAGAAAGGGGAAAAGGGAGAAACAAAAAGATGTGGCCCCCCGAGTTTTGTTTGGTTTATAAACCCCATAAACTATAGTGATAAGTACCATAAAGCATGGTTATTGGAGATATTTGCACCAACTTAGCTATCTAGAATCTAGATGAATCTAGGGGGCTCCAGTTTGTGGAGTCCAGAATTGATATGGTTCTGTCAGAAAATCATTCCATGATGTTGTTTTGGATTCGTTGGAGGCCATGAGTTTTTAGCGAATCACTGTTTTTTTTCCTGTGGATTATCACTATCACGAATCTCCCCACAATCCAAACATATCCAAACTATTTATCCATGGATTGAAGGAAGATTGCAAATGCCGACATGTTGTTTCCATGTATGTTTATCATTTCTTCTCCCGGGTCCCATTTTTTGCGGTCTCAAGTTGGTCTCAATTTATTGGGGATGAATATGACCAAGTATGAATCTCGACATCACTCAGCAGAACCAAACTGCCGAAGCCAGCCAGAGCGTCGAAGTATGTCGAAGTGAAATCAAACTTTGACCATAGTTTTACGTGTGGTGAGGATGTTGTTGAATTTCTTCCAGACTGATAGCATTTATCCTCCAGTAGACTATATAACGACTAAGAGTTGACTAACATAGCTGGACAATCACCATGAGTATGGTGAATCATCGAACTATGGTCCATGGCTTCCATAGCTATGTTGAATTACCATAGAGCAACACGTTTGTAAATGTTCAAAACTCCTTGGAAATTTGGACGGAGAATGTTCCTGCAGAAGATGCTTACACGGAGTGTGTTTTCTTGTGCCTGTATTTTCAGGGATCTTTTTTTTCAAACACACAGTGAATAATCTGCATCAAACATTGGCAGTGTATTTTTGCGTTGGCGGTACACAGAAAATGGCCCATAAATCATAATAAATCATCATAAATCATCACAAATCATCATAAATCATCATAAATCATCATAAATCATCATAAATCATCATAAATCATCATAAATCATCATAAATCATCATAAATCATCATAAATCATTGATATGTCATTGATATATATATATATATATAAATATACTGCAGCACCTTTTTGGGTCGTTTCTGATGATTTTCTTGTCGCGACTCTCAGCGTTCGAATAGACTAGCTGAGCTTTTTTTGGCCTGGTCGAACTTTGGAGACTCCAAAGGAGTCACCAGATCCCTGCCATGGTCAGTGACGCTTCTTCCGGTGAAAACCCAGGGTAAAAACCATGGAAAAACCATGCTGAAGATTGTTTATGTGTTTTTTGATGTTTTTTGAATGTTTGGAAAACTGGGTGGGGTACTGTGACCATGGACTGGGTGTGGAACCGACAGTGGAATTGCCCCATAGGAGCCTTCTGCAATTCGATGCGGGTTTTGCTGTGGTTTTTCATGATTTGTTAAGCTTCTAAACAAATGCCTTTTTGGTTTGGCGTCCTTGCTTTTCTCATGAAAAGCAACCTGGTGAAAACGCATTTTGTAGTGGGGACAGCTGGTATTGTAGGAAACCAATTCAAGTTCGTAGGGTTGCATGCTGTCATGTTGTGCAAGGGGTTCAACTTTATAGCGGCCCATGTATTTTGTTGTCACAGAACCTTTCTTTGCCAGAGTTCAACGTTGCATTATTAGACTTTATCAGATAAAGTATGATGAAGTGTTGTTTTTTTTTTGGTAGCGATTTTTTTTTATCAAACTGCAAAACAATAGTAGACAGAATGTCAGACAAAATCACAGAGTTTGGGTGCTGTTGAGGGCACATTTGAAATCATTTTGGGATTGACTTGAAAAGAGGCCGTCTCTATAAAGTTCAGGGTTCCCTCTACAAATTTCAAATTGCATCCGCAAAATGAGGTGACAATTCAGAGCGTCCAAGGCATCAGCCGGACTGAACTTCAAACAATGTTTTTTTGCTAAACCCCTGATTGGAATGGTTTTTTGTGCTGTACTCAAGTTCAACTTTTAATTTAGGCTCAATGCCATGAGGCTACTACCCACTGTGTTTATTTCATAGCGATGGTCTGGGAACCATTGTGTTTATTTATAGCCTTACTAAGTACCCTAATTCATGGGTGGATGCAAGAATTGCATATAATCTGGGTACATTAAGATATTTCACTGACTTGAAATAAGGCCTAAAATAGGGGATAATTCTCCTTACCATTATGCCAGTGACGTCGAAATTAAGGGTCATTCCAATTTAATCAGAGATAATTACTTCAGCCTAAGCCAGGTGTTGCAGGTATCTACGTATACCACATTGGAGCATATTGCATATGTTGATGCCAAAACCACAGAATTCCTTCAGCCCGGGGGCGGTGTTTTTTCGAATCTTCGAGAAAACGACCGTGTGAAGGGCTGGTGAATGGGTCCATTTTTTTCATGTCACGGAGGAATGTCACAGACCTCTTGCTAGATCTAAACTTTCATGCAGGGTATCTAATCATTACAGTAATTATATATATATATATATTATAATTGAAATTTGACATGGATGTGGGGAACAATCGTTCTTCCATTTGACTCCAGTGATTTCTCCGTTTACTGCAAACTTGTGGTTTCGGTGGTGTCATAATTGTTCTTCTAAGCTACATCATTTGGATGAGGCCCCAGTGCCTCACATAGCAGCATGAGATCAAGTTCAAGCACGGCCCAGCAGATTTTCACTCATGTTCGCAACCCTGTGGATCAGCGCGCAGATCCAATGAATTATCCAAGCTACTACTGTGGATGGTTGCGAAATCCTGCACCAGTTGATAGATGTTTTGTCCCATGATTTATAGGGTTTCAACATGTTTCAACCATTATCCACAGTATTTCGCATTCGTTCCAAGAGCTCATGATGAACATGGCCAAGACATTCACGGCAGATTTCACAGCCCCAAAAAACAGCGCAAATCTGATGGACTGTCATCAAATGGCTATAATATATCTGATTGGTGGTGTGGAACATTTAAATCATTTGTTTATGACTTTTCCTATATTGGGAATGTCATCATCCCAACTGACGAACTCGTATTTTTCAGAGGGGTTGACACCACCAACCAGATATGTACATATATATATATGTATAAAAAACATTATATATATACATACACATATGTATGGATATCCCCTCTTAAAACAGAGACCACATGCGAAGCCGACACCATCATGGCTTTTGCGGTGGCGACCTGGCTGGAGTGGGAGTGGAGAATCCTGCCGTTCCCCACCTGTCAGGTGAGGGTTCCCTGCCAGACCTCACAAAGAATATCCGAAGAAATATTCGATAGAATGCCAGAAAGAATGTCAAAAGATGTGCCAGAATGTCAGAATATATGTCAGATAGAATGCCAAATATAATGTCTCAATATATGCCATGCAGATAGAATGTCAGAATATATGTCAGATAGAATGCCAAATAGAATGTCAGAAGAGATATGTCAGATAGAATTTCAGTTGGTGTGGATCACTCGAAGATTTTTTCTTCTATAAATGGGGATGGTTCAAAACCTTGTACTGTTGTTCACATGAAAATAACTGGGACTTATGGATGTCCATCCCCCTAAAGATGGTATGTAAAAAGCTATTGATCCATGGCCAAATGGAAAATAAGAAAATCACCAGCAACATATGGATGTTTTCTAAAATGGGGTAGTGGTTAGACTATTGTTTCCCACTCTTTGGGGGATCCCCCATTAAAAGAACCCAGAAAGGTGAACTTAGGTCATGTGTGAAAATAGGCAATTTGCGGGGTCCCAAAAAGACAATTATTACAGTCATGGCCCTTAACAACTGGTTTATAATGGTGTATATATATATATAGAACCAACTGGTTACAGGAGTTATGATCCAACTTATAAGTGTTAAGGGCCATAGCTGTATCTATTCGTTTTAACTAGGCAATTTGTGCGGCAATACTAAATGTCCTTGGTCCTGGAAGTTAGTTTGGTCTCAACTGCTATTAAGGGGATGACTGAATTTGAAGGGAGGGTGGGGAGGGGTTCTTAATCCGATTTCAACATGAAATGGTTGGATTTGTAATTGAAACCATTCCAAAATGCCAAGCGTTTCAGGTGGGTGAAGTATTTTTTTCAGAGCAGGTTTGTTTGTCACGATTCAGGGGTCCACAAACTCCGCCATTGCGTTTTTTTGCATTGCGTGTTTCTCGGCTCAGTATGAGATCGATCATCTTCGAACGTTTGCTTGTTAAATTCTTCGCTCCTGAGATAGAAAAATCATGGCCCTTATGCCAGTGCCAGCTGTGCCACGGGCGATGCCGCTGCTTTGGGTCAGCCTTCGCCTGGCAGATGCAATGCGTCAATCAGTGCCAGTGAACTTGACAGGCAGGGGGCCAAAGGAATTTCCATGGTGTGTCGGAAAGTGAGGTATCGCAACAAATGGCCATTTCATGTTAACGGGAATATGATAAACCATGAGCAAGCACTAGATTGAGGGACATCTCATTTTCAGACTGTCACCCATGTTGTAAGAGGTTGTAAACCCAAGAAAAGATTTTAAAATACCCATAAATGGGCTGGGATTTCAAGCATCCCCAAATCGTAGATTTATGATTTAGGTTTGTCGCATTAAGGAATTGGTCCGAAAATCCGCTCGTTACTTAAAATTCATGGTTCATCATCATCTAGCCTATAGTATTTGACAGGGATTTGGGGTAATTATATAAAACAATTCAGACATTTGACTATGGATATCATGATATCTATATAGATAATGGATTTGGAACAGTTATGGGGCTTCACATTTTTTTGATGATGTATAACCCTGGTAGGAGTTATTGGTTTCCATGAAAATAACTGTTAGTTGGGCCATAACTGAAGGGAGTTTGTGCCGCCAGCGATCCTCAAAGAGATCACTCAGGTGATTCGGGCTGCGACTGGATTAGATTCCACAATGAGCTCTATGCGGTAGCGTTCAGGTGGAACCTCTGCCTTTCAGTCAGCGCTATGATCTTTTGGGTCTCCTGACTGCTTATACGGATCAATGAAGGTTTCCATGGGGCTACTCCCTTAAAATGCTTTGGTTATAATGGAAAATGCCATTAAAACATGATGATTTGAGGGTACCACCATTCTAGGAACCACCCATATGGATCATGTGGCGTTTCTGAGGAACCCACCCATATGTCAAAAGATGTCGCAGAGTTCACAAACTACGCAGCTTCAACTTGACGATGTGGTTTTCTTTCATGGTGTTGGACCTGTCAACGCTTCAAGATGTCATTCTTCAATTCTTCTTGACCCTCCAAATACCCCCCAAAAATGGTAAAAGTATGCAGCGGTACTAAAGTTATCGGGTAAAAGAACTAATATCACAATTTTTGTACAGTTTCGGGATAGGAATGTCTATGGTCACCGACAGAATTTTGGAAATGGAAAAAAGGTTCGACATGGGCAAGCAAACAACTGCGGCGCGCCGGGGCCGTATTTTTCCATAATTCTGTTTTACTGATAAAAATGCACACCTCAA
>Ga0126342_10015205_pt1 | contig 13505 bp, 11 predicted proteins | sample Cyp1metagenome_FD_92528 | JGI IMG/M metagenome (GOLD analysis project Ga0126342, IMG submission 92528) | Coral microbial communities from Lord Howe Island, Old Settlement Bay, Australia - Cyphastrea 1 metagenome | ecosystem: Host-associated > Invertebrates > Cnidaria > Coral ...
GGGCGGTCACTGCCGAGAAATCCACAACATGGGCATGGCATGCACTGATGCAGGGCCATTGCGAAATGAAATGGCATCCATGCCTGCCACACAAACCAATGCCATAAGAATGGGTCCAGGCACAGGAATCACAACGTAAGATGAGTCAGCGCGGAGCGCCATGGCAAGGACGAAGGCAGATCGCCACGGAGATACAGTAGGGGAGCCTGAACAGCAAGACACAAGGGCGCGAACGCAAGGAGCCAACGCCGCCCTGAATCACGGCCGGAACACCACAGCCGCCAGACGGAAAAGCCACGAACAGCACAAGACCCAAGCACCTGATGTGAGATCACAAAGGAAGGGCACAAGACGAATAAGGGAGCAGAAACACCTGAGAGCACAAAAGCCAAGGACCTGAAAGCAAGAGAAACAGGACCTGAAAGCAAAGAGAACACCGGGGTTCAAAACCAAACAAAAGCACTCCTCAAGCTATCTGTCGAAACGCTTGAGCCAAGGGCTCGCTCGCTATCTACCTAACTATCTAGCTAGCTGTCTAGCAATCCATCTACTCTCCGTCGATCCATCCATCCATCCATCCATCCGTCTATCTATCTATTCGTTTATCTATCTAGTTGCGTCTGTGTTACTTTGTTTCGCTGGATCCGTCCATCCACCCCTCCATACATCCATCCATCGATCCCGTTCATCCATCCATCCATCCATCCATCCATCCAGCCAGCCAGCCATCCAGCCATCCTTCCATTCATCCATCCATCTGTTCCGATTTCTCCATCTATCGATCTCTAAATTTACCTCTTTCGCTCTATCTACCTATCTATTGATCGAGTCGAGTCGAGTCCTTGCATGCCCGGAGGCAGCCCTTTTGGGCGCAGGCAAAAAAGAAATATATACAAGAAACCTGGGCACTAATGTCTCATTCATCCAGTCATATTGCAGAACATAACTAAATCGTCTGTAAATCACACCCAGTTTCGCCTTGTGTGGTTATTGCAGAACATAACTAAATCGTCTGTAAATCACACCCAGTTTCGCCTTGTGTGGTTACATTTTGCCCAATTGTTTGTACGAGTACCGGGAAAAAACAATAATTTTGGCAGGTGAATGATGTCGCAGAGTTCCCGGACTACGGCGGCCAAATGGGCACCAAATCTCCTAATCATGCTGCCTTCTTATTGTTCAATTTTTTCGTTCCAAATATGTAAATTTCGTGCCAAGGACGGACCCAATCAACAGAAGCAGGAGGACGAATCATGTTCCGAAGTAGTTTCCGCAATGCACAAGCCATGGTTTGCAAATCACGTTTATGGATTGCCCGGTGCCTAGCTCCGAAAAGTGCAACTGGTGTCACCACAGCATCGAAAAATCGCAATCGATCTGTCACACTTACCGTTTGATCACACAAAATATGGTTATTCGCGAAAAAAACCGTTCGTTGCCTGCAAATGGAACTCAACATCCAGGGATGTTCTATGGAAACGACCCACGCCTAGGATACAGCCCAACCACTTATGGCAATATTCACCACACTCCACTTGAATGACCTGCCCATTGGAAAGAACAAGCTGTGAAGGGGGCTGCGCTCCGTTTGTGAGAGTAACAAGTTTTATGCGCATTTAAAAGCAAACCTGTTGCTGCCAAATTTTGCGTGAGTAAGTCAAGCAAAGCGGTTGCTTCATGAGCGCTGGACGCAAAAAATAAGACATCATCTGCAAATGTTAAATCCAAAAGTTTAGGCATACCATCATGCAAATCGATACCAAAATCAGAAGCTGTAGCCCGTCGTCGCCAAGTCGCCATCGCCCATTGAACAACACACGTGAAAAGCTTCGGACTCAGCACGCACCCTTCACGAATCCCAGCATTGATAGCAAAACCACGACTGCAATCCGAATTGCCTACAACCTGTCCCTCCTGGCTCGAATGTAGGCATTGCACTGCCCAAACGGTCACGGAGGGATAGCCACAACGCATCCCAGTTGATACGGTCGAAAGCTTTTGATAAGTCCAAGCTCACAATCCAAATTGGTTTGTTTGTCCCTAACAATTTGTCGATGACAATGTTTGCGGTGATTAAGTGTTCCTCCAGCCTGTAGTGCGCTCGAAATCTATGTTGTTCTTCCGGCTGTTGGTTGTCGAGAATCGGGTCCATGCGAGCTAGTAACATGTAAGCAATTTGTTGTAAGAAAATACGAGTGGGAGCAATAGGACGAAAGTCTGTCACCGTTTTCGCACGCATCGTCTTTGCAATCATGGTAAACAACGTTTTACGCCATTCTGCTGGCACGTCACCCGAAGTCAGCACATGATTGTAAAACAAGAAGGCGATTTCTAATAACTCGACAGGGGCAACCTGTACTAATTCAGCAACCAAACCTGCCTCATCACCGGATTTGTTGGTTTTCAACTGTCCCAGCGCGTGTTTCAACTCTTGCATTGTAAAGGGCGGTTCGCTCATCAATATCTGAGGCTCGGGTGGCGCGACAGCACCACAGAACAAATTCTCCAGCATGTCTGCAAAATCATTCGGCGATGGTTGTTGCGTCAAGCTATGTCCATGCAATGTCGCAATCATGGTTCTCAAGGATTTCCAGTGAGACGTGTCGGACAATTTCAAAAACAACTGTTGGGATTTCGAATTCCTAATTTCTCGTTGTTGCAATTTGTGGATACGAAGGCTAAGTTGTTAGGTTGTTAGTTAGTTGTTTGCGCTGTTCGAGGGCCGCAGTGTCCCGGCGGATTTGTCTCATGCTTGACAACTCGAAACTGGGACGAAAAGTTGCCCGCCTCCTTCCTACTGAACCTGCGTGCAACCCTGCATCATAAGATCCGCTCTAATTGTCGGAACGATGTCACGGGACCTGCACGAAACCGGCAACGAATCCAATCGTGAAACTGCAATGGTTCCATGTGGTCACCAACAAAAGGTGTCCATCCCTTCAAAGACTGCATTTTTTTTGTGGTGTGAGGGTTTTGAAAACGGCAAACGCAGGATGCAATGAACACAACGATGATCCAAACCAAGGCCAACCGCAAAATCGCACCATGCCTTGCCAAATTGATACTTTTTGTCAGCAAGTATGAAATAAATTTGTACTTGAGCATCATCAAAGCACCTGCAACATGTCCAACTGTCATGCGCCAACGAAGAGTCCATATGCCGGCTTGCAATCCACAAGCCTTCTTCTAACACAATTTGCATCAAAAAATCCACGTGCATTCCTTTCTCCCACGCCACATTTGCCGAATATGATTTCATCCTCATGGTCATGCAATGCACCGATACATGCATAAAATCACCTCCTTATAGGTGACCTCCCTTCACGCACAACATTTGCCAAGACAAAATGCAAGAGATCGTATAATTCAAGAACGCCATCATCAGAAGCCCAGGACGTAGGGAACTAACAAGCAAAAACTGCAACACTTCTCGCTGCACGCAACGAAGGAGATGCCGCACCAACGGCGTGAAATGCTGCGCGTTTCGATGTAGTCGTCACTGACATCAGTTGTGCAGCTGGGGCTGGTAAAACTAAAACAGCGAAGCGAGAAGCGGATTGCCCTCGTGATTTGAAGGCAACATCTTGGTAGATCACCGGCATCGAGCACGCACAGCATCTGAAGTACAGACATTGTGTGCAGCATGTGTGCATGAACTTTTTGCGAGACAATGTCCTGGATTTTGAATACTACTGATACGTATGGGCGACCTGTTGTGCGAAACATATGTCACTGCGAGCTGCCGTCTGTTTTCTTGTTGTTGGACCGGTAGAATCATTTCTACTATATATTATATAATATCATGCTTGAAATTTGCATGGCAGTAGTTTTGAGGGACGGATTTTTGCAAGGCTTCTGTACTCCCCTTGCATTGCTCTTCGAAATTACGACTCGATGAGTTTGGCAAACGAAGCTGTGTCCTTCACGCTCTTGGGGTAGTTGCACCCAATTGCAGCAGTAGCAAGGTGTGCTTTGTTTGCCGCTTTGACTGCAGTCTCTTGACAGCTTATTCAGAGCACCAGCAAAGCTTGCCCAGGTGCAAAATCTTCCGATCGATTCTGAAACATCGGATCGTTCCGTTTTGTTCCGTTTGAAACATTGCATCTTGTCACGCCGTTCATAAAAGCAGCGGATGGTAGTAGCGCATTCAGCTTGTTGAGAAGGAGCAGCTACTTAGCCAAGAATCTAAGATAATCCAAGTAAATAGTTTGCAAGTAATAAAGTGATAAATATAAATGAACTCGATTAAGCAAATAGCTCCGGGATCCCTGAGCCAAATAGTTTACGTGGCTAGCCTAAGTGTAACTGGCCACGTAGCACAGCTTAGCTTACTCCCTTTCCGCTTGATCTCTCGTGAGATGCTCAGGCGAAGTGAACCTTGGTCACGTGATTCTGTTAAATACATTGCTCAGAAACTTCAAGGTATTAAACGGAGTTTTAACGGATTGTTTGGTATGCCTACCTTGTTGCCAAGGTTTGAAATATGGGAGTGCCTTCTGTGGATAGGCAAAGCATCTACAGCTACAGCATCTACAGCGCAGTCTTGTCGCAAGCCAAAGATTACCACCCTTCAGATCATGTATACTGGACACCAGGCGTTGCGTTCGATCGTCAAGGTTCACATCAAACCTGTGTTGTCACACGCAATCTACGTTCAAACATGACGTTTATGCCACAGGCTGCCACAGCGAGTACCAGCGCGAAGCACCACTCTTTTGTCTGGAAGTCTCGCGACTCAAAGCCAAAGCTAAGCAGAGACTTTACTCCCTGAATGCAGATTTTGCAAAGAACACGTTTGCAAGAGTGATCAGGCCATATCAGGCCTCATGATTCAGCCGATTTCGCATCAGTTGCAGGTGCTCAAGCACACAGCATACTGCGCTATTCCTGCAGCTAAATAGATCTTCGAAGACAACGGAGCCCAAACAGCAACACTCCGAAAGGCAATAGTAAATCAAAGAAACACATTAGACATCATTGGACTTCTACCTGTGAGGGCCTGTGATTTGCATAGGCACTCTTCAGCACTAGAAACGGTCACATGAGATCCAGCAAGTCTGCCTCAGTCAAGAACCAAATCATTAATCTCTGTCCCAAGAAAACCAGAAGTATTCTGAAACATCCTCGTTTTCCATCGTTCTCCGTCATGTTCATTTGTTTTCCATCATGTTTTGACATCATCCTTTCTCAACCAAAGACCAGCTATACAGCCATCACCTACGAACAACTACAGTACTGTGAGGCGGACCGACTGCCCCTTCCCAGAGCTTTGAGCGGGGAAAGCCTGCAGGTTGAGTGAAACCATTTCCACTGAAAAGGAGACAAATCCCAGAACCAGGAATCGCTAGGCCACATAGCTCGAATTGCAACTGGAGCACGACTTGAGTGAAGTACTGCACTGGTATACTGAGGATATCTCTGATTGTGTCCTGAAGTCATGACAGTCAGTGACCAGAACAAGACTCCTGATCAAAAACCAAAGTTGGAGTGTTGAGTAATTATAGGCTAAACATCTGATGCCAAGGCCGGCCTGCCCCGTACTGCTGGGAGCAAACGCCTCATCACATTACCCACACATACGCCTCATCACATTACACAATATGTGGATTCCAACCAAGATTTCCCTTTTCTTCATTATGTTTTTCTATGGAAATACATAAACACGCCAAATCCAATGGATGGAAATGTTGTGGCTCTTCAAAGTGACTGTTTCCATAAAACAAGTTGAACAATTTGAACAATTGATGATTGGGGTCACTACACAGTGCAATGAGCTGCTGTCAAGACACATCAAAACTCGGTGCAGATCCAAAGTCTGCAAAATCCCTGGCAGTGCGAATTGTGTGTTCACAAATCGTTACTAGACGTTATTATACATCTTCAAGATTTAGTGTGGGGTTGTTCGTGTTTCCTGCTGGCTTTGGGGTGGTGGAGAGAATCTAAGCCAGCTGCCAGCATCTGGACGTGGTCTAGTTCGAATTGGTGCTACTACCCCAATGGGCTGCGGACTTGATGTCGGTCCATAGTTGCACTGAACGCACCCACATGTCCCAACTCATCCCAAGATGCGCCAACATGCGCCAACAAACGCCAATGTCACAAGATGTCACAAGATGTCACAAGATGTCACAAGATGTCACAAGATGTCACAAGATGTCACAAGGTTTACACCAAAACTGCGCCAGGTTGTCGGTGCAGATGAAACAGTCGGTCCTCACAAGTTGTTTTTACATGTTTTCTGTTTTTACATATTGCCATCGCTCCAGTCGCTCCAGTCACACCGCAAATAGAAAAGAAATGAAAATAATGCGGAAGATCAATTGCAAACTGCTCTGTCCTGTCCCTGTTTCAACCTAGGTACGCACTGTTCACTGGTTGTAAAGTGTACTTCAAAAAGCTGGGACGTTGGTCCTGCATTGGGCGTGTGATTCACGACCTGCTGAGCAAGGAGACATCTGGCATGTGGGCACAGCCATGGTACAACAGGAACATCCAAGAATGAATAGAACAGATTCTCATGGGATGTTCGTATAGTGTCATATATCATATATCCTAATGTTGTGGATGTTTTGTTGACCCATGGACATATGAGGGAAAATGCATCCTGGCTCATTTTTGGAACACGTTACTTATACAAGTGGTGTGAAGTGGTTCCTGAAAAATCAGAAAGGCTACATAATGCTATGGAAAGGCTACTGACTGCAATACCTCTCAACAATGCTCCACTTCAACCAACTGGAACCTTCAAGGAAAACCGATGGTTGTCGTTGTCTTTGTCAGCATCATCATCACCATCCTCATCGTCGTCATCACAATCGTCATCATCGTCATTGTGGTCATAAATCGCAGTCACAGGCATCAAAACTGCAATCGCCATTGCGCCATCCTCAATGCATTGAAGCAACTGCCTCGCACTCTAAGTTTTACTTGCACACAACCCTGCCTGTTGCGAGGGCATACTACTGAAATCTGCGAACGCTAAGAGATTGTCACCTGAACAGCAAACAATAGAGAGATTCGAAGATCATGACGCTTTGGGCTTGATAGCTGAATTTCAATCAATATAATCAATGACAAATCTTCATTGACAAATTGACTTTATGAATCATTATGAGACACGAAGGATTGCTGACGCGAAGCTGCAAAGCCTTAGTCACAAAATGTCCCGAATAAGCCATAGCAAGCACCTGCAGCCGCCATAGCCGGGGCGCTCTTCGCCCGAGACCTCTGGTGAACGTCCGGATGGTGGCACAGTAACACTTGCAACATATCTATTGTATTGTGCAACATATCGTGCAACATATCCTTCAACTTTGGGTACCCTTGGATCCCCTGGTTATATCTCGGATAACGATTCCAGCACTGCAGTGGAGCAGTTCTACCACTGTCCCACCAGCCGCTCTAGCTGCAGCCCGAAGCATGCCAGCTCAACTTAAGATTCGCACGGAGTGGTGGACATGTCTAGTAGATCCACAGCGGGAGCAGAGGTCGCATGGTGTAAGCCTTGGAAACACCACACGTGTCACACTCCTTGACAACGTCTAGCATTTCCAATGATTTGGAGCACCAGGCAAGAAATGTGAAGAAAAGGGTACTGGTACAAACTAAAACCATCTGAAACCTTCCTTTCAGAGTGCTACAAGTTAATGCTTGGTGCATGCATAACCATCTGAAACCATCTGAAACCACAGCGAAGTTCTTGCATTTTGGAAAGCCAGTGATTTCACCGCGCCTCCACCACCAACAGGGCCTCCAGCATCCAGCGATAGCAAATCCTCCTGCAGGCCTGAAGCATTCGTGAGCTATGTCAGTCCTGTCACATCCTTCCAAAATGAGAATGTGCACATAAAAATATCATTATGTACATATACGATGTTATGTTGTGTCAATGTACTGTAGTGTTATGTTGTACAACATCATACAACATCATTGACCACAACATTTCACGCAGTGTAAATGCGCTGCATGCCCTGAGCTCGCGGCTAGGAGGTGCCTGGTAGGCGAAGTTTGCTGAAATATGTTGAAATCCACTGCCAATGCGTTCTCAATATTTCTCAATATGTTTTGAAATCCTTTCTGCATGTAATTGTGTCTGTTTGACTGGAGGACCGGAGAACCTGTCGAAATGGTTACAAAACTTGCCTTGGCTGGCTTGGACGCTTGAGATTGACCAGGATAGCCACCTTGACTCAAGCATCAAGCACGGCAAGAGGTCGTTGCATTCAAATCAGCGCATTGGACACCACTCAATACGCGGATCTTTGCTGGTAACACAGGAAAAACATGAAAAACCAAGCGATTGTGGTGCAAAAGTAACGGGAGCAGCAATACTGCCTGCGCCCTCCGCCAGCGCAAACCTCACATCAAACCTCGCTAGAGGCCAAACCAGTCAATTCAAGAGCACAACATGTAAATTGTTTACTTATGTCAATTTATGTCTCCTTATTTTTACTTGCAGATTAGAATCAAGAGCTCCATAGGGAGTGTGTGTGTGTGTCTTTTTTTGTTTGTGTTCGTGGAACCGATGCCTAAAAAGGTTTACACAATTCCAACCAAGCGGTTGGGTGGAAATTGGGAAGCTCTATGCAAAACATAGAGGAAGGCAGAAGAGAGTTGGGAATAACCGATGCCGTATCAATACCCTTCCCAACCCTGCACCCAAGAGCGCTCAACATCGTGTTCAAAAACTGCTAGGAAAAAATTAAAAAAAGCTGGACCAACTCTTTCAGTAAGTACATAGTCCGCCTCACGACAGGGATCAAAACTTGATCATCCAACCGTTGGAGGCACTTGAGAGCCCCAACCCCGCAGAGCTCTCCTTGGGCTTCTTTGCCTTGCGAATGGTAGGATTCCATATTCAAGGCCGATGGATGATGGACCATGCCCAAACACACCGTGGGAAGCCACTCAACGGGAGTAACTGCTATGGAATCAGCTGTAGGGCTGAGCTGATGGCTGAAGTGGCAGAGGAAGCAGTTGAGGAAACATTGGCGGCCACAGGCAGATTCTTCAGGTCCTTCAGAACTCACGGCAATTCAAAGACGTAGAACTGAGCGCCTTCCCTCTAAAACAGGGACCCTCCGACACACCCTGATGCAGATGCATGAAATTCAACTTGGGGACCGCACCCACTCTTTCGGCGGCTCCTTCGAACTCCTCAGAGGATGCACCGTCTGTCTCCCAAAGCTGCTCCAAATCTGACAGCTAATCACTGCATGCGCTCCTGGCTCCATAGATCCTCTCGTGTTGCAATATCTTTTCCCTGCCCATGCGGAGATGCTGAAACGATGCAAGCGGGCCAAAATGCTGAAACAATATTGAAATCTGGCCGCCCTAATGCTCTGAAACAAAAGATCCACGCGTGTGCATTCAGCTGCATTGCCCTGTAAACTACATTAATCGATGTTAATCCCGACAGACCCTAACAGACCCTAACAGTACTTTTTATCAAAGCCAGCTCAGGCCTTACTGAAGCTGGCATTGCCCTCAGCAGTCACATCTTTGACTTGACATGTTTCAAAAACCTCCGAACATGCTGTTACAATCTGTTACATCTGACTTTTCCGAGACAAACCACCACTACTCAGCTTCGTACTGCACATAGTCTTCGTATTCAGACTTCCCAATGTCTCGGCATGCCTGAGGTATGCTAAACGCTAAACTGCTACACATACAAACACAAACTCCGGCCACCCCGACGGCGGACTATGCGGACTTCCATCAAGGACAGCCTTGCCTGCAGTACCCTTGGGGCAGGCGGCCGGTCCTGACATCTGCCATACTCGTTGCATCTTGTTACCGTGCGAGAGATTGTCAAAGCTGGAGTGTTGTGGAGGATTGCATCAAAAAGGCATGAGAAAATGAATCCAAAGTCTGCCGTAGGCGCTTAGTGCCTCAAGCGTTATTCTACATGCTCATGAAGCTTGCTACAAATCTCTGTTGGCTTCGTTGAACTCCATGTTCCCATTTAGTGCTGCAGGTTGATGATTGGCGATACGAACAATGCCCATAGTAACAATATGTAACAATCAATATGTGACAATGAAATACAATGAATGCTAATTTCCAGACCCCATGGGCCCATGAACGCACCGTGACACCTTGGGATCAGGAGCAAGCAACCAATGTATCAAGGCGCACAGTTTGGCGCTCCTGAATCAAGAGATAAAAAGATCGGTGTGCGATGCAGTGATGCTTCACACAGAAGCTTCATATATTTCATATTAAGATGTTGTTCGGCGATTTCAACGCCTCTCTGTCCACTACTTAGCCTTCAAACTTTGGATCTCATAGTCTGTCGGGAAGCGAACAGAAGACTTTTGGAACATTTCAGCACAGCGGGTTGAAGAAAGTCCTTCATTCTTTTTCCAACTTCTTGAACCAGTTCATGTTTGTCAATTTGTTCTCTTTCGAAAACTGTCAAATAGAGTCAAATAGCATCCGGTGGTCCCATCCACTGTGGGCTCATCATATTGTGCATGCCCAATCAGAAACACTGTACACACTGCACACTGTGTCTCTGTGTGTGTGGGGGTCTTTTCAACCTGTGCTCCCTGGGCTCGTTGCGCCTTGCCATTGGATGGTCAGAAGGAATGAAGTACTTTGCATTGAAAATTGCCATAGCTGTCGCATTGTCCTGCCCAAGACAGACCAAGACAGACCAAGAGAGACCCACTGACCTGTCGAGTGGGCAGTCTATCATCCATACGCCCGGAGTCTGTTTCCAGATCAAAGAATGTAGCGCCGTTTAGGAGGATTTTTTTATTAGTATCAATCGGTCTAAAGGCATCTGCATCCCTTGCAACATCCTCCCAGTTTGGTGCACTTGACTTGTGCCGTTCAGAGGGATGCAAGCAGTCTATCAAGCGAACGAATGCACAATCATGCGAATCCCACAAGGTATCCAGATCTATCCAGTCTGCAGGTGTCGAAGTTCTACAGGCCATGCCTTTACAAGAGCATACAATAGGAGTCAATGGATTTCTGCCAAGCCTGGAATGGATGTCGATAGAAAGCAAGTGTGAAGAGGATACAACCCAGCCTGAGCTCGGCTTCACAATAACACACCATCGATCACCAGCATCAACAGATATCAATACATTGGAGCAGGTCCATTCAGCAGTCAACTCAGCTCTGTTTTAGATCCGAACATCCAAATGTCCACCTGCTCCGAAATGGTGTATCCCTGCAAGGAGTCCAGAAGCAGACTGTTCCAACAGGAATCAATACAATATGATATGATGTTTTGGAAAAATCATACAGGCTACTGGATTTTCTCAGCAAAAAGACTCCGCCGGAACATCTCCAGTGGAGCCATAAACAATGCCAACCTATGACTCAGGACTTATTGAGAAGTGTAGGAGTCTGGAGTCTTCCACCAGATTGTGGAAACACTCTGGAGGCTGGGCATGGAAGTATGACGAAGTTCTCATCAAGTTCGACCACAGGATGCAGGGGCCTTTCTGCTGTTGAGCTGAACATCCGCCATCTCTGGAGGCCTTTCAAGGACTTGACCGACGTGTCACAAGACATGTGACAAGGTGCAGCTTGAATTATAGTAGGCGCAGATGACACGGGACTTGGCGGCCGATTTAGGCTAGTCTTTTTTGCACATGACATGAGATTTATGTATCAAGTTAGCTATGGTCATTTAAATACACATGACTTGGGAGTCATGCGCTTGCCTAACGGGCAGGGATTTTCCCATTTTTTTGACCTGACATGGGAAGATTTGAGAAGAATCTTGGGACTTCCAGGAAAAACATCTGCAAACCCTTTTTCTCCACGTCGAACGCTGCTTTGAATTGTTATCAAGAATGGGGTGGGGAGGGTTTGGGAAGGCACTGGAGGCACTTTACAAATGACACGGGATTTAGGCATTTTTTTGTTTTTTTCACTTTACAAATGACATGGGAGTTTGCGTTTTTTGAGTATGTCCGACTACTCCCATGTCATCTGCAGGTACTATAGTTTGATAGAGATGGGACGATGAAACTAGTAACTAGTCATCGATGCGAATTGTTGTTCTTCGGCCACTACATCAAAGTGTATTGTCTGCACTCCATGGCCATGACAGAATTAATACAAGAAGTTCACAGATCTTGACATAAGCTGGGGAGGCTGCAATCCTCGGCCCCAAGGTCAAATTCCCCTCTGCTGCGGCTCCTGTAGAGCATCGTCACCGTCTTATCGATTTCATCCTCCAGCATTGCCGCGTGTTGTTTTTGGGAGAAGGTAGTTTTATGCAAATTCAAAGCACTTTGCCGAAATGAAATTTTGATGAATTTTGCACAGCAACTGGATGCCATGTTGTTTTTTGTTTGTTGCAGTTCGATCTTTTCGTGTCCTGTAAACGTTGAAGCTGCGGTCGCGGCAATTCTGCTGCAAAGCAGTCTGTGCCTGAGCAACGTCTCCAGGAAAAGTTGACAAGTTCACCGGGCCTACCGGGCCTACCGGGTTAATGCAGTTTCAATGCATTTATTGCATGTTGTTTTTTTGGTTGCATTGGGCATTCCATTCATTTCTCAACGCTTTAGCCAAAAAAAAGTAATCTAAAAAGACATCAAGCAACTGCAGTATTCATGAATAAATCTGGACTCCAAGAGGCCTTTACAATGGGATAGCATGTTGGATCATCAAAGAAACCGCGTCTGGATCAACTGCGTCGGCCAAGCGACTACAGGAGCCAAAATCGCAAAGCTTCCAGTAACCGTCGCTGCCCTAGCAGGAGAGGGTTCGACCAAGGGACAGGAGCATTGCAGCACTACCCTTTGCCCTTGCTATCCACCCGATATCAAGATCACGTAAGCATATCACCCCTGCCGTTGCCATTGCAGGGGGAGGCGCTTCACTGGCAGGCAGTTCAGGAGCTAACGGTGCCACGACCAGCTGCCCTTCGAAGGCACGATCTGTCCCGCAGTGCCATGCTGTTTCGGCGTGGCAAAGCGTGCGTTTTTGAACTGTTTGGCTGGCCTTTAACCTTGTTCTATAGGCATTTCAAAGCGAGTAAGTGGGCCACGACATGCCACAACCTAGCTGCCTTTCGAGAAGCCTTCCGTCCTTCACTGCCATGCTGTTAAAGCGTGGCGAGGGGTGCTTTTTCCCGAGCTAGCGGCTGCTCTTGGCATTCTTCTTTGACTGTTCAGAAGACGACCTGATGCCGTCCGACCGGGCAGCGGCGCGAAGCCTTCCGTCCTTCACTGGCAGGTAGTTCAGGAGCTGACGGCGTCACGACTAGCTGCCCTTCGAAGGCACGATCTGTCCCGCAGTGCCATGCTGTTTCGGTGTTGCAAAACGTACGTTTTTGGGCCTTTTGGCTGGCCATATCAAACCGTAAAGCCACGGCAATACCGTGTCAATGTTCTGATATGTTCTCATGATGAAAGCATCGTTCACCGATGCTACTCTACATAAGCCTGTGCAGTGACCCCAAAGGAAAAGGAGGGGAGCACACGGCAGCAAAAGGTATCTAAAGGGGAGCTGCATGAATCAGTACCACCAAACAA
>Ga0126342_10015206_pt1 | contig 13504 bp, 6 predicted proteins | sample Cyp1metagenome_FD_92528 | JGI IMG/M metagenome (GOLD analysis project Ga0126342, IMG submission 92528) | Coral microbial communities from Lord Howe Island, Old Settlement Bay, Australia - Cyphastrea 1 metagenome | ecosystem: Host-associated > Invertebrates > Cnidaria > Coral ...
TATGCCAGATAGAATGTCAAATAGAATGTCAGAAGATATGTCAGATAGAATGCCAGAAGATTTGCCAGTAAGAAAATGTATAAATGTCATGGTGGGGATCACACGAAGTAAAGTAATTTTAAACCAGATTTGCCCCGCCACATTGAATGGCTGAATACTAAAAATGACCATCTGCGCGCCACTTTCCCACTTGGTTTGTTGTTGCCACTGACGTGAGATGTCCCCATTGAGTCCCATTGAAAACAAAGCATTTTCTTGCGGCAAAACAATGGGGAACTGTGATGCACAGTTAAATCAATGTATATATATATTTATATCTGGTTGATGGTTTTAACCATGTTGAAAATATTAGTCGATGGGAAGGACTATCCCATATATTATGGAAAAGAAAAAATGTTTGAAACCACCAACCAGGTATATTCATGCCCTGTTCTAATTTTGAGGTTTGACCCACACAAATTGGGATTCACCATTTTTTATCATACCACCTGAAAAGATCTGTTTGATCTGCATAGACACAAAAAAAAAAGTACCCGACTGAAAGTGGGTAAAGGCAGAAATTGTGCAGCAACATGCAGCAACATGCGATGGACAAATTGAAGGTCTCCCCAAAGCGCTCCAAACACCATCACCACGTATTTGCGGTCGAGTTTTTGGGGCCTAAACTCTTAAAAACAAATATCGGATGGTATTTGGAGCACTACCCATAGGATCCATGTATGGTATATATGCTAACTGCTAACATTTGGGGTATATGGATGGTAAATGTTACCATATGTAGCATACATGGATCCTATGGGCTATATATGGCCTTATTTGTCGAGGTAGGAGCCTTAAGAGTCGGAAATCTCGCCCCTTTTGTGCAAAACAGCGCTGTCATTGACTCCACTTTTGTTTCAGAACAAACACAGAATCCGCATGTACCCATTGTCCTAAACAAAATCCATGACATTTTCAGGACGTTATATATATATAGGTTGTATACTCACCATGGCCAATCTTAGATACTCTGCAACAAACGAAATTCTTAGCTGGTGAACGTAGATAATTATTGATACCAAAAGACTAACCCATATGCTCCATGGTGCTGGAATAGTTACCAACATTTGCCCGAACAAAATCACCCAGTTTTGTAGGTAAATATACCAGCACCATGGTTCGCATATGGGTAAAGGATTAGTTTCTACCCATCCAAGATTGGCCCCTGTCCCACCGTGTCATAGACCGCCATGCCATCGGGTGCACAGATCAAACCAGCGCGTGCCTAGGGCATCTTACGATCGACTCAGGCTGAGTCGAACCATAGGAAATCATATATTCGATTGGGGAATATTGATTATATCTGGTTGTAAAAATATATGGAATATTAATATAATCACATGGTTAAACACATATGGAGACTATATATATATAATATGTATATGGATTATTGTTGGGTAATATTAATCACATAATCCATATCTTAACCCATGATTTTGTGGGGTCCAATTGGGATATATGAACATATTCCATTGACATTGGAAATACTGTCCTTGCTGGTGCAGGACTAGGCTCAAAACTTCTCATACTTTATGGATGTGCTATGTGATTGAAACCCCCTTGTTGGGATATGGGGCTCCGATACTTGAACTATACATGGTGAAACATAACTATAACTGTATATCTATAGTAAATAACATACTATAACTATATAAAACTAAATACCTAGACTGTAACCATTATATTACCCGAATGGTTCAGTGGAACTCCCATTGGCAAATGCTACCCTTTTTTTCAACCTCGGTGACGAACTAATTTCGGTCCACCTGGGGGCGATTTTTCTGGTTGGTGGTTGACCTACCCCTCTGAACAATATGAATCCGTCAGTTGGGATTATGACATTCCCAATATATGGAAAACCACCAACCAGATATGTATACATATGTATTATATTATATATATGTATTATATATAATATATCATATTAGTATAGAACAAAAGCAAAAAAACACATTCACACCTTTGGGCTTGCACGTTGGTTCCAACACTGCTTTACGACCCTGGTACCAGCGTAAACGTTATCATATTTGGATACCCAGTACCCTCCTCCTAAAAAAGGTCAAGTCAGCCGCCATCACCTGGGTCTGGCACGTCCGGTCCAAAAATAAGGGCTTTCCAAAAATCCAATCACAAACAGACGAATATGGCAATTCACAGACAAATATGGCAATTATGGCAACTATTCATAACTATTCCAATTCGAAACTGTTTTTTCACAGACAAACATGGCAGTTTGGGATCTGATCCAGCTGAAGTAGGATGGTTTGATAGTGGGCCACAGGAGTGATCAAAGTTCAAAGATACCGAAAGCACACAGAAAAACAACTGGTTCGCATATATTGCTACGATGCCCCCGTCATCTCACTATATGGCATAATATATCCTAAAAACATATCACCATGATGAATGGTTACTACACTTGGGTAATTCAACATAGCTACAGTTAAAATGCCCGCGCATCGGATCTGGCTGGAGGTGTTTGATCAGATTTACCTTAGTGATTGTCGAACAAATGTCACCCTTCAACCTGGCAAAATTGTCCTTTAGGAAGAATCCATGGGTTTTTTTCCTTGGTATATTGATGGAGATTTCCTCAAAATGGGGTTCCCAATAGCTGGATGGTTTATTTCAAGGAACATCAAACTAAAATGGATGTTAAAATGGGGGTACCCCCCATGACTTAGGGTTAACCACCATTAATGAATATGTATGAACACATTTAGTATATTTTAGTATCATCTACCGGGTCAACTAACATGGATCCGGAGCATCCATCAAGGGCTTTAGCGGCCAGGGCCCTCTGGGGAAACTGAGCCTCCGAACGCCTGTGTAGGTCAGCTTCCATTCCACTTCCGCTTCGTTTTCCTTTTGCACCACTGGACCACACCTGGTGGCCATGTCGCCATGTCACATGGAAGAAAATGGGGCTGAAAACAACCAGAATGGCGATTTGAATTAGAGAAATATAGGAAAATCATGAAAAATGATGGAAAATTATGTTTTTCACTGTTACAAATTGTAACTATCACATCTTTAGGAGTTTAGGGGTGTTCAAGAATTTGCAGACAAACCCGTCAATGAATGGATATACCCGAATTCATGTTCTTCGGAATTATTTTCATACTAAACATTTGTAGCGGTATATTTGGGATATATGTATCATGTTAACATTTCACCAACAATATACAATGTGAGGCCCCCAAGATAGCTAAGTTGGTGAACAAAACTCCAATATATAACTATGGTTTATGGTACGCAAATAACTATAGTTACTGGGGCTTATAAACCAACAAACATCACTGGGGGGCCTCACATTGTAGGGATGCAAATGGCTTTGTACACAGGATACCTGATCCAGCAAAGATGTCAAAGATGTGAGTGTTCTTCTAAACAGTGATGGAAAGGTAATTCCATTAAAAAAACATTACTGGTTGTAACAAAGAACAGGATTCCCAGCTCATGGATTATGATAATCTGCATCTCCAAAAAAAATGGATAGCATAATTCCCGAACTGTTCATGAACCTTGGTTTTGCAGCCTGCTCACATGCCTTTTCCATCCTGAAAGTTCATGGATATACAATAAGTTTTTCTCAGCGGGACCTACATATCATATGGTTGCTTCTGTCCCACTATACCCCCATTTGACATGTTTGTTTCTATATCCCAGTATATTCCTGTATCATATTCCATATCCTACCTCCATTTCTTGTGGGTAAGTTTGGCAAAGGTTGCATAGGATTGCATTGGATTTCTCACCACTTTTCTCATGACATGAGCAGTCTTCAAAACCATCCGTTGTCCCTTTATACAAGTTAGTTGCTAGGATTTCCAAAAAATGAATTGCGCAGATCTTCAATATCACAGTTTAAGCCCCAATGATCAACCATATTGTACATATATTTCCCCTATTCCCCATATATATGGGTAAATTATCCTATTTCACTAACCTGAGTTAAGGCCATTTGGGGATGATTTCCCTTACTAACCATGAGTGAGGTCGCAGTGAGGTCGTTGTAATTTACCCAAATATATGTCCCATTTGACTCAAGCCCCGCCGGTCGGATTCCCCAGTGCGCCTGAGCTGCAGCGGGTTCTCTAAGCCGAAGGCGGAGCCCGCCGGAAAGTATCCAGGCCTCAGGAAACGGTCCCCTTTGGGTCGCAGATCGGGACCAACGACTTGGGGATTTCGTAAATGTATAATGTATGTCTATAATATATATTTATAATAAATTAAAATAATAATAATAATAGTAGTAATAATAATAATATTAATATATATATAAATATAATATATATATATATAAATAATACAATATATATATAACCTATATATATAATACAATATATATATATATATATAACATATATATTTATTATACATAATATATATATATATACTCCATTTATATATATATATATATATATGTATTATACATTATAAATAAATAAATCATATATTTATATTATACATAGTATATATATATATAAATAATATATATATATATATAATACATAATATATATATATATGTATATACAATATATATATAACATACATCTAACATATATATATATATATAACATATATATATATATATATAAAACATATATAAACATATATATATATAACATATACTAGACATAAAATACATACATACATATATATATATCATGTGCAAATAATTTTGGAAGATAGTTTCCAAGATTAGTAAGATGAATTCTGATATCAAAATTAAATATTTATGAATATATTTCGGGTGATTTCCCCAATCCAATTCCCATCATTCATGGCACTTAAATATTGGGATGGAAATGCATCACGTCAATCTGCGCCCAGTTCCTGGACAAGGATCTTCATACACACCATGTTTTTTTTCAACAGGGTTAACCACATTTTTTCAACCTCCAGTGTTACATGGTTTATACAGCCTATACCAGGGTTTTCCATGGGTATACGCGGACAGGTGACCCACTCAGCCTGGTAGATATTAATACTAAGTGCCACATCTTCACAGTCTGCTTTGCTTCAGAAAACTAGTATATATATATATGTAATTACATACATATATATATAGAGTCTCAATTTTCTGACAAGAAGTCTCCGTCCTGCTATATTGTAGCATATGTATGCTGTATGTATGTAATTACGTATTTATGTACATACACACACACACACGTGACACCCAAGTTACAAAGAGTTCTGCGCACTTGATGGACATTGCCGTCCGTGGCAGATGACTAACACTGCTGTTTCCGAGAAAACTGAAGTGATGCAAGTCTTTGCTGAGCGTGTAGATGTGACACCCACATGCTGCTCTCTTGCACTAGCTACTCGCAACTGATATATATATATATAAATACATATCCAAACATCACATTGTGTATATTTCATGGGTTTAATTACATATCTATAAAAAAACATATCATAGCGTATCTAGGTCTTTTTCAGATCACCATGTTTGTTGGTGTATTTCTTATTCTATCCTGTTTTGATGGTCAATTCCCAGTCCAATTCCAATCCATCAGCTGAGAATGGGGGTTTCCACCTGAATGATGATCATCCATGATAACCCAATTTTGGTAAAGGATAGAACGCCCTTACCCCAAACTAGCTACATCAATGGCCAGAAGAATTCTATCCCCATATGTTCCATGGTTTGAACCCAGGAGAAAACACTTCGCTAAGGAAGCCGCGGCCCATTTAGTTAAAGGTGGCAATGTTCCTAATATAATTCATTATAGTAAGTACCATTTTAGAAAATAGGTACATATCATTTTATGGGAAAAAAACACTTTGAACTATCAATGCTACCATGTAACAGTTAAGCCAGTTGTAGCAGTGATTGGCTGTGCCGCAGTTATCAAAGTGTCCAATCCCACGATTCGATCGGCGTGATTAGTAGCTGTATTTTTTTCGGCGGAAAACCACAGGAAAACCACAGGAAAACCCCAGCAACACATCCATTATATAACTAAAATGGTGATTTAATGATGGTTTTATGGTGGTTTAATGGAATTTAATGGGATTTACCTGCTGATATACTGGGATTTACCATTATATAACTACAGTTATTTTAGATGAGGTATGTCATGAACCAACTGAGTGAAATTGGAGTTATTGAAACACAAACTTAGCGTTTTTTAACGCAGGCTTCCCCACAGGCAGGTCAGCCAGGCGGTGGCTGCAATCTCCTGGCCAAGGGAAGTGAGGGAGATGTCCATGGATGTTTGTAGATAGATACATAGGTATATCTATATCTAATAGAAGATAGTAAATCTATAAATAGAAGATGTAGACAGATGTGTTATACTACAATAGTCTCTAGACAAATAGGTAGTAGTATAATGTCCTATATCAACTATAGTAACATGTCTAAGTCTATCACACCATCTAAAAATGCGTAGATAAATCGGTAAATAACTATATTGCTAAACATGTGAATACAGATAGGTATATCCAACACAAATATTGTTCTATAGTGTGTTTGTATGATCTCTCTCTATATATATATATCTATAAACACCCTAAGGGTCCAGCCATGCCTCCTGAGCATTTGGGCTATGATATGGGGGATGAGGTCTATTCTCAGGAAGCGTTTGGATCCCTAGGAACATGTAAATATACACTCGTATACATATTACATATAATCGATGTTATCTAAATGGTACATATATATATATATAAATAGTATAAACTTATAAAGCATATCACATTTACCCACTTAATGATGTTTGACTGTCTGTCAGTCTGTCTTTCCATTCCCCTGATATGTATATATATATATACACATCAAATATAATGTAAAGTGCAAAAGCCCTTTTCTCTCTATACAACAGGCTTTACCCCCTATTTGGATTTTGATGGTTCACTCTAACCACTCACCGATCTGGATCCTTAGTTTATCCATAAACAATGGTATATTACCTCAACATGCTGGCAGTGTCAGCGATTTGTATGGCTGACTGAGGGTCTACAATCATATGTCTATTGATAATATATATATATGTATGAACTGTACATCAGTGATTCTATATCATGGCCAATCTTAGATACCCCGCAAAAGTTAAGTTCTTAGCTGGTGAGCGTAGATAATCCGATTGATACCAAAAGACTAGTTAGGATTAGTTTCTACCCATCCAGTCGATTGACCTAGATATGGTTTTCCCATGGTTTTCCCTATGACCCTGGCCCATCTCCCAACCATCCACTGGATCCGCTGGATCCCCACCCGACTGTCGCTGCTATAAGAAATGCTGGCGCCCTCCAGCCACTGGTAGTTGCCACAGGAGCCGGGCCTTGGCGAAGGATATGTTGCTGTGAATTGTGATCTAGATATAGATTATTTTTTGTATATATCTTTTATATATATATACATATAGTATACAAATTATAATATATATATAAATTATATAGTATATCTATTGTGTATATATATATATACAGTATACAATATATAATAATTTATGTATGTAGAATATGTAAAGTAAATATAATTTATATTTGTATAAACATACAGTAAGTAGAAATATACATAAATATATAATTTTGTATATATATATATATGTATATATGTATATAAATGAAGTATATATATATAGTACATGTATAGTAAATATAACATATATATATATAGAGAGTCTAGTAAATAAATATATATCTATATATATAAAACAATATATATATATTGTATATAAATAAACAAATAAATATAGATGTATAATATGATAGTATATAAACAAACAAATAAATATAGATGTATAATATGGAGGTTTCCATAAATCTGGGTACCCCCAAATAGATGGTTTACAATGGAAAATCCCCAGCAAAAACGGATGGTGGCTGGGGTACACCCATTTCAGGAAACCTCCATATTTAATGGTGTTGGTTATATATACAAATATGGTTAATTACTGTAATTGACCCATTAGCCACACTTTCTGGAAGACATTTCGCTGATTTCCTCTGGTAAACTGAAACATTTATGTGGAAAATCAACCAGTAGACCCCAAATCATTTGAAACGGATTTTCCATTATAACTTTTGTAACCCATCCAGCTATTGGGGACCCCCATGATTATGGAAACCACCATATCTTTAGATATTCTGGCTGATCCCGATTGCAGCAACCACCTTGATGGGCACCCTGGTGAATCATCCTTTGATTTTTTGTTCACCTGAGGGACAAAACAGAAAAAACTTTGAAGATGTCTAAATCATGGAACCTTGCACTGCGAACGAATTAACACTCCGTAGAATGAAAGAACTATTCACATGCTGAGGTATTGATTCAAGGAAAAACCAAACAATAAACGAACAACTAAGAAAACAAAGTATATATTAAAAAATGTATGTATATATAAGTGTATATATATAAATATGTGCGACGGTCGATACATGATACTGATTCCATGGTCATCAGTTTAGGGGGTATCGCTCCTCAAGGTTCCCTATCGCTTCACACAGTGGGAGCTCACTTTTTGCCAAACACAATAAATGTATTCATATAATTTTATATGTATATGTATTTTTATGTGTATATATATATATATTAAAGAATATTTACCTATGTATGTATATATATATAGAGATAGAGAGAGAATATATACCTATATGGGGGTTGTTTTAAATTCTGGTGCGATGGAAGTTGGTTCGACTTCACGCACCATCGTTATACCGCCATGTTCTGTAGAAAATCCCCTCTGTGTGAGTTGCCCGCGGACCTCCAACATGGCGTCGTCACCACTGACAGGCAGCCATGGTGCCAAAGTTTTTTGATCCGGCTTCTGTCTGGTAGAAACACTGCTGACATCCTGTACAAGCTGTTCTTCAAAAATGCAATCATCAACAAAAGGCCACCAGCAACCCTTGCGACGATCCCAGCTGCCTCTCTGAACTCTGATGGCACATCAGAATAGTTTGGACGATCTGTCCCACTGCTGCAAAGATGACCACGCTGCTGCCTCCGTCTCATGGAAACTGGTTTTCTTCTCGCCTTGCTGTGGATCTGCTCTGAATGCCTGATATTTTATGCTCCTATCAGGGGGGGCACAAAATGAAGACAGGATGTGAGCTAACATTTGCCCTGGAAATCAAACAAGGCCGGCCCACTCCTGATGCAGAATCGCACTCTGGCACGTTTCGCCATGGTCTCACAGGACAGGTGGTGGCAGCAGCACGAAGGCTAGGAAATCCCGGTCTGGGGATACAGTTAAGCTCTTGCCATTGGATTTCAGGCAGGCCCAGCTAGATAAAACTCCCAAACGCAAACCTGCTGGATGAAACCCTTGGTGCTGGCCTTACATGCAACGCCAAACATATATAAAGCAACATATCCTGCATAAATGTTCGGCTAGACCCCTTAGATCTTAGGCAGGACCACCAGACGAGGATCTAGGATGTTGCCATGACAACATATTTGCACTACTTAAGGGGGTATCGCTCTTGAAGGTTCCCTATCGTTCCCCACAGGAAATCACACGTTTTTGAAAGTGACGGCGGCCGAATACATTATCTCTACATAGCATCTTTTGACCTTGCTCATATGTCTTCTGCACTTTTGGCATTTTCAAACAACTGCGAATCTTTGTTGAACTTCGTGTCCTCTCAAGGCTCCCCGCGTGCAGCTGACTGGTGGCAAGAAAGTGGGAGCTGCCTCGCCGGCATGAGGATGTTTCACCATAAATTTCATAAATGATTGTGATTTATTGGCTGCGGATATACATGCCGGCAATCAAACATGGCTGGGAAAATCCTCGAATACTTCCAAGATGCCCATTAAAACGGTTGCCCTACTATGCATTATCATAATCCCCAATCAGCCAGGTAGTATAATTCCTCTCAGGCTTATATCAGCTATATGGGTTATATTATGTTATATTACTAACCATGGCTAATAATAATATTATTAATATCATATATATAAAATATCGATATATACTGGGTTAATCTTCAATAATGGGTTATGGCTTAAGCCCCGGTAGCTATGGCTTTTTCCAAGATCTCTTGGCCCCACCTCCGGCATCATCGACTCGGTGCTGCAAGTGCTTTGCAGCCCCGAGGGAACGTAGCCAGCGCGGCAGAGCAACTTGCAGGTCTTAGTCACAACGACCGCAACGGGGACCGAATCATGGGAATCATGGGATGCTGCAATGGATGGTTCATGCTAACCAAATCTGATGCTTATGGATGGTTGTGGATGGTTATGGATTATAGATGGTTATGGATGGTTACCATCTGGTAAATGTTTACATAACTATGGAAAGATCCACCATTTTTAATAGGTAAATCAGCTATAAATGGGACATGTTCAATAGCTATGTTAGTTTACCAAAGGGTAATACTAAAAATCGAAAAACAACAATCTCTGGGCTCTGCCCCAGACCTGACATTTTGACCCACCCATTTCAATGCAGCAATAGGCCGAAAATATCGCCAGTTATAACTGGCTAAAAACGCCCTAGTTGCAGGAGTTCATCCCATTTAGAACTGTGCCCATGACGGTGTTTTTTTTAAAACTTGATTCAAACAAACCATTTCATGGGGATAGAATCGGAATATCTACGGAATATCAAGGAGGAAATTGATGAAATGACAACTTTACGGGCCCAAGGATGAACTCTCCCAATTTTCGTGGGGGATTCAACTGATGAAACCAGGGATTCGTTATCGATCATGGGGATATGTGGGGATACAAGCAACAATATGGGGACGAGTGACACTCCCTGGTTGATGGCTATGGTTATTGATGGCTATCTATGGTTATCTAGGTTTCTAAATGTTTCTAATGAGTCCATAACCTCTAGAGAGTCAGCTAGAAACAGCTGCGACACCTGATTTTTCTCGACAGAGCTATGGGTAACACATGTGGAGCTGAGATTCCAACATATTTCAACATATGGAGCTATGGTTTACGGGAAAATTTTCAAGAAACCACCCATACTTCATGGCAAAAAAAAATATAGGACCGGATAACCCCAGATGTTAACAACTTCTCCAGACTTGGACTGAGCATAGAAAAGCAACAAGGGGAGAGGAAGTATGAGAGTGATGGAGGGGTGATGGTGGGTGAGTTTGTGTGTACGTGTGTATGTGCATGTACAGGTGTGTCACTTTGGTAGTGTGTTAACGATATGTGTACCGAGTGTAAGAGGCAGGTTGTAATATATGTGATGTACATACGGATGTTATACGTGTGTGTATGTGTGTGAGGTGATATTATTTTCATGTGATGTGAGGTTGGATGGCAGTACTTAATGTACATGCATGCAAACATAAATATACTGATCTTGTTGCATGTGACGTGAAGTTATGATGCGTCAAGTGATGTTTCCCGCCGCACAGCGTGTACTTTGATCTTCCCCACCTGCAGGACAACTGCGTCCATAGGATGTATGCCCCGCGCGTGTGAGAGGCAGGAGCCGGAGCGCCCCTTGAGCCCAAATGGCTTGAGCCATCACAAAATTGGCAACTAATTAACGCCCAATCGTCCGGTGTCAGGGTCTTTAGCACCGCGATGGCCCTCTCACGCTAATATGGACAGCAGCGGGCTCCTAACCACAAGATGAGGAGTAGCCACGTCACGGCTTGGAGAAAGAGTGAGGCCAGCCACTGCGACTGATGAGCGCCCATCGGAAGTGGGCCACGCATGGCCACGCGCCAATGGGAAGGCCCCCGGCAGAGCCTGCCTTCCGTGCATGTTCTCTATCTGAGGATCATCCAGACAGGCCCAACACAGATCGGCCATCCAGACGCCGATCAGCAAAAGGGTCACCGCCCCACTCAAAGCCGCTAAGAATTTCGCTATCTCAGGCGCCTGGTTACAACTCAAAAACACCCACAGCGTGCCGTATTCTATGCCTACGAAGGCAAAGATCAGCACTAATTATCAGGAATGTGACCAGGCCAAACACCAGCCTCAGTATGGCGGCACCTTCGAGTGGCCGAAGCCTTTCCACGGGCACGGTGTCACCACCACGGTGCGGGCAGGACGGGTCCGAAGGCCGGAGGAGGACTGTGATCTCTGCCTTCAGGACCCGTCCTGCCCGTACATGCGGCGCCTGGAATGCCAGACGCCCCATCAAAATTTTGGGTCCTTATAATAGCGACCTGGACCTGTTTGGCGCTGTTGAATTTAGGAACAGCCACGCTATTTGCCGTATTTCTGATCACGGCCCTTTGCGCGATTACATTTGTCAAGTGCAAGAGGTGCGTGACGCTCACCGCACAATACTGTGCCGGTATCCTCGAGAATGTGATGAGTGGGACAATTGCAACGCAGCCGGTTCGCCACCAAGTCCACATGACTGGCACACTGCGAAAACCGCCGGACCCTGACGTCCCAGTGACCAACTTGCCTGCTCTCGTAGCTCTCAACACATCATGTCCCACAGCTGGTACACCAGGGCCCCTCCGTTGCTCGCCTGCAATTCCTGCATGTCACCCAGGAAAGCCGCAAGTGCCTCACCAGCCACTTCTGCATTATCGGATCCAGCCAGCCAAAGCATCTCCCGCTTCTGGGTGCGGTTTGATAGGCCCACCCCTGCACACCACTGTTTATCAGGTTTTGGGCATGCATCAGTTGGCAGGCAAGCCCCGCAGAAAATTTCCTCGACGAGGTCGCGTTCAAAGACGCAACCGCGGACGAAGGACTTGCTGCAAGTGCCAGAATAGTAGAACTCAAAACAAAGACCTGCACATTTCAAGGATTTGGCACCTCCATCAGTAGCGCTCCCAGGCCCCTTGGGCCACGCCAGCAACACGGACGCCACACCACCCGCTTTGTAACCTAACGCATAGCGGGAGCACCAGCTGTTCAAGATTTGGTCTCCCAACCTCACAGAGGAGCAACGCCAGCAGAGGTTCATCATCGCACGCAGATATGAAGTGCGCTGCTTGACAACGGGCCAGGCCCTGGGATTCTCAGCGCTTGCAGTGTTTCAGGATGTTATGGGCTGCAAGCAGTGGGTCTACTTGACATGACGAACATTGGGCAGTGAACCTATGCAATGTTGTGATGATGTATATGTGCTGTGTTCATGTTGTGCGTGTCTGTGTACATATAGTGTGTGTACGTGAGTGCGTGGTTGTGCGTGTGTATGGTCATATGGTGATATGGTGATATGTTTGCGGCATATATACAAGAATCCGATGATGTATGTTTCAGTTCATATGTATATATAATCCTCCCGTCGCTTTGCAGAATTTTTTGCTTCTAGGCATATCGGTTGTCCAAGTGCCATAGACCAGCATCATGACCTGAGCAAACACAATGAATAGACAAGCCATGATAAGCTCACAAGCAATCAATCTGAATGAGCTGAGTTGATGCATCGCCGTGCCCTTTGCAGTGCACCAAGTCCCACGCCTGCCACGCAAAAGCCACCGGCAGAGCGGCGGAGACCAAGGGACACCGGAGGGACACCGGAGGGACACCGGAGGGACACCGGAGGGACACCGGAGGGACA